>JFJP01012151.1_pt1 | contig 32996 bp, 30 predicted proteins | sample 431651 | NCBI WGS metagenome assembly JFJP01 (sample SAMN02602958, study PRJNA72255) | Microbial mat metagenome, whole genome shotgun sequencing project. | biome: fresh water; feature: sink hole; material: water; isolation source: purple microbial (photo- and chemosynthetic) mats found in... | reverse complement strand
TTACAAGGCGGGTGCTCTGCCGATTGAGCTACGTCGGCGAGTGATTAAGCAGGGGGATTATACCAAAACAACGCACAACGTCAAGACAATTGCGCACTTATCTGAAATTTCTCTGCTGTGCAAAGAAGATGACAAAACCCCTTTCATATCCCAAAATCCATTAAATTTAGCCCACTCTCCCGGAAAGCAAGACGCCCCCATAATATCAATTTCTCAACAAACAAGGCAAGGGGGAAACCGGGAGAAAGAATTTTTCTGCGGTGAACATCCCGCACGCCGTCAAAATGCCAAAAAGGATTATCGCATTAATATTAATTCACCTTCACCACTTCACGCAGCACGGATTGATATTGATCCACAATTTTTTGAATGTCAAACTGGTGTGATTTTTTAACGCTTGCTTCACGAAAACGAAACAACACTTCGGGACTGGAGAGCATCTCACGCAGGGCTCTTGTAAAACCGGGGACATCCCTCACATCAATTAGATAACCATTGACCCCATTATCCACCAGGTCTAAAAAACCACCGATGTCACTGGCAGCAATTGCCAATCCCGCCGCCAAAGCCTGCACGCCAACAACCGGCAGCCCCTCGGATAACGACGGCATGAATAGGATGTCGCTCTCTGAGAAACGGCTCAGTACAACTTCAGGGGTCACCCAGCCGGACAGGTCAAAACGTTCACCCATGTCCGCTTTTTGAATTTCTCGTTTCACGTCTTCAAATAACGGACCATCGCCCAACATGGAACACTTCCAGTCCAGGTCTTTTAATTGGGCAAGGATCTGGATGATGGCGAACGGATTTTTCTGCGGCATAAAACGCCCGGCAAAGACCAGCCGGGGAGGCTTGTTCAATTTAATGTTGGATGGAGACAGGCTGCGCACATCCGCGCCATTGTGAATAACCTGGACATTGACCGGATAATGTCTCAATGCCAGTTGTCGGGTATGCTCACTAACGGCAACCACCTTTTTTGCATGTTTCCAAATGGGATACGTAAACGGCTTGATCCAGCGGAACCATTTCCCTGTTTTCTCCGGTACACCACCGGGAACATCGCCCAGATGCGCGGTCAGGATGTAGGGTGTCCCTGTCAAGATTGATAATATCCAAGCCAACGCACCAGAAGGGACGGCAAAATGTGTATGAAGAATATCAGGACGTTCAAGGCGAATTAAGCGGTATCCTGTCCAAAGTCCTGAAATGATAAAAGCCAGCATCGTTAAAAAACTGGCACCGAACGTTTCACGTCGATAAGAGGAGATCCGCACCAGGCGAATCCCATCCCTGAATTCTTCAAAAGGCAGTCCCTGCATATGTGCGGTCAGCACAGTGACTTGATCCCCGCGCGCGACCAGACCTTTGCAAATATCATAGGCAGCCCTGCCGCCGCCGCCGCCGATCGGGGGAAACTCATGGATCAATGTCAGGATGCGCATACGATCATTTCATTCCGAAAATGGATCTCTGCATCCTGGCTGAGCCGGGCGAGGCACAAAGATTTGAATGTTGGTTGAGGAAAGAGACTCGATCGGTTTATAGGCGCATAAAAGCGGCCCACCCACGTACCGTACCCATGCATTATTTTCCTCAATAAAGGCGTTTTTTTTCTGTTGCGTGAATTTTTGTTTCTCGGCAACAATGATGGCAAAGCGATGATTCCGAAGGTCTGCGTAGTACCTTTCCAAATAATCACGATTTCCAGACATTGCCATTTCCATCAATTCGCTTTGCTCATATTCAGGAACAAGAGATGTATTCTTTAATATTCCAAAAGTTAATAATTGACGTTCCGTCACAAACAGGATTTCACCTCCCCCACCTGCAGCGACATCAGAAACCGCCTCCTGCAACTTTTGAACATCTTTTTCAACGGCAACATGATCATAGCGGGGAAAGAAGCCGATCTGCGGCAGGGCAAAGATGATCGGCACCAGCAAAGCCGCCATGAGCACCGCCATATGGATTTGCCCCCAAACTGGATCAGGTTCATCTTCACCCGCAACTCGCCCCGCGAAGAAGGAAGCGGCAACAAGCACAAGCAAAACAAGAAACGCATCCATATTGTGTAGGTCTGCGCCGCCGCCAATTTTGACACTGACAATTAATCCCCCAAAAAACAACACAACCAGCATGGCGGCAAGCGAAATCCAGCGCAAAGGATGCAGACGGGAGATATTTCCGCGCGCCATTTGAACAATGGCTATGAATAGTGGCCCGGCAACAAGCAGGATACCCGGCAGGATGCCCATCGGGAATGTTTCGTTGGGGAGCAGGCGATTCCAAAGCAAGTCTGATGTAAAACTGGAACCAAATGTGCGGATATCTGCATTGCCCGAAATGCTAATATACACAAACTGGGAGATCACCGCGGAAGCAAGTCCGGAACCAGCCCAGACAAACGGCATCAACCAGTAACGCCAGCCTTTTTGTCCAAGCGGAGTTTCAAGTAAATATATTGCAATGGCCAGCATGGCGGGAACAGGGAACCAATTCACACGACTCACCCCCGCCCAGGCTGAAGCGATGATCACAAACAGGGTGGACAAACGGAGATTTCGTACTGAAACGCCTGCAAAAATAATAAGGGCACAAACTTGAAGGTGATAATACACTGCCCCCTGAAAAAAATACAGGAATGCCCATGCCGCAAAAAGGATTTGCGCCCAACCCTTCAAAGCCAGGCGCCGCGCCAGCAAAGTGGAGGAAGCAGCGGTAAGTCCGATCCACAACAATGCCTGCCACAAGCGATGGAACCACAGAGGCAGTCCTTCCAACACGAAGGGAATTGACATTAAAAAATAACGGGTTGGGTGTAGAAATGGAAGCGGAAGCTGCATATTATATAAAGACTTCGCGTAAAACAGGGAAGCATAATAATGACGTCCCGCCTCAGAATATCCGATCGAGAATGGGTACTCTGTCACGCTGGTCAGGTGCCCATAAATTTGATAAACCACACCCTGCGCAAGAACGACCAGAATAAACAGGATGTACCATTTGCGCCCCGTCATTAATCTTAAGCCCAGAACCTGAAGCAGACTGGCCCAAAGAAAGACAAAAAAAATGGGGGCCGTTTGTGGGAGGATACCGCCGAAAAAAAACAGCCGCACCGCCCATATAAAAAAGAAACCGAACAGAACAAGGACAATACCGAGCCACTGAAAATGGTTATTTTCGGGGGGTTGTTCGATTTTTTCGATCCAGCGCCCCCCGCTCTCACGAGACAGGAAGCCAACTCCCAACAAACCCATCGCAATATTCAACGCCAGCAAACCCGGCAGGACAATCCACCTGGAATGCCAGAGGGCAATTCCCAGATCAGAAAACTGTTGTGCAGTCTGATAAATCGCCAGCACGCTGGTTAGAATACCAGCCCAAAAAAAAGTTTGCCAGAAATATCGGGTGGATATGCGGTTCATATTTTTCATTTCATCTTTACACGCCAGCCTTAATCATTCAACGCCGGCGGTTTATTATTCATTGCGGCAAGGATGGAGGGTAAAAAGAACGCCCCGGGCAGACTCGTGATGATAAACAACACACGGGTAAGCAGGGCAACGGTTGCACTTTCTGAGGGGCTTAGCCCGCCCAATTGGACCAGCAGGAATGTCATGGATAGTTCCTGCACGCCCAAACCATTTATGGACACGGGAAAAAGCGTCACGAAGTAGGTCAGGGTATATAAGCCGGCAACCAGCCAGTAGGAAACATGATGATCAATACCAAAAAGAAGAAGATGGATCGCCAGATATATAAATGCCATATTGCCAAAGGCAGCAAGCAGCGACCCGCCCAATGCGAGCGGTTTCTTCAGCCAAATGGAAAATGACAAAAAAGCACGTTTTGAAAAATCCACACCTTTTTTAACCAGGGCAGAAAATGCGATCGATTGTGATGCTCCATTACCAAGCGAAAACACAGGGACCAGACCCAAAGGGAGCGCTACGCTCATGCCCGCCAGACCGATCAAACGATCTGCAACAAGCGAGGCAACGCAAACAGCCTGGTCATACCCCAACTGCATTGCACCGCCAAGCCGGACCACATCTCCGCCAATGGTTGTCGGCAAAAAATTTGATGAAAAGTTCCCTGTAAAAGTCAACATGACCGAGCGAAGAAAAGGAATCTCCACACCCGCTGACTGGAGCAATATATGCCAGCGTAACGCAGCAAACAGACGCGAGATGGATAAGGCAACGATTGCCATCAGGAAATATTCAATGGAAACACGCCTCAACGCAGAGAAAAGTTTTCCATCCCCCTCTTCTTCGAGCAAAATGATCAAGAGAGCCAACGCCAGAATACTACCCAACACACGCACGATGGTTTGGCGGTTCTCGCTGAACCAGTTAGTCACGAGTAAGTTGGTTTGCGCTGGGATTCATGATAGGTACGCACAAGCAATTCAGCGATCAACCCCATCAACATGGATTGAAAACCAAGTGTGAACAACATGGCGCTGACCTGGAAAAGTGGCGAACCGGTAACACTGACCAGAAAATAAAGACGTCGTACAAGCAGGTAGATCATGATTGCCGCGCCAATGATCATCAGGAATCCGCCTGTTCCGCCAAACAGGTAGATCGGCTTTGAAGAAAAAGCCACAAGGAACTTCACCGTAAACAGGTCAAGCACAACTTTGGCAGTTCGTTCCAATCCATATTTGGTTTTACCGAATTTTCGGGGGTGATGATTAACCTGCACCTCGGTAATTTTAGCGCCAACAGAACTGGCATAGACCGGAATAAAACGGTGCATTTCGCCGTACAAACGGAATCCCTCGAGCACATCCCGGCGATAGGCTTTGAGCGTACAGCCATAATCATGCAGATGCACACCGGTCACACGCGAGATGAGCCGGTTGGCGAGCATCGAAGGAAAATTGCGGGTGACCGCATTATCCTTGCGGCTTTTACGCCAGCCGCTGACCAGATCATAGCCTTCGTCAAGTTTGGCGAGCATCATGGGAATGTCAGCCGGGTCGTTTTGCATGTCGGCATCGAGCAAAACGATGGTCTCTCCCTGGGCATAGTCCAATCCGGCAGCAATGGCGGCAGTTTGTCCAAAATTTCTGCGGAAGGAAATCACCCGAATATGCAGGGGGTCTTTCTGCGCGTACTCTTTTAGCACGGACAAACTGTTATCGCGGCTGCCGTCATCCACCAGGATCACCTCCCATGATTGGTCGAGGGAGTTCATGACGTTGTAGATGGATTCAAACAAAAACGGGAGATTGTCCTGCTCGTTATAAACTGGGGTTATGAGTGATAGGTTCATTTATTTCCTACGGAAAATACGCAAAGTGGATCCTTCCAAACAAGACGTTCCCACAGGGGAACGCGGAAACTCATCAAATTGATCTGGGCTAAAAAAATCCTTCCAGACATTGTAGCGCTGATCTTCAACAATAAAGAAGTCGGCGGCTGCCTTCCATTCAGCATCCATTTCTTCATTCCAATAGCCAAACTTAACCAATTCTGCCCTATCTCCGTTGCTAAGAAAAGAATAGCCATTATTGATCTGCGGCGGAAAAATATTCACATCAGGCAGGTAAAGGAATGGAGCTGCCGAAAGCCCGCCCGCCCAATAGACCAGGTTGTCCCGGGGAATGATACCCTGTAAATGGCGTCCGATCTGTTCATTTGCCAAGATCACATCTGATGAGCAATCCCTCGCAGCGAAACTCCCATGTAAAACTGGAGAGATGACCAACTGCAGCACAAGCACACTTGCGGCAAAAAAGGCGCCGAACTTTGCTCCTGATACTTGGCGCAAACGGCGCCATATCATGTAAATGACCAGGGTGATCAATGCGCCTGCTGAAAAGCCAAAAACCGTTGATGCGTATTTCATTGCGACATTTCGGCTCATATGAAACTTGTTGGATAATATCTCCCACCAGGTCACAAATCCAGGGAGAATTTCCAAATTCCGAATGCGCGGTGCCGGGAGAACCAGCAGGGGAATTCCAATGTCCTCAAAAGCGGAAAAGCCCATCCCGGTAAAAATAACCAGGAACACAGCGATCAATATTATTTGCACCGCCAGAGACGGACGCCAGTTCCAGGACCTTATTGAAACAACCAGCAGCAAAATTCCAGCAACATTGAAAAACGCAATATAGGGCGTAAAACAAAAAACACAATAGTCCTTGCCGATGGCCGCCATCGCATGCATGTAAAGCAAGCCCCAGAACAGGAAGAGCAGGAACAAACTCGCGCGAAAATCAGCGCGGGATTTCCAATTGTTCAGTTTTGGCCAAAGCAACAAGGAAGTAATACTTCCAACCAGAGCGATAAAATGTAAACGAACCGCCTGAGAGATGGAAAGCAGTCGAGAATCCAGGTTGATTTCTGGTTTCCATATCGTACTGCCTCCCCCTGAATATAATACCTCTGCAGGCATTTGGATAAATGGCACCCAGTACCATAATTGAAGGATTTCAGGCCAATACAAGGCATGAACCACCCCAACCACCACAGTTCCAGAGATCAACAACCCAAAAGATTTCCATCCATGCTGCCAAAAGGCGTACACGGCTAAAAGCGGTAAGAAGGGCAGCATATTCTGACGCACTAACATTGTCATTCCTGCAAAAATACCACTTAAAATTAACTGCCAGAGCGGGCGTTTCTCGCCCAGGGCAAGGGCAAGCGACCAGGCCAACAAACATGCAATGGTGCTTTGAGTAGCACCGCCGCTATAAAACTTGATGATGGTGGGACTAAACGCAAATACCCAAACTGCTCCAACTGCCAGCCATTTTCCACCCAGGCGGCGAGCGGCAACCCATGTACCCAGCACAGTCATCATGCCAAAAAAGACTGCCAGGTAACGTCCCGTGCGCAGGCCCGCTCCAAACAAAAGTTGAACGTATCCCGGAATTAAAAAGGCGAGAGGAGCTTTATTGGTTGAAATACCCGGTTCAAAAGGACGGTAGTCTCCACTCGCAAACAGGAAACCCTTCAACAGGTATCCCCCCTCATCGAGATTCGAGACTGTTGTATGGGCAAAAACCATGGCTTGAACAAAAAAAATCACCAGTCCAATGAAAGCCACAGCATCCGCTGTCCACGCTGGAAAATTCCGCCGTTGGGTAGTCGAAAAACCATTCATAGCTTAATGGTGAAAGTTCACCCCTTTTTCAGACGTTCCACGTCTGCATCCACCATCATGGCAACAAGTTCCTTGAAGGAAACGGATGGTTCCCACTTCAGGATATTACGCGCTTTGGACGGATCTGAGATCAACAAGTCAACTTCAGCCGGACGATAGAATTTTTCATCCTGCACAACATATTCCTTGTAATCCAGGCCTACACGCGAAAAAGCGATTTCGCAGAATTCACGAACGGTATGGGTTTCTCCTGTACCGATGACATAATTATCTGGTTGATCCTGTTGGAGCATTAACCACATGGCTTCCACATAATCTCCGGCAAAACCCCAGTCACGTTGTGATTCGAGATTTCCCAGGCGTAATTCCTTTGCCAGTCCAAGTCTGATGCGTGCCGCCCCATCGGTAATTTTTCGTGTCACAAACTCCAAACCGCGTCGCGGGCTTTCATGATTGAACAGGATGCCCGAGGTCGCAAAAATATTAAATGACTCGCGGTAATTTATCGTGATCCAATGTCCGTACATTTTTGCCACACCATATGGGCTGCGCGGATAAAAAGGTGTGGTTTCTTTCTGCGGGACTTCCATCACCTTGCCGAACATCTCACTTGAAGAAGCCTGATAAAAACGAATTTTCGGGTTGACAAAACGAATGGCTTCCAAAAGACGCGTCACACCAAGGGCGGTTACATCACCGGTCAGGGCAGGCTGATTCCATGAAGTCGGCACAAACGACTGCGCCGCCAGGTTGTACACTTCGATTGGTTTATGTTCTTCAAGCACGGAAAGCAAAGACCCCTGATCCTGCAAATCGCCCTGGACAACTGTGATGTCGTCCAAAATATGTTTAATGCGTTCACTGTTTACAGTACTGGAACGGCGCGCAACACCAACCACACGATAACCCTTATTTAAAAGCAACTCGGCAAGATACGAACCGTCCTGGCCTGTAATACCAGTGATTAAAGCAGTAGGCATATTATTTAACTCCTTGTCAAAATTCAGTTGTTGAATTATACACTAAGACAGATGCGGTTTTTTCCGGTCAAGCCACCATCCCCCGCACAAGATCAATACCCATGATCCAAGAATAAACCCCACCATTTGCCCAAAAGGCAGCTGTCCTCCAAAGTGATAATAACGGTTGGCATACCATTGTCCAAAGAATAAAAGGAGGACAACCTCCATCAAGATAATGCGCAGCGGCCATGTAGTCCGCGTCTCACGCCACCAAATCCACACAAACCCCGCCAGAATTGCCTGCCACAAAAACAGGATCGTACGATAGCGCGGATTATCCCACTGATCGCCGCCGCCGCGCAGGGCAGTGAACAGGATCCAGCTCCAAATCGCAAAACTTATCCAGAGAAAAACCCTGCGCTTTTTTTCTGTCCGCTCAGTGGAAGCAGCCATAAACGACATGATCAAAACTGGCAGCATCGCATACCAGCCGGATGCTCGCAAAATGGCAATGATCCTCCAGATCCAGGTCGTTGGCTCCACAAGTGCCGCCGGCAAAACAGGTTGTAAAACTCCATACACCATCACGAACGGCAAACGAAGCCAGCCAGGCATTTGATCGAATAGTTTTTGCACCCAACCTGAACCACGTTCCAGTTGATACACATCCCACTTGACCGCTTCGCGCACAAAATTATTGATCACCCCGATCGGAGACCCGCCGCCCAAATTTCCCTGCCGGTCCAATGCAGCAGAAAGGATGAACAAACCGGCAGCAAAGACAACCAAGATGCCCACAGCCATCCACCATGAAATGCGTCCACCTTCACTGCCGAAGTATAACCACCCGGCAAAGATGACCAGCGTCACCAACGCAACCACTGGCGAGACCAACAACATTCCCGCGATCCCAAGCGCAAACCAGAAAATGGAACGGCGGTGGCTGGTCAATCCCGAAGATATTTGCGGGAGTGTATCAAAACCACCCCAACTCACAAAACCCCACAAAGCGAAGGCGCTGAATGCCATCAAATACGGCTCGCGCATGGCAGAACCGCCCAATAGAATACTCTCGGGGTATAAGGTATATACCCAGCCCGAAGCAATACTAATTTTCATTCCCCACTGCTGACTCGCCGCCTTCCACAAAAACGGCAATCCCAATGCCGCCATGAACGCAGAGATCAAGACCAGCATCAACGGGCGGTGGGCATCGGGTGAAAGGGACCGATATACGAAAGCGCTCATTGTTAACAATCCGCCATATTGATCGTAGGCATAGCTTTGATTGAACCCGCCGATAATGCTGCGGTCCGAGGCAGCCAACTCCCACGCCTGTTCATCACGGCGGTGCGCATCCTTGTAGACAAAACCCGCCCTGTCATCTTCGTCATCAAATCCGTGGATGGGTAGGATGAGGTACGTTGCCACCCCGCCGGCAAATCGCAAAACAAATGCAAGCGCAACCATCCACGCCAGAGCTTTCGAGGGGCTGGGTAACCCAACAAATCCTTTTTCGACATTCAAATTGCCCACAGCCCATTTTGTGGAAAGTGTAAGGAATAAAAAGGAAAGAAAAAAGAGGAAGGAAAAGCCAAACCAGCCGATCAGCCAGCTGCCCGGCTGCAGGGACGATAAAATCGCCCCAAGACCGAGGGCGAGAGGCGGAATCCAAAGGAGATCACGTTGCTGGAAAATCTTCATATCCCCACTTTTACCACGAAGTGATAAAGAACGCGGGACAAATTAAAAGATTCATTTTGCTAACATAACTGTTAAGAAAAATCACCCCGGGTGTGGTCTAAAGTTTCGGGAAATAGGAGTAAGATGGGGGAAAAGGAAGAAGGAGGCAGCGGATGAAAAAGGGCAAAGCAGAAGAGGAATGGGAAAAACTTAGTGAGGAAGTGATAGCAGGGACAAGCGCATGGCGGGAAAAACATCCGAAGGCAACAATGCGGGAAATCGAAGAAGAAATAGATAAGCGGCTGTCGGTGATGCGAGCACGCATGATCGCAGACACGGCGATGAAGAGTGGGAGCGCGGAATGGGAGGCGGGAGAAAAAGAAGCAGTCTGTCCGGAGTGCGGCGGAGAGTTGCTGAAGAAGGGGAAAAAGAAACGGAAATTGGAAACGCGGGAAGGACAAGAGATCGAGTTGGAGAGGGAGTACGGAATATGCCTGAGGTGCGGGCATGGGATTTTTCCCCCTCGATGAAGAATTGGAATTATTGCCGGGGAAGCTGACGCCGAAAGGGCATGAGCAACTGGTGAGAGTATCAAGCTGGATGCCATTCAGAAGGGCGGTAGAAATGTTTGGAGAATTCACGGGGATCAAAGTGAGCAAGATCGTCAGCCAAAGGAACGCAGAGAAAGCCGGGTCGGTCTATGAAGAAATGCAAAAGGAAGAAGTAGAGTGGTTGCAGAAAAAAATGCCACGCGCAACAGTTCACCCGGATAAACTGCAGATCAGTGCGGATGGTGCCATGGTGCCGTTAATACATGGGTTATGGGCAGAAGTAAGAACGCTGGTGATCGGAGAAGTGCAGCCCGCGGTGCAGGAAAAGGGAGAAATGGTTGTACACACGCGGAATTTGAGTTATTTTTCGAGGAAAATGAGCTCAGTGGAGTTTGAAACGGCCAGTTTGGGAGAAATGCATCGGCGGGGAGTGCAAAATGCAAAAGCGGTGGCGGCGGTAATGGATGGGGCGGAATGGCTGCAAAGTTTCACGGACTATCATTGTCGGCATGCAGTGCGCATCCTGGATTTTGCGCACGCAGCAGAACACATCAACCCGGTGGGCGAGTTTCTATATGGAGAACGTACAGAAGAAAGCAAGACCTGGTTGAAAGAACATTTGCACCAATTGAAACATGAAGGTCCAAAGAAATTGTTGCTGGAGACGCAGAAACTACAGAAGAAATATCCGGAGGCGAAGTCGATCACAGGCAACCATGCATATTTGAAAAAGCGTGAAAGTCAAATCCAATACCCGACTTTTCAAGCCCAGGGTTGGCCGATCGGAAGCGGGATCGTGGAGAGTGGCAACAAGCTCGTGGTAGAAGCACGCTTGAAAGGTGCCGGGATGCATTGGGCGGAGCAGCATGTGAATCCGATGCTGGCTTTGCGAAACATCATATGTTCTGATCGTTGGCAGGAAGAGTGGCCTAAGGTCGAGGCTGGTATTCGCAAGCAGAAGTTGAAGAAACCTGAAGCGGCTCCCGCGAAAGTCATTACTGGCGATGAAGCGATACGCCTCATCCTTCAGGAAAAATTGAATTCAGGAGACCATTTATTGGATGCTGCTTTGGATCCAAAAAAACCAAAATCCAATCCTTGGAGAAATTTCAAATTCGGCAAGTCCCTTTACCAACGTAAAGATCCCCCGAAACTTTAGACCACACCCAATCACCCCAAGCTGCTTGCCTTTTAAGGTATAAAGAGTAAAATAGAAACATCACAGGAAATTAACCTAAGAAAATCTATAGAAAGGAGAAAAATCCAATATTATTCGCCCCCAAAGAAAAAGGCCAGGGACTTGTTGAGTACGCGTTGATTCTCGTTTTAGTTGCTATTGTCGTTATTGCGGCGCTCATGATCCTCGGACCAATCATCGGCAATGTGTTCAGCAAAGTGAACTCCAGCCTCAGCAGTGTGTAATTCACACCCATTACTTAAACAAAAAGCCCTGTCTTTTGGCAGGACTTTTTGTTTTTAATGTTTCTTATTTGTTGAGCACCAGTTCTTTTAATATCTCCAGGGTTTCCTGTTTTCCACCCATGCCATTCTCTCCACCGGGACCTACGCAAGAGGGGCAGCCATCTTCGCATTCACATTCGCTGACCAGTTCAAGAGCGCGCCGCATTAATACAGCATGGATTTCAAACAATTTCTGGCTGAAACCAATTCCCGCCGGGACAAGGTCATATAGGACGACCGTAGGCAGTCCGCCTGCAGATTTCCAGGCGGGGTCGATAAATATGCCAAGGTCGCGCGGGTCACACATCAAAAAGAGCGGCGCAAGGTTGCCCAACACAAAGCCCAGCCCGGCCAGCCCGCTGCGGATACGTACATTTTGTTCCACTTTGCGGTGACAGGTTTTACAGAGTGTGGTCAGGTTTTCAATACGGTTGGCTTCCTCAATGGATGTGAATGCGCGAAAAGGGGTCTTGTGATGGACATCATGCTGTCGGTCTGTTTCGATCGTGCCGCAAACCTGACATTGATATTTATCACGCGCGCGCACCCGGTCGCGGATACGCGCCCAGTCAGAGCCATAAATATTCCGGTCATTTGACCAACTGCCAGCTTCGCGCAGTCTGGAAAGCGCCACCTCGGACAGCGAGAGCCAGTAACCAGTGGTCTGCAAATCGGATGGCGGCATGTCCAGGACTTCCTCCCCCAAATTCTCAAATGTGAACCAGCGTAGTTTTTTATATCCGACCACCTGTGTAGTGACCTGGATCTCGCCATGCGCTTTATCACACGCTGAAAGGGTTTCGCGCTCGATTTCATTGGTGACGGTGATTTCGGAATTGCGCTGGGCCTCGGTGTAATAATCCAACCCGACGGGGATCAATTGTGCAATGCGATTATCAATATCGTACTCCTGCACAAAGTATTGCTGACCCTCGTGCATGTAGATCGCGCCGGGGTGGACCATCCACGCGGCACTTTCGCCATCCACTGTGCCAATGGTTATTGATCTGCCGTCCTCGGTCACGCTTTGCAAGACAACACTTTGCGGTGATGCCGAGCGCAGCGAAATATTCGCGGCAGGGTATTGATCCTTCATCCAATAATATTTTTCATTGGAAAAATGCGCATCCTGACTGGCGACCATGAACTCAAGGTATTCCTCCACAAGTTCGCCCGGGATACTGCCAAAGCCTTCGTTCTTTTGAAAGGGAAGTTCAAACATCGCACAGCGCAAATGTTCAAGCAGGATCAATAAATGATCCGGGTTGACCAGTGCCTGCTCAGGTGAGCTGCCGAAGAAATAATCTGGATGGTGTGCGAGAAACTGGTCCAGTGGATTGGATGACACGACCATGACCGACACTGCGGGAGCATCTCCGCGTCCCGCCCTGCCCGCTTGCTGGCGCACACTTGCAATGGTGCCGGGATACCCGACAAGGATCGCCGCGCCCAATCCCCCAATGTCGATCCCCAGTTCAAGGGCATTCGTTGCCACCACAGTCTTGACGGTGCCATCACGCAAGCCTTGTTCGATCTCACGGCGTTGATGAGGGAGGTAACCGGAACGGTAGCCTCGAATTGGGTTGGCAGCTGAGGCAAAATGAGCAGGGGTTTCCCTTTTACTTTTTCCCTCCCACAATTGCCCCTGCAGGTAGGTCAGAATAATTTCCACGCTTCGTCGTGTTCTGGCAAACACAACCGATTGTATATTGTGAGTGAACACATCATTTGCCAGTCTCACACTTTCAATCAGGCTGCTTTTCCGCAGCCCAAGCGCGGGATCGGTGACGGGCGGGTTGTAGATCATAAAGTGACGTTCGCCGCGCGAAGAGCCGTCGTTGTCAATTAATTCCACACCTGCTTCGATCAAGGTTTCGGCAAGTTCTTTGGGGTTCCCGATCGTGGCAGATGCAAGAATGAATTGCGGTTTTGCCCCGTAAAAATTTGCAACCCGTTTCAATCGGCGGATAACGTTGGCAACATGAGAGCCAAAGACTCCCCGATAGGTATGGGCTTCGTCGATCACGATGAATTTTAGGCTGCTAAAAAAGTCGCTCCAATTGGAATGGTGCGGGAGGATACCTGTGTGCAGCATGTCGGGGTTGGAGAGGATGATGCGCGCGTTCTTGCGAATGGCGGAACGGGAGGATTGCGGGGTGTCTCCGTCATAAATTCCGGTAGTAAGTGAAAAGCGGTCACTGGTCAATGTTCGTAACACTGAAAACTGATCAGTAATACCCGAGAATTGATCCTGTGCGAGTGCCTTGGTTGGAAAAAGATATAACGCGCGCGAGTCCTGGTTTTCGATCAATGCAGAGAAGACCGGCAGGTTGTATGCAAGTGTCTTGCCGCTGGCAGTGCCTGTAGCGAGGATGATATTTTTTCCGGCGCGGGAATGAGTCCACGCCGCGAGTTGATGGGAGTAGAGAAAGGAAATGCCCCGGGTGGATAAGGCTTCCCGCAGCGGATCCTGCAGATCCACCGGGAATGGGTGAGTTTGTGCGGCACGGGGTGGGGTGGTTTTCCACGCAGAAAAATTCGGCGCAGTTTGTTCATCTCGTTTCCAGAAATCAAGGAGAGATTGAATCATGGTCAAATTGAGGCGGGTTGTTCGCCGGCTGTATGCAGCGTACGGAAGGCCCACGCACCAACTCCAAACGGAATCCAAAAAGTAACAGTGCGATAGGTAAGCGTGATCAGGACTGACTGACTCCAACCCACGTTCAATGAGGTGAGCGCGATGGGCATGAGAGCTTCCACCACACCAATGCCCGATGGCGTAGGCGATACGATCAGGAAAAGATAAGCGAGAGAAAAACCCGCGACAATGGTGCCAGTGGAGAATGGAACCTCGAACGATAAGAAGGCACAGATCAAAACGCACATCAGCAGGACCTTATCAAAAATTCCCCACAGGATGGGACGCAGTAAACTCGAAGGTTTTTCAGTGAGACCGGAAAAACCTTCAGCAACTTCATGCGCGAATTCGTGTGCGCGGGTTTCACTTAAATATTCCTTCCTCCTGCCGAAAAACCTTACAAAGCGGTTGACCCCGCGCGCGACCTTTGCCAACAGGTTCCCAAGTTTTTCCTCTGAACGATACCCGAGATATAAAATGAAGGCATAGGAAATGGCAATACCAAGCAGAAGAAGTGAAGCGGAAATTTCACTGGCATCCAGGTCATTGCGGCGGACAAGCACAACCAATCCCAACGCCAGGATCACCAGAAATGCAGCCTGGTCGAGCAGCAGGAACAAGGCGGCGGCAACGGTGATCTTTCCGGCAGGATGTCCGCGCCTGCGTGCCTCTGAAGCAAAGAGGGCAATCCCTCCCACCCCTGCCGTAGGTGCGACCACATTAATAAAATTCGCTGCCGTGGCAATTCGGCTCAACGTCAGCGTGGCTTCATGCACCCCCAACAAATGAAAAATGGATTGATACATGCGCGCAGTGGTAAGGAACCAGATAAACTGCACCAGAATGGCGATCATGAAAAAGGTCAGGTGCGCCTTTCGCAGGGTGGACATGATCGTTTCCAGTTCACTGAAACTGATCGCCACCACGGCAACACCAAGAATAAGAATGAATATGACAAACAATTTTCTCATTACAGGTGATTATACACTTGGGAAGTGAGGTAAAGGATGACGCAAATATGGGTGAATGTGGATGGATGTGGGATAAAAAGTGCCCGCCTTACCGAAAAACCCAACGAATCATCCGCCGGGACTGCTGCTTTTTAACATTCCCACAGATAAATGGCTATGCAGCTTTTCTGGTCAAACCCTGCAAGTCGCAGAAGGTCGATTTTGGCCCTGCCTGCAATGGTTTTACGATTTTTCGCGAAAAACATGAAGATACAACCTGCCAATTTTTCCGGTATTAAATGGTTGTATCTTGTATCCCTTTTTAAAGAAAGGGATACAAGATACAACCACAAAGTTGTACCAAAATCAGGAAACAATACAACCCAGATACAAGATACAACCTGCCGGGGTGGAAAATATGACAGTAAAAAAGAACAACACCAAATGCTGCCCGCTCGGACCCATTTACCCTGGTTCAGGTCAATTTTCAAGTTCGGAGTACTTCTCCCTTATTGCTGTTCATTGGCGGCTGGCGTAACCGGAGAAAACCTATGCCGCATAGGATAGGAGTATCTTATTCAATTCATCGAACATATATGAGGACTTGGGATCGCTAAAATCGGGGTTGTCAAAATCGCCTACACCATCCATCCAGTGCATTTAATTTGGCCGTATCGATGGCAGCGAGATTTGAAGCTCGTCACTGGCTTGTTTATGCCGCTATTTTTTACGAACCATCTGAATCATTTATTATTATCTTTTGCCGCAAGCCGTGTGTCATCAGGACATTTTTTCCTTTGACAGGAAACTCTCGACATCCTCAATGAATTTCATGGTCCCCTTTTCTATTTGTTTAGTTAATTTTTCCAGATCACAAAAATCCGGATCTTTCACCAATGTGTGTTCAAGAATGGAATCGGCGCCTTTTGTTGTTGGCACGATGTGATACTTATTCCAGCTGCTTTCCTTGAACATTTTCCAGTATTTGGATTGAACCTGTTTGTTATATCCCGCCAGCCATACTTCAAACCTCATTGATTCATGGATCAATACGATTGCAATTTTTAATTCCCTATCCCCGATTGAGCCTGGATAAAATGAAAAATATGTCATATCCATATACCCAAAATATACGCTCCCGGACACAAAATGATCAGGATATTTGTTCTTAAAATATTTCCTCAAACTCAGGACATATTCCATCAGCCCCTTATATGCCTTATTAATACATCCTTTTTCCATTTGTTTTTTGTATTCATTTATATATTCGTGAAATGGTTCCATATTGCAACCTCAGTTTTTCTTACAGCAGTGTTTGGTACAACCACCCGATGGCCTGCACCATGGTCGTCAAAAGTGATGCCGGCAGGTGAAAGAATGTGGTTTCTACCGGACACGAAGCAGGGCGTCATTTATTATATGCTATGGATCATTGGCGCCAGGTGTATTGGCAATTTAAGCAATGCGGCTTATGAACACATAATATTTTCCCACACCGGGGACAAGTCCATTTTGTTTCCTCATTCAATAAAAATTTTCGTATGCCGGAATGCTTTATTAATTCCAAATTTTCGATCATACCCATCCGGTATTTTGTCCTGTATCTTTTATCGATATGCTTGATCAATTTACATGGATAGGATTCGCATTGAAAACAAAATAATAAGTTCCCATTTACCGCCCTTTCGCAATTTCTAATTTTACATCTATTACAATAATCCAGCCTTGAGCCAATTTCAGCCCGACATCCAAGGCAGCCGTTCTTCTCCCTTTTATATGCACTGCAGAGATGACAGTCCATTCCGCAAATAGCGATCAATTTCCTGTGAATTTTGTTTTTATCCATAAGCTTCACATTTTCGGGAAATTTATCCGCTGCTCAGTATGGCGTTCAGCCGCCATTATACCTGTCAACAGGCTATGGATTCCAAACCGCCCAAACACCCATATTCGTTCAGGTATTTGGGCGGTGCTGGATTAAATCCATATTCAACCAAACAGGATAAGACGTATTGATCCTGGCGCGGTCGCGCCTGCATTCATTACTGCTTTTTTAGTCCCGGCTTCTGCCGCTGACAAGGGATACATAATACAGCAATTGCATAATGGCAGTCACCAAACCCGCAACATAGGTCAGCGCGGCGGCATTCAATACTGCGTTGACGCCGCGTTGTTCCTGTTCGCTTTGGATAATGCCCGTTTGCACCAGCAGCTGCTTGGCGCGGGCTGAGGCGTCAAATTCCACGGGCAGGGTGGCAAGGGCAAATACCGCTCCGCCTGCGAAGACCACCACACCCAGCCAGGCCAGCTGGGTGAAGTTCAGGAATAAGCCGATCATAATTAATATCCAGCCCAGGTTTGACCCAATGTTAACCATCGGTACAAGCGCAGAGCGGAAACGAAGCGGAAAATAATCCTCCGCGTCCTGTTGGGCATGCCCGAGTTCATGCGCCGCAATGGCCAGTGATGCAACGGATGCCACATTGGCAACCCCTTGTGAGAGATAGAGGGTCTTGTTGCGCGGATCGTAGTGGTCGGTCAGGTTGCCTGGCGTACCTTGAATTTGTACGCCGTACATGCCGGCCGTGGACATTAAGCGCTGTGCGGCTTGCGCGCCTGTCAGGCGGCTTTGGGCTTGCACGCGGCTCCATTTGTTATATGCTGATTTAACATACCATGATGTGAGTGCCATCAAAATGAAGGCGGGGATCATGTAGATTAAGTAAGTTGGACTGAAATACATTTTTACCTCCAATACCGGTTAATATTAATTTTTCTGCTGCATACATATCATATACGCTTCAAGTCAATTTTCGTTTTTGGTGGGCCAGACCGCTGTGGTTATTTACCAGCCATTTCCAATAACACTTCCACAGCCCGGTCAAGCTGCGGGTCAAGGTTGGCTTTGTAATCTTCCTCAGTCCGATCCACTTCCACATCCGGGGTCAGCCCGATCTCGTGGATGGTGTTTTCGTTTGGCGTGAGCCACTTGGCTACGGTAATTCTCACCGCGCCATTATCTCCGCTGAGCGGGATCCAGTTTTGGACGGAACCCTTTCCATAAGAAGTGATGCCCACCAGTTTGGCGCGTCCGCTGTCCTGTAAAGCGCCCGCCACGATCTCGGAAGCGGAGGCAGAGCCTTCATTGATCAGCACGACCATGGGGATCTGCGTGTCGGCTGCCAGGCCTTCGGGGATGACATCATACGTATTGCGGGTGCCGTCGCCGTATTGTTCATATAGAACAACCCCATCGCCAAGGAATTGTGAAGTCACTTCAACGGATGTGGTCAGGTAGCCGCCTCCATTGTTGCGCAGGTCAAGAATAATGCCTTTGGGGTTTTGCGGCATCAACTCCTTCAGGGTGGCAAGTAGTTCGGGTGTGGTCTTGTCACCGAAGGTCGTGAGCTGAATATAAGCGATATCATTTTCAAGCATTTTGCCTGAAGCTGATTTCATGGTGATCTTTTCACGCGTCACATCAATTTCAAGCAAATTATCTTCGCCTTCACGAAGAACAGTCAGATGAACCACTGTATTGGCAGGTCCAAGCACCTTGGTCCGCGCCACCTCGGCATTAACGCCGGTCATATCCACGCCATCAATGGCAACGATCTGGTCGCCTGGTAAAAGACCTGCGCGCTCGGCGGGAGAGCCGGGGATCGGGCTGGTAATGGTCAGGTATGCAGCGCTGGTATCCACGAACGCGCCGATGCCTTCGTATTCGCCTTCAAGGCTTGAATTGGCTTCCGCATAATCCTTGGGATCCATGTAGGAGGAGTGCTGATCGCCGAGGGCATTCATCATGCCGCTGATGGCACCACGCATGAGCGCCACATCATCCACAGGTTGATCCACATAATTTTCATGAACAAGATTCCACGCTTCCCAGAAAGGAGAGAAGAGCGATTGAAGTGCCTGGGGAGTGGCGGATTCCTGGTCGGGAGAGACCGTGGGCGGTGTCAGGGTGAGGGGACCCGGCAAACCGGGAATCCCCGTCAGCGGAATGACATGCCCGGTAATAAAGCCGCCTGCAAATGAACCAAGCGCGACCACGATGATGACCAGTATGACAAAAATATATTTTAATGTTTTATTCAAAACTACCTCCAAATTCTGCCTGTCCTGAGAAAGATACCATTTTGTCATTAATGTTTGCTGAATTTTTTATACGATTTGTGTAAGAACCAGGCACCTTCATGAAAATAAACCGGACAAAATAATCATTCATCAGGCCATGCGCCGCCGGCTGTCATTATCCCGCATTTCATTGCCTAAGGGCGTATCACTTCACAGGCATTCTTTTTTTGAATGGCATTTTTATACCTTCGGGATTATGATAAATGAAAATTCCGGAGGTACCCATGCGAGACTTAACAAACGAAATCCTCGAGTTGATCCGCCGCACATCATCCAGCCTGCCGCCAGACGTGGAAAAGCGCCTGCGCGAATCCATTGAAAAGGAAGAACCGGGATCAGCTGCACGCGGGGCGCTGGAGACGATCCTCAAGAACATTGACCTTTCCCGCGAAAAGTCCACGCCGATCTGTCAGGATACCGGCACGCCGATCTTTTATGTGCATTATCCGGCAGGGTGGTCCACCAGAAAACTAAAAGAGCAGATCCGTACTGCGTTGGCGGAAGCAACCAAAAGATCCTACATGCGTCCCAATGCCGTGGATGCCATCTACGATAAGAACACAGGAAACAATCTCGGAGGCGACGACTTCCCTTATGTCCACTTTGAAGAAGTGGAAGGCGATGACCTCACGATCGAGTTAATGCTCAAGGGCGGCGGATGCGAGAATGTTGGCCGGCAATATTCCCTGCCGGATAATTCCATCGGTGCAGGGCGCGACCTGGCCGGCGTGCGCAAGGTTGTCCTGGATGCAGTTCACAAGGCACAGGGGCAGGGATGCGCGCCCGGTATTTTGGGCGTGGCCATCGGGGGGGACCGGGGCACCTCTTATATCAAATCCAAAGAGGTCTTGTTCAGTGAAATGGGCACCCGCAATACAGACCCCAAACTTGCCGAGTTGGAAGAACGCCTGACGTCCGAAGCCAATGAAATGGGAATTGGTCCCATGGGTTTTGGCGGCAAGACCACCGTACTGGATACCAAGATCATAGGCTTGAGCCGATTGCCCGCATCATATTTTGTCTCTGTTTCATATATGTGCTGGGCATACCGCCGCCGCAAGTTGACGGTCAAGGGCGGGGAAATCATTTACGATTAGGAGACCATGATGAAACAAATAACCACTCCAATCACTGACGCCGCGATCCGTGATCTGAAAGTTGGCGATGCAGTTGCGCTCTCCGGCATGATGATCACCGGGCGTGACGCCGTCCACAAATGGATGATCGATACATTTATCAAAAAGACCCGCCCCCCCCAGGGTGATGACCTGCAAGTATATGAAGAATTGAAGAAGATCCTGGATGGCTCGGTGATCTACCACTGCGGCCCGGTGGTATCGGGGCTCGACACTAAGGAGTACAAATTTGTGGCGGCGGGTCCCACCACTTCCATTCGTGAAGAGCCTTACCAGGCAGACGTGATGAAGCACTTCAACATTAAGGGCGTCATCGGCAAGGGCGGCATGGGAGCAAAGACCTTGAAGGGCTGTGAAGAAACACCCGCTGTTTATTTCCATGCCATTGGCGGGGCTGCTTCCTATATCGCACAGACCGTGGTCAAAGTGCACGGCGTATTCAAACTGGACTTTGGCGTTCCCGAAGCGATCTGGGTCATTGAGGTAAAGGACTTCCCCGTTGTTGTCACCATGGATTCACATGGCGGAAGTCAACATGCGGTGGTGGAGACGGCATCAAGGAAAGTATTGGATGACCTGCTGGCACGCTAAATAATTCTGCACAAAACGAGACCTCCTGCAATCCGCGGTCTCGTTTTACCTTAAGGTGGAACAGTCAAGGTAAAAAGACTGATATATAATAAAACACCATGCTGAATCGCATACGTCGTTTATTCACCCCGCCTTCTTTTGCTGACGAAGAGAAAACGCGGTCTGCATCGATTCTAAACAGCTTTGTCTGGAGTGCGATAGGCATCCTTTTAATCCTGATCATTTTCCGTATCGTGTTCTGGGTTGAAAATGAATATGTGCCATTATTGGTTCTATTCGCCATCGTGATCGCCCTGGCAACAGGACAGGTCATGATCCGCCAGGGTCATGTGCGCGGCGCAAGCATGTTCCTGATCGCAGCATTGTGGACTGCCATGACCTATCAAGCCTGGGAAGCAGATGGCATTCGCGATGCGGCGCTCATCGCCCATATTGTCGTGATCATATTCTCCAGCCTTCTGCTGGGGTGGCGTTTTGCCACTGCCATCGGCGGGCTGAGCCTGGTTGTTATCTGGTTTTTTGCGATCATGGAAAAACAGGGGCTGCATGCTTTGCACATGGATGATCCCATCAATTACGCCCGGGATCTTTCAGCCATTGTTATTCTGATCGGAACCCTGATCTACCTGCTGATCTCAAGCTGGTCAGGCATCCTGCGATCTGCCCGCCTTGAATTGCAGGAACGTCTGCGCGCCGAGGAAAAATTACACCAGCAGACAGATACGCTTGCCGCCATGAACGAGGTTGCCCTGGGGTTGTTGAACCGGCTCGAACTTCACCCGCTGCTTGAAACCATTCTTACCCACGCCTGCAGGCTGATCCACACGGAACTCGGCGTGATCGAACTGGTATTACCAGATGGCTCGGCGCTGCGTCAGGAAGTAGGGCATGGATTTCTCTCCCGCTACAACGGGCAGCTTACCCTGAAAGACGAAGGCATGGCTGGCACGGTGTGGACAAATGGGCAGACGCTTGTCATCCAGGACTATGGCGCCTGGGAAAATGGACTGCAGGAATTTATTGAGACAAACGTTAGATCTGTGATGGGGGTGCCGCTCAAGGTGGGGAACACGGTCATCGGCGTTCTGGTAATTTCCCATACCGAAACAGGACGGGAATTTACGCAGGAACAGGTCAGCTTAATGGAACGTTTTGCCGCACTGGCGTCGCTGGCGATCGACAATGCCCGTTTACATGAACTGGCTCAAAAAGAATTACAGGAACGCCGCAACACCGAAGCCGCCTTGCGTACCAGCGAAGAACGATTCCGCAAGGTGTTCGATAATAGTTATATTGCCATTGCCATTGTCACCCTGCAGGACGGAACATTCCTGGAAGCCAACCCCGCGTTCTGGAAGTTGAGCGGGCTTGACCCTCAAACAGCGCTTGGACACACTTCGCTGGAATTAAATATGTGGGATGACCCTCAGAGACGGAATGCCTTTGTGCAGGATCTACTTAAAAACCGTTCCCTGCAAAAGATCCATGTTGAATTCAAACAGAAGAACCAGCCGAATAAAACCTCGATCGCCTTTTACGAACTGCTGCAGATCGATGGCGAGCTTTGCATACTCAGCATGTTCTATGACGTATCAGAACAACGTCAAGCCGAGCGCGCACTCAAGGAAAATGAGGAACGCATTCGCGTCATTCTCCAATCCATTCCCGACATGATCTTTGAGATATCCAGTGAGGGGATTTTTTTGGACTTCATGGCATCGGCCGAGCTAACCCCCCTTGTGCCACCTGAACAATTCATCGGCAAAAACATAAAAGACATATTTCCACCCGCCATTGCCGAACAAACCATGTTCGCACTTGAACGCGCGCTTGCCACCGGCCAGGTACATGCTTTTGAATATGAATTATCCCCCATGGAGAAAATCCAGTACTTTGAGGCACGCATCTCTGCCATTACCCTCAATTCCGCGGTCATGATGGTGCGCGATATCAGCCAGCGCAAGTGGGTGCAGACCGAACGCGAGATGTTGATCAATGAACTGGAGGGAAAGAACAGTGAACTCGAAAGGTTCACGTACACAGTATCGCATGACCTCAAGTCGCCGCTCATTACCATCAAGGGCTTTCTCGGCTTTTTGGAACAGGATGCCGCCAGCGGCAACCTCGCACGACTGAAGGCGGATATTCAACGCATTGCCAATGCCACCGACAAAATGCAATTGCTGCTCAATGAATTGCTTGAACTCTCACGCATCGGGCGGCTGGTAAATCCATACCAAACCATCCGGTTTGAAGAACTTGCGCACGAAGCCGTTGAACTTGTCCACGGGCAGATCCAGAGCAGGGGAGTTCAGGTTTCCATTCAGGAAGACCTTCCAACGGTATATGGTGACCGCCGGCGCCTGATCGAAGTGCTTCAGAACCTGATCGACAACGCGTGCAAATTTATGGGGGACCAGGCCGCTCCCCGAATCGAGATCGGTCTGAGTGGCTATGATGGCAACAAGCCGATCTTTCATGTCCGCGACAACGGAATGGGGATCGACCCTGTTCACCATGACCGCATTTTTGGTTTGTTCAACAAACTGGATGCCAGTTCGGACGGAACAGGCATTGGGCTTGCGCTGGTCAAGAGAATTGTGGAAGTTCACAAGGGCAGGATCTGGGTCGAGAGCGAACCTGCAAAAGGGGCGGCATTCCTCTTCACCCTGCAAGCCGAACCCGCCGCTTAATTCGTGTTATAAATGGCGCTATCTTACCCGTGGAGGATTATTTATGAAACGTGCAGTCAGCATCAGCATTGGTTCATCGAAAAGAAACAAGGCAGTTGAAGTAACCCTGTTGGGCGAAAAGATAAGCATCGAGCGCATTGGCACCGATGGTGACATGGAAGTTGCTGCCTTAAAATATAAGGAACTCGACGGCATTGTGGATGCATTCGGTGTGGGTGGAGCAGACCTGGGCGCCATGGCTGATGGAAAGTGGTATCCCTTGTATTCAGTGATGCCGATGGTGCGTTACGTGAAAAAGACCCCGCTGGTGGATGGCGGCGGGCTAAAAAACACCCTCGAAAACAAGGCTGCCTCCTTTTTAGACAGGACGATCGGTGATTATATTAACTCACGCGGACGCAAGGTGCTGGTTGCATTGGGAGTTGACCGTTGGGGACTCTCACAGGCATTTGTGGATGCCGGCTATGAAACTGTTTTTGGCGACTTGATGTTTGGGCTGGATATTCCAATCCCCATTCGTAAGATCAGTCAACTTAAGATTGTGGCCGCACTTTTAATGCCAATTGCGGGGAGGTTGCCTTTTTCATGGATCTATCCCACAGGTGAAAAACAGGAGAAACGCACACCCAAATGGGGAAATTATTATGCATGGGCAACTGTTATCACAGGTGATTGCCATTACATCAAACGCTTTATGCCTGACGATATGCAAGGTAAAGTGGTCGTAACCAATACAACCACATCTGAAGATGTTGAATTATTCCGCAAGGCAGGCGTGAAGTATCTTGTCACCACCACCCCCGTCATGGAAGGTCGTTCCTTCGGCACCAACATGATGGAAGCAGCGCTCGTGGCTGTCGCCGGCAAGGGACGTCCACTCACCTGGCCCGAATTAACTGAAATGCTCGATAAGCTTGGCTTCGAGCCGCAATTACAGGAGTTGAATTAATCATGGATGCAATCGTAACGGCCGGTGGAATTCCACAGCCCGGCGACCCCCTGTATAACTATTCCAACGGTGATTCCAAAGCCCTGATCGATATTGCGGGCAAGCCCATGGTGCAATGGGTGCTGGACGCGCTCAGCGATGCCAAAAATGTGGAAAATGTAATTGTCATCGGGCTTACCCCCAAAAGCGGGCTGACATGCAAAAAGCCCCTGCACTACCTCTCGAACCAGGGACGCATGCTCGCCAACATTGTTGCAGGGGTGCGCAAATCCGTTGAGCTGAATAAAAAGACCGAATACGTTCTACTCGTCTCCTCGGATATTCCCGCTCTCAAAAGTGAAATGGTGGATCATCTGGTGGAGACTTCCATGCAAACCAGGGATGATATTTATTATGGGGTCTGTCCGCGGGATGTGATGGAGACACGTTATCCGACATCTAACCGCACCTATACAAAATTGAAGGATATGCAGGTCTGTGGCGCGGATATAAATGTCATCCATGTCAGTATGACCACGGAGCATCTCGATACCTGGGAAAAACTGATCGGTAACCGCAAGAGTCCCCTCGCATCGGCAGCTGTCATTGGCTGGGATACGTTGTTTCTATTATTTACCCGCCAGGTTACCCTGCAGGAGTTGGTGGAAAAAGCCTCAGCACGCATCGGCATCAAGGGACGCATTATCATTTGGGATAAGGCAGAACCGTGCATGGATGTGGACAAGCCGCACCAGTTGGAGATCATGCGTGAAGACCTGGCAAGTCAAAAAAAGAAAGCAGCCGCAGCCGCAAAGAGAAAAGCTGCGCCTGCCAAAAAGGTAACTTCGCCAAAGGTGCGCGCACAAACCAAAACAAAGGCAAACCAGAAATGAGTTTGCGTTCCCTGCTTGAAATGGATGCCCGCTTTTCAGCTCAATTGCGTGTGGCTGAAAAGCCGGGCATGCTGCGAAATTTCGCCATCTTTCTTGCCCATTCCGGGGATTCATGGTTCTGGGGACTGGCTCTCATCCTTGGCTGGTTTTTCAGTAAAGCCGCCTTGAGGCAATGGGAAGTGGTTGAGTTTTTCGGCATTCTGGGATTGGCAGGCGTTGTACTGGCGATCAAGTTCCTCGTCCGCCGCGAAAGACCACAGGGGGAATGGGGCAGTATTTATCGCAACACAGACCCGCATTCCTTTCCGTCGGGTCATGCCGCACGCGCATTCCTGATTGCCGTTGTGGCATCGGCACTGGCTCCCCTTTGGCTGGTCATCCTCCTGTGGATCTGGGCTCCGCTGGTTTCACTGGCGCGTGTTTCCATGGGCGTGCATTATCTTTCGGATGTGATTGCAGGCGCAATTTTGGGCGCCCTGGTGGGGCTGATCGGCCTGCAAATTTACCCCCCAATGATCGATTGGCTGGTTTCGTGGATCGGATTTCCACTCTGGTAGCTGACCCATCCAACAGCAAAGACATGGAGCAAAACTTGCATCCATGTCTTTTTGATTAAAGAGGATCAAATGAATACATACACCTTCCGTCTAAAACCTGGCCAGGATCTGTTTGACTCGATCGAAACATTTGCCGCCGATAAAAAAATCGAAGCGGGTTGCGTTCTTTCTGCGGTGGGAAGTCTGACTCACGCCACCCTGCGCCTTGCCAACCATCCATCCTACAATGAGTACGAGGGACATTTCGAGATCGTATCCATGACGGGAACAGTGGCGGTCAGCGGGTCGCATCTCCACGTCTCGATCTCGGATGGCGACGGGGTGACGATCGGCGGACATCTCGTTTCGGGATGTAAAATTTATACAACCGCCGAGATCGTTTTGGCTGTGTTTGATGAAGTGGTCTATACGCGCGAATTGCTGGAAAACGATTCAGGGTACGAGGAATTGGTGGTGCGTGCCAAACCATTGCCGCCCCGCAGGATTTTTGTGGAATCTTGATCAATTATTTTGATTCGGGTGTACAACTATTCCATGCAAAAGCCCCAACCCCTGTTTTCTTTTTTGCATTGGATATTCTTTTCCCCCACAAGCCATGGTTCCATAAATAACGCCCGGATCATGCCCTGTTATGGAACGGCTATCTGACCCATGAAAAATAAAAATCATCCCGCCTTTTCCATACTTGCCCTTTTGTTTTTGCTCGCCTGCCAGATATCCAACCCAATGGTTGCGATGAAGAGCGAACCAACGACAGAGTCCACAACCACGGTTGTGCCATCCCAGCCGCCCTCTGAGACCGCACAGCCCACGGCGACTGTTACCGCCACATCGACGCCGGAGCGTGCCATCCGCCGTGTGATCATCCTCAGCATGGATGGACTGCGCCCGGATGCAATCGAACTAACTCCCATGCCCAACCTGCTCGAGCTAATGAAGACCAGCGCCTACTCATTGACAGCACAGACCATTCGGCCGAGTGCAACCCTGCCAGCCCATTCTTCGATGTTAAGCGGGCTTTGCCCTTCCAAACATGGGGTGGATTGGAATGATTACATTCCTGAAAATGGGATCGCGCAGGGCACTGACCTGTTCGACCTTACCCACACGATGGGGTTGCAAAACCTGATGTATGTCGGCAAGGAAAAATTACAGCAAGTAACTGACGCCTCCAATATTGACCGCTTTGTCTATATCAATGACCGCGACAAGGTCATCATGCAAAACCTGCTGGCAGACTTCTCACAGGATTTTGGCGTGCTGTTCATCCATTTTGCTACGACTGACGCCATGGGGCATGTCCATGGCTGGCTTTCCCCTGAACAATTCAGCGTGATCTTTCGCGCAGATGAAGCCATCGGTGAATTGCTCACCACACTGGAGACACGCGGACTTCGAGATGAGACTTTGTTAATCGTCACAGCCGACCATGGCGGGCACGGTAAGACCCACGGCTCCAGCATGCCTGAAGATATGACCATTCCATGGATAGCCTCTGGTCCGGGGATCCAGGCTGGGAAATTGACCACGCCCATTCACACCACTGATACCGCCGCGACCGCTGCCTACGCGCTTGGCATTCCCATCCCCGCTGAATGGGATGGTGTGCCTGTTTGGGAGGCTTTCGGGTTGCCCAAAGGGAATAGAGCCCCCACCATCTGTCCACGGTAGCGAAGGCTGCCTGACAGCTCTCGATAGGAACCACAGGACCATCTTTATGCACCAGGACAACGAAATATAAATAACATTGTCCCGCAGATCCTTTCCTTTTGGTTACAGAAAGCGACCTGCGGGACGTATTTATCCAATAACACACTCACCCATGAAGGAGTTATTCCAACCTTCTGCCTGCGCGCAATTCCTTCTCGTATGTGGCAAACTCACTCGCCACGTACATTCCCGCCCGCTGGTAGAGCCGGGTTGCGCCCGTCGGGTTGGAGGCATCCACACCAAGCCCAATGGTGGTTGTGCCACGTTTGTAAAATTCACCAAACGAATGCTGGAGCAGGGCAAGCCCCAGTCCCTGCTTGCGCCAGGGTCGGCGGACACCCAGGGTACCGATCCAGCCTATTCCCATGCGGTAGCGGTTCTGTGAGTAGCCCGCAATTTGATCTCCATCCCAGGCGATCATCCACAGGGTTGGGTCGAAATTGCTATTGCCAAATTTTCGACGGGACCAATCCTCATAGATTGAATCATGACTGCCCCAGTGGTCGCGGAAAGCTTCATTATCCGCCTGCCAGACTGCAACAGCGTGCTCTTCCTTTGTAAAAGGACGCAGTTCAATGCCGGCGGGAAAGTTAACAGACGGAGGGGTCTCCTGCAATTTGATCTCCATGCGCCAATGATAACGAATGGGGATATAACCCTCGGTCTTGTGCAGATTGTGCCCGTCCTCGTCCTTATTATCGATCGTGCTGCGGATAAAGACACACAAGTCAGGTTCGGCGAGCGGCACATCTGCCCGTGCGCGTTGTTCGATCGTTTTCAGGAGGGTTGTGCCGATGCCCATTCCCTTGAATTGGGGATGGACGTATCCATCGGAGCGCAGATCATAATGGTCTTTCTCATTATAGAATTCTTCATAGCCAACCACATGCCCATCCGGGCTTTCCACAAGAAAAGCATCACGCTCCAGAGTAAAGCCTTCGCTCTTCCATTCATTCGATAGTTCTTCGGAGGTAACAGCCACCGTTGTGTCGCCGTCCGCTTGACAGACATCGTAAATGAGTTTTGTCACAGCTTCCAGGTCTGTCCAGCGGACAGGACGCAGGGTCAGGCTGGGGTCGAGATATGTTATTTCAGTCATGGTAGATCTCCTTCCTATATTTTGACTTTTCGTATCACTTATGTTTTTTTGTTGAATGCGGATGTTTGTTTTTTGTCTGCACATGGATGGACACTCGCTGGTCGGGCACAGCAGGTTGGACACGCCCACGTCCGCGGGTTTCCAGCGCGCGCAACAAAGATGTTCCGATACCCAGCCCTTTGAATTTCTTGGGAGTGGTTCCATCGGCACCAAGGTCGCAATGATATTTCAAGCTGGAAAGTCCTTCCTTTTTCAATTCCTGTGTCAAAGCATCCAGCGGTACCGCAATGTTGGCATCGCCATTTGCTTCGCAGACATCATCAATGAATTGGTCCACCGTATTCAGATCAAACCACCGGATGGCGCGAAACATCAACGATGTATCCAAATTTCCTTCTTTTAACGGGATCTTTGTTGTCATTGATCTTTACCTTTTTGCCTGCCGCTACCCGGGCTCTGTTTTACCCGCGCGGAGTTCCTTCTCCAACGTTACGAATTCACTTACCGTGTGCATACCGACCTTTTGATAAAGCCGGGTGGCGCCTGTATTGTTGGAAGCATCCACGCCGAGACCGATGGTCTTCATCCCGCGTTTGTAGAATTCGCCAAAGGCGTGATGGAGCAGGGCAAGACCCAATTTTTTTGAACGCCATGCCGGTCTAACTCCCAAAATATGGATCCAGCCGATGCCCATCCTATATTTATTGATGGAAAAACCAGCCACTTCACTTCCATCCCAGATCACGGTCCAGAGCGCGGGGTCAAATTCGGGGGGTTCAAAAATGAAATTGGAGAATTCTTCAAAGGTCATTGCATGGCTGCCCCAATTACCTTGAAAGGACTCATTTCGGGCCTGCCATACTGCAGCAGCATGTTCATCCTTCACAAACGGACGAATCTCAAACCCTGCCGGCAAAACTGGCGCGGGCGGCGCGGCATCCAGCTCGATCCCCATGCGCCAGTGATAGCGCAAGGGGAGATAACCTTCGTGCATGAATATGTCTTTGCCAGTCTCGTCCTTATTATCCAGTGGCACACGGATAAACACGCGCTGGTCGGGCGGTGCGAGCTGGATATTTTCACGTCCCCGGGTTTCCATTGCGCGCAGTAAAGCCGTATCCACACCGAGTGCTTTAAATTCCGGATGAACGTATATATCGCCGCTTAGTTCGCAATGTTCTCTTACGTCAAACAATGCAGCATAGCCAGCCAGCCCCCCAGCGCGGTTTTCGACCAGGAAGGCATCCTGCTCCGGGTTGAAGCCTTCGTATTTCCATTCATTTTCCAGATCTTCCGGCGTAACCGCAACACTGGTATCGCCTTCCGCTTCACATACATCATAGATAAGTTGAACGACAGCGTTTAAATCATCCCAACAAACGGCCCGTAAAGTCAGCAAAGCATTTGGATTTGTTTCATGTGATGAGGTTGTCATTTTCTGTGCTCCTATGCGGGATTGCAGGCGCAAGCGCGTGCAATCCCGGAAATTTAAGATACTGCTTGAGTCCTGCCTGCCGTCCAATCTTCACGCAGGATTCCCATGTAAAGCATGTCCCAGCGTTTTCCATCGCGAAGCAATGCGCCGCGCAGGCGCCCTTCATGACGGAAGCCCACCTTCTCGTAGGAACGGATGGCACGCGGGTTGTACTCAAAAACGGTCAGCGTGACCCGGTGTAAATTGAGCTCGGTAAAGGCAAAACGTAAAATGATCTTCATGGCATCGGTTCCATAGCCTTTGCCCCAGTCATTGCGGTCGGCGATTCCAAGCCCCACAAACGAGTCTCGCGAGCCCCATTCGTTAATGACATCCAAATTGATGTCGCCAAGCAGGCGGTTGTCATCCAGTTTGCGGATGCTGAAAAAATGATTTGCGGGAGTGTCTTCCTTGACCATTTTTTCGAAGAAATCCGTCCTGGCCCTGGCAGAATATAAAACCGATGCCCCCCCATCGAACAGGCGGGTGAGCTCAGAGTCACGAGTCCAGTTGGCATAGGCTTTGCCCAGTTCCTCATGGTCAAAAGCGGAAAGCCTGACCAGATCGCCTTTGAAGATGTCTTTCATGGCTGTGCTCCCTGCTGCTCAAACCACTCTTCACGCAGGATGCCCATCCACAGGCTGTCATAATGCACGCCATCGCGCCAGCCTTCGCCGCGCATCCTGCCTTCCATTTTGAAACCGGCTTTTTCATAGGATTTCAAGGCGCGTTCGTTGTAAGCGTGAAGACCCAGTGAAATGCGGTACAGGTTGAGTTCAATGAATCCGTACTGCAGGATCAGGCGCACGGCGTCGGTACCGTAGCCTTTGCCCCAGTAATCACGCTCACCAATGGAAATACCCATCCACGCTTCTGCATGAGTCCAGGAACCGATCCACAAGCTCACGCTGCCGATCAATGTATCCTCTGCGAGCGTGCGAATTGAAAACCGAAACGACCGCGAACTGTTCTCCGCACGTTTTTCGATATATTCCTTAAGTTTTTTCCCCGACCACAACTGAGCCGGGTCGTCGTCTGCAAGGCGGTGCTGCTCTGTATCCTGATTCCATTTTACATATGCCTTTGCCAATACTTCGGGGGATTCATCTGACAGGCGGACGAGGGATCCGCGATAAAGGTCTTTCATCGGTTTACCCTCGACCGCTGTTTTGCTCCCGCCATTCGGAGTTCAATAACCCGAATGAGACGAGATCCCAAAATTCGCCGTCGCGATTCAACGCCTTGCGTCTGCGGATCTCCTCCATAAAGCCAAACTTGTGGAAGAGTCTCAGCGCGCCTTCATTGTAGGCAGGCACAACCGCGGTAACGCGGTAGAGGTTCAGTTCGCCAAAGGCATAACGCAGAAGCATGGTCAATGCCTGAGAGCCGTAGCCCTTACGGCGGTCTTCCGCCGAACCAATGCCCAGGCGGATAAAGCCATTGCCGTTGGTCCAACTGACCCACTCGACAAGCGCCTTGCCGATCAAACGGTCATCTTTGCGGGCGCGGATGGTGAAGTAGAACAGGTTCTTGTCCTCATCCATTTCCTTTTCAATGGCCTCGTACTGTTTTTTAACCATTGCAGGCGAAAGCGGGCGGGCGGGTTTCAGGTCAAACAGGCGCATGAATTCGGCGTCATGAGTCCATTTGGATTCGATCTCGGGATGTGTTTCGTGGTCGATGGGACCAAAACGAACATCCTGTGCTTCGAACAGCTGGGTTTGTATATCTAACATGGTTTCCTCCAAAATAAAAAAAACGGCTTGCAGGTCATGGACCCAAAGCCGCTTAAGAGGTGATTAAATAAAAACGGCTGCGGGTCGTACGCCGCAGCCGTAAGGTGACAGGAAGAGTCTAACGGTGAACAGGCGCACTACGAGAATCAAAATAGAGTTTGCTGATGAATGACGGAACGATGGTTAACTTGTTCATAAACATGGGCGTGCGCCTCCTTTCGTTGGATTTGCTTTTTCTATCAAGCGAACGTGAGTTTATCATGTCAGGGAAAAGAGAGTCAAGGTTTTTAACATGGTTCATCCATGCCTGCGGCTGTGTTTTAAGCCTGTCAGTTTTTGCACCTGATTGGCAATGAAGGCCAGCGGGTATGCCAGCAAGATCAGCAGGTCAATCAGGGCAAAGAGAAAGGTAAGCTTCATCTCACACCTCCAAAAATAGATGGTTTTGCCTCGTTAAAAAGGGTGCATTTTACAAATAAATATACTGTCCTGCAATTTAATATTACAATTCCCACAACATAAAGTCAACTGATGAACGTGCCCCGCTAACATAACTCAAACGTCCGCCCGAAATGGGCGGACGTTTGAGTTATAATTTGGTGCCGAAGGAGGGAATCGAACCCTCATTCCCGTTGGGAACACGATTTTGAGTCGTGCGCGTCTGCCTAT
>JFJP01037295.1_pt1 | contig 33002 bp, 30 predicted proteins | sample 431651 | NCBI WGS metagenome assembly JFJP01 (sample SAMN02602958, study PRJNA72255) | Microbial mat metagenome, whole genome shotgun sequencing project. | biome: fresh water; feature: sink hole; material: water; isolation source: purple microbial (photo- and chemosynthetic) mats found in... | reverse complement strand
GAAGTCCTGGGTCTTGACGGGTGTGATGTGGTGATCTCCGGATCTGTAAATAAAGAGTCACTCTCCAATTGTGACGTGATGATGGATTATACAAAACCGGATGTGGCCAGGCAAAACATATTCACTGCCCTCGATGCCGGGGTACATGTCGTTGTCGGAACCTCAGGGCTGACCGATGAAGATTATGAAGAAATCAATCAAAAGGCCCTGGCCAAAAAACTGGGCGTTCTGGCGGTTGGAAATTTTGCCCTCACCGTGGTCCTGCTCCATAAATTTTCCGAGATTGCAGCCCGGTATATCCCCCAGTGGGAAATGATTGATTATGCCCATGACGACAAAAAAGACGCCCCCAGCGGAACGGCAAGAGAGCTGGCCCATCGGCTTTCAAAAATCCGGCCATCCAAACTGACCCTTCCAGTGGATGAGACCCAGGGAGTCAAAGAAACACGAGGGGCAAACATGACGGGAACACAGGTTCATTCCATCCGGTTGCCCGGATACACCATTTCTCTGGAAATGATTTTCGGCATGCCGGATCAAAAGCTGACCCTCCGGCATGATGCCGGCTCCAGTGCACAGCCTTATGTGGATGGGGCCTTGCTCGCCATCCGGAAGGTCAATACCTTCATTGGACTGCGCCGCGGTCTGGATCAGGTAATGGACCTGAACTAAAGGGTGGTGATCGTTCAGGCAGCCGCACACTCATTTTCCATATTAAACTTTCTTTAAGGAGACGGGCCATATGCGGAAACGTCAGAAAGAAGCCATACTGCTCTCATTTTTAAAAGACAGACGAAAATATGAAAAACTGGCAGAGTATATGATCCGTATGATTAATGATGATCCTGCATCACCCAGGGAAAGCCTTCATACCATCCTGTATCGCATTAAAGACAAAGCCAGGCTCATCGAAAAAATAGACGAGGAAAATAAACAAATCCGGGAGAATGAGGCGCCCATTACCCGAAAAAATTTCCAGGACAGAATTGGGGATTTGCTGGGGATCCGCATGATCTGTCTCAGACTTTCAGATATCAATATCATCAAGGCCTATCTTGAACTTCTGGCCGATGAAAAAATCCTGCGATTCATCCGGAAGCCGGATCAAAAAAGATCATTTATTCTGCCGGTTGATCCGGGTGAAAAGATTCCAGAGGGACTTAACCTTCGTTACAGCGGATACTCATCCATTCATTACCAGGTGGCGCTGGGCGAAAATGCAGATGCCCCGGATGAGCTGAAAGGTCTCCAGACAGAACTTCAATTGCGGACGATTCTTGAGGAGGCATGGGGTGAAATCGATCATAAATATCGATATGTATTCAGCAGGAGCGGGGTTACACTCCCGGATTATATCCATACGGGCTTCTACAATTTAAGTGCCTACCTTCAGGCCGCCGCTCTCCAGGCAGAGCATCTGTGCCGGCAGACAGAGGCTTACCAGTTAGGGACGGCCCGGAAAGTACAAGAACCGGTTCAAGCTGCCATCCCAGAATCCTTTTCAACCGCAATGGAAAAAGCTTTTGGATTTAAACCCACTGTGAGAACGCTCACCTATATTTTGAAACGACTTGATGAATCCGGGCATCCGGGTCAGCCACAGATTATTTTCCAGAAACTTTTCACAAAAGAAAGACTTTTGGAATTCAAAACTATTTTTCGCAGCATTCTCAATCGGGAAGCATTTACAGATGACGCCAAAAGAAACCTTGATGCCATCAATGCCTTGAATTTTGCCTTGTCTGATGATGTTCAAGGCAGGAGGGTTGCAAAGCAAGGATTAATATCGATCCTGAAATGGAAGGCAAAAACCGTGAAATAAAATTTATGGGTCCCTGATGACCATTCTTGTTCTCGATGGTCATCAGGAGACTCCCTATCTAATTTCTATCGTCTTTTTGTCTATTCCTTCTATCCTGATCTCTTTGTTGAGGTCTATTAGGGTGTTGGGGCTGGTGAGGTTGGGGTTGATTCTGTTCAACCGCATCCCTGGGTTGTCGTCGTTCTCGTCGATCATCTGGTTGCTGTTCCTGGTTATTTTCTCGGTAGTCATTGCCTAATCGTTGTCGGTCTCGCGCATCCTGTTGCAGGTCTCTGTCGTTTTGTTGCCGGGGGCCTGCTTCAGGCCTCACGTCATGGACACCCCAGTGATTTTCTTTCTCCCAGTGCCTGTCCTTTTCCCACCTATTCCAATTCTTTTCAACCTGTTCATGGGGGATGGGACGGTGTTCCCATTGACGCCCTTTCCAACGATTCCGGCTATAGTCATTCCGCCAACCCGCTGGCACATCCCTGTAAAAAGAGGGGACATCCGGATGGTGGCTCCAACCTGAACGATAATCATGGGAACGATACCATCGCCCCTGCCACGGGCGCCACCACCAGCCACCGTAGAAAAAAATGTCTTCATCACTATCAGAAACGACATAGACATAGGTATCAGGTATGACGACCATATGTGGAGGTCCGTCAAATACGAGGACTGGGGGCATAGGAAGACTCACGCCGACTTCCATACTGCCATTTGCCATGCCTGGAATAGGCGATACAAGTATTAACACCAGAATAACAGCTTTAAAAATTAAGTTTTTCACGTCTATTCTCCCCATATATAAAAAAAGTGTTGCTGATGGCATCGCATTATTTTTACCATCTTTATCCACAAATTGTATTCAAGTTTCATGCCAGACATGAATAACCTTCTTTTGCGCAGGTGATTTTTCCATTACTTTTTATAAATTTATAAAAATAATCATATAATTTTATTGACATGAAGTTATTGTGTCATAACTTGAGTCTGTCGAAAACAACATAAACATTTGTTTACACCCTAATAAAACGGAGGACTACCATGAGTAAAATTATCGGGATTGATCTCGGAACTACAAATTCCTGTGTATCCATACTTGAAAACGACAAACCCGTCGTGATCACCAATGCTGAAGGGGGGCGCACCACGCCGTCCATCGTGGCCACGACAAAAACCGGAGAGCGCCTCATCGGGCAGATTGCCAAACGCCAGGCCGTGACCAATGCGGAAAATACCATTTTCGGAGTCAAGCGCCTCATCGGGCGACCCTATGATTCCCCTGAAGTGCAAAAGGACATTGCCAATCTGCCGTACAAGATTGAAAAGGCGTCCAACAACGGCGTAAAGATCAAGCTGCAAAACAGTTACCACACCCCGGCCGAGATCTCGTCCTTTATCCTGGCCAATTTGAAAAAAACAGCCGAGGATTTTCTGGGTGAAACGGTCACGGATGCCGTCATTACGGTCCCGGCCTATTTTGATGACAGTCAGCGCCAGGCCACCAAGGATGCGGGCAGGATTGCAGGCCTTAATGTCCTGAGGATCATCAATGAACCCACGGCCGCAGCTCTTGCCTATGGGCTGGACAAAAAGAAAGAGGAAAAGATTGCCGTGTTTGACCTTGGCGGCGGCACCTTTGATATCTCCATCCTTGAAATCGGGGACGGGGTATTTGAGGTCAAATCCACCAACGGGGACACTCATCTGGGCGGAGAGGATTTTGATCTGCGGATCCTGGACTTTCTGGCTGCTGAATTTAAAAAAGACCAGGGCATTGATCTGAGAAACGATACCATGGCCCTGCAACGCCTGAAGGAAGCAGCGGAAAAGGCAAAACAGGAGCTTTCCGCTTCCATGGAAACCGATATCAACCTGCCGTTTATCACGGCAGATGCCAGCGGGCCCAAACACCTGAATATCAAACTGACCCGGGCCAAACTGGAATCCCTGGTGTCGGATCTCATGGCAAGGCTTGAAAAACCCTGCGTCACGGCTGTTCAGGATGCCGGGATGAAATTTTCCGATATTGCGCGGGTTCTCCTGGTGGGCGGTATGACAAGAATGCCTGCGGTCCAGGATCTGGTGAAGAAAATCTTCGGGCAGGAACCGGATAAAGGCGTGAACCCGGATGAAGTGGTGGCCTTTGGCGCCGCCATCCAGGGCGGCATTCTGAAAGGGGATTTAAAGGATGTGCTGCTTCTCGATGTTACCCCGCTGTCTCTTGGCATTGAAACCCTGGGCGGGGTCATGACAAAGCTCATTGAAAAAAATACCACCATCCCCACTCATAAAAGTGAAGTGTTTTCAACAGCCGATGACAATCAGCCTGCCGTGAGCATCCACGTTCTGCAAGGGGAACGGGAAATGGCAGGGGACAACAAGACCCTGGGGCGGTTTGAACTGACCGACATTGCACCGGCACCCAGAGGCCTGCCCCAGATCGAGGTTGCCTTTGACATTGATGCCAACGGCATCGTCACTGTATCGGCCAAAGACAAGGCCACGGGAAAGGCCCAGTCCATAAGGATCACGGCTTCATCCGGTCTGTCCAAATCCGACATTGAATCTCTGATCCGGGAAGCCGAGCTCCATGCGGATGAAGATAAACAGAAAAAGGAAAAGGTCATGGCCCGCAACGATGCCGACGCCCTGATGTACCGCGCTGAAAAAATGATCAAGGAATCCGGGGCTGGAATGGACCCCGCTTCCATCCATAAGGTGGAAGGCTTGATCAGCGATCTGAAACAGGCGGTAAAACAGGATGAGCTCCCCCGGATGAAAAAACTGACTGAGGAGCTGACTCAGGCCCTCCATACCTTGAGTGAGGCCATGGTTAACAAAACAGATTCGTCTGGAAATGCAGGCCAACCCAACCGTCAGGGCGGGTCAGGGGCAACGCCCAAAGATGAGGATGTCGTGGATGCCGAGTTTTCCGAAGTCGCATAAGCATCATATCTTAATCCATTAACCCCTTCCCGGAGCAGGTATTAAATTTGTACCGGCTCCGGGATTTTTTTGTAACGACAATTCCGGTTGACAGGGTTAGAGCCTTTATTTATAGTGGCAATTATGCCTGTCAAAATTTAAAAAGGCTTGCCCATGGATATTCCGGATCTGGATAAAGAGGAATTACAGGATGCTTTGGCTGAGAGCGAGAAAAAATTTCGCCTGGCCTTTGATTCGTCTGCCGTCGGCAAATCCTTGTCTTTTGCATCCGGTCCTTTTTTCCGGGTGAATCCAAAAATGTGTGAAATCCTGGGCTATTCCTCTGACGAGATTATCGGTAAGCGGGCAATTGATTTTACCCATCCCGATGATCTTGAATTAAGCAAACACAACGTCAGGGCGCTCATGGCCGGGAAATGCAAAAACGACGCCTTTACCATTGAAAAGCGATATATTGCCAAAGACGGGCGGGTAGTCTGGGCCAATACAACGGTTTCCATGCTGAAAGACGAGAATCAGAAACCGTTGTACATGATTGTTGAAATGGTTGATATCACCGCCGGGAAAAAGGCTGAAGAGATGATCATCCACTCTGAAAAAATGATGTCCATCGGAGGACTTGCAGCGGGAATGGCCCATGAAATCAACAATCCCCTGGCCGGAATCCTTCAGAACCTCCAGGTGGTGATCAACAGGCTCACCAAAGATATTCCAGTAAATGAAGAGGCTGCCCGGAAAGCCGGAACAGATTTTGCCGCCATCAAAGCGTTCATGGAGGATCGAAAGATCGTCAAACAACTGGAATCCGCATATGATGCAGGAACGCGCGCAACCGCAATTGTCCGGAACATGCTGTCGTTTGTCCATAAAAGCACATCCCGAAAATTACCCTGCAATCTGTTGGACATTCTGGACAAAACCCTGGAACTGGCGTACAGCGATTATGACCTTAAAAAAGACTATGATTTTAAAAAAATCAAAATTTCAAAGCGGTATGGGGCCGATATTCCCAAGGCGTTGTGCGAAGAAAGCAAAATACAGCAGGTGATTCTGAATATTTTAAAAAATGCTGCCCAGGCCTTGTACGACAATCCTGAAGCCCTGCCGGAGCGTCCCGAACTGGTCTTTACCCTCACCTCGGAACCGGGTTACGTCGTACTGTCCATCGCCGACAATGGTCCGGGCATGGATGCACAGACCCAAAAAAGAATCTTTGAACCCTTTTTTACCACCAAGCCGCCGGGTCAGGGAACAGGGCTCGGTCTGTCCGTTTCCTATTTCATCATTGTGGAAGATCATAACGGCAAGATGACGGTGGACTCCGCTCCGGGCCAGGGCACCATTTTTACCATCAAGCTTCCCTGCGGCTGAAACCGGCAATCATCATTTCTTTGTGAATAGTTCTTCCGGCCATTTTCCCTTGACCCCTTCTTCTCCGGTATAATATGGGATCTTTGAGTCTTTCAGGAAGATGTCCAATGCAGGCAGAATGTTGATTTTTCCTGAGTCCGGGTATTCACACACATCCACATTGGCTTTTGTGCGCAGGTCAAGATAGACAAAGGGGCTATCTGTGTGATTGTAAAACTGATGGGCACCTTCAGGGCCTTCTTCAAAAAAGATAATGTCTCCTTTGGATACGGTCTGATAGCCTTTTGGCGACCGCAAAACAGCTTCTCCCTCCAGGATGACAAACAGTTCTTCGGCATTCCGGTGGAAATGGTAGGGATAAGAAAACTTTCCCGGAAATAAAGATTTGATATCAAAATGCAGATATTTTGATTTTGATATTTCCTCCAGCGGCAGGCTGGTTTTCCATGAAAAATCGGAAATCGGAGATTTGTTTTGCTTCAGTTCAATGTCGGCAAGCCTGTGTATATAAGGCATAAGTCCTTCCTCCTGTGAAGTGGTTCATCCGGTTTCATATAACAGGAAATTTTGAAATAGGATATGAAAAAACAGATCGGATTTTCTGATCCGCCTATTGACAAAAGACCGGGCGCTTCCTATACCACGCTTGTGGCATAAGTCATAATTTCAATCTCATCAGGACCATGGGAATAACCATATGATACCACTTACCATCTTCAAACGCCTGGTGATCGGAAATATAATCATCCTTTTGCTTGTTTTTATCCTTGGCAGCACCGTCATCTTCAATCTGACCGGGCTTCGGAAGCTTACCCGGGAAATTGTGGTCAAAAACCAGGAAAGCATCATTGTGGGGGATCGCCTCATGGATTCCCTTGTCTTGCTTGTCAATTTCGGTGAAAAATATTTTGTGTCCGGAGATATTGATTATTATAACCGGTTTCTTGATGTAAAAATGGTTTTGAATAGAGATTTTGAAAAATTTAAAGACCTTATGGAGACGGATGAACAGATCGCCATTCTGACTGCCGCCCTTGCCGATTTGAATGGATACATAGACTGGTTTGAAGAAACATCTGAACAGCTTAAATCCGAAAAAAAAAATAATATGGATTTGTTTTTAAAGGAAAATCACCCTGATCTCAATGTAACAACCGTTCATCTGAAAAAAATTATTGCCGTTTCTCAGGATATTATTACTGCTAAAACAAACCAGTCCATCCGGATGAGTCATCAGATTCTTGTTGTCACGGTCTTCATTACCGTGCTGACCGTTTTTTTCGGGGGGATCATCACCATTTTCAACACACGGTCCATTACAAAATCCGTCAACCGCCTTCAAAAAAAAACCAAGGACATTTCCCAGGGACATTTCGAGGAAATTCAAGCCATAAAGGGGCCAAAAGAAATCCAGGACCTGTCATTGCATTTTAATACCATGTGCCGGCGGTTAAAAGAATTGGATGGCTTGAAAGCTGATTTTGTCAGCCATGTGTCCCACGAACTCAGAACCCCCATCGCTTCCATCAAAGAAGCCTCCGCCATGCTGTCCAAGGGTTTTTATGCGGATGACCCTCAAAAGCAGAAGGAGCTGTTCATCCTGATTCACAAAGAGTGCAACCGGCTTTTAAACTCGGTCATGCGGATTCTTGACTATTCCAAGATGGAAGCCAACCAAATGGAATACACTTATATCAACATCAGCATGCCCGATGTTATCCGTAAATCGGTTCTGAAACTGGCCCCCCTGGCGCAACAAAAAAAAATTGCCCTGGAATTTTTTCCGCCCCCACAGGATCTTCCGGATGTATGTATTGACGAAGACAGAATCATAGAAGTTCTGGACAACCTGATCGGCAATGCCCTGAAATTCACGCCGGAAAGGGGTAAGGTCCTCATTCGCTGCCTGCCCGCGGATTCCTTCAAAAACCTGATGGTGTCGGTTGAGGATAACGGTCCGGGAATTAAGCTTGAACATCTTGAAAAGATTTTTTATAAATTCAAACAAATTGACAATGGCCTTGGTACCCGAATGGGAACCGGACTGGGACTTTCAATTTCAAAATATATCATCAAGGCACATGGGGGAGACATATGGGCACAAAGCCAGTATTCAAAAGGCACAAAAATGGTTTTTACATTACCTGCTTCTTTGTAGCCGGGCTGTTTTTATCAGGTTGCCGGCATTTCACCCTGCCCGCATCAATCGATACGGACGAAAAAAAATACCTGACCGCGACCCAGGCCTTTGTATTAAACGAGGACTACGCATCCGCTGTCGGAGAAAGCCAGCGCATTCTGGAATATTACAGTCGTATGCCTGAAACCGATGACGTTATTTTATCCAATTATGTTCAAACTTCCCGGATCATCTCTCTTCTGCTGACCCGTATCCTGGGTGATATAGAAAAAAAACTGGCGCTTCACCAGAAAATTCTGCTGTATGAAAAACAGATAGATGCAGTGGCTGTTTCAGAGAAATCATTAATAAAGAAAACAGAAATTCAAAACACCAAACTGGCTGCATTGTCATTAAAAATAAAAGCCCTTGAAGATGAAAAAAAACTGCTTCAAAATCAGATCAGGCGGCTAAAGGAAATAGACCTGAATTCAGACAAGACTATGGGAAAGCCGGGTCCGGAAGGGCCTAAGGCTGAGGAATTCATGCCAAAGACTGACAATGGTTTATAACCCCGGGGAATAAAATGGAAAACATATTGATTGTAGATGATGACCTTTCCTTGCTAAAAGTGCTTAAAATGAGGCTTGAGGCTGAAAAATACAAGGTCACGGATGTTTCAAGCGGTTCAGAGGCCCTGGCTGCAGCGGCCAATGTTTTTTTTGATATGGCCATTATCGATTATCAACTGAAAGATGAAACCGGCATTGAGGTGATGGCGTCCCTGAACAGGATTGACCCGGAACTGCCCGTCATCATACTGACGGCATACGGCACCATTGAAAAAGCCGTCTCTGCTATCAAAAAAGGGGCTTACAGCTATCTCACAAAACCTTTTGAAGATTCCGAACTGATTCACCATGTCAAGCAATGCCTTGAAAAAAACAAATTGACAAAAGAGGTAAAAGAGCTGCGCTCCATGGTGTCTAAAAAATTTGGGTTTGAAAACATCATTGCCAAGGATAAAACCATGAAAACCGTCCTGGAAAAAATTGTCCAGGCAGCCGCAACCGATTCCAATATATTGATTGAAGGTGAAAGCGGCACCGGCAAGGAGCTGGCTGCCAAATCCATCCATGTAAGCGGCCCCAGGAAACACGGCCCCTTCATTGCCATCAATTGCGCCGCCATTCCTGAATCTTTGTTTGAAAGTGAACTTTTCGGTTATAAAAAAGGAGCCTTCACCGGTGCTGCAAATAATAAGAAAGGCTTTCTGGAGCAGGCCCGTAACGGAACTTTTTTCTTTGATGAGATATCGGAAATACCGGTTTCCGTCCAGGCCAAACTGCTCAGAGTGTTGCAGGAAAATGAGTTTTACCCTCTGGGGGGGAATGAAAAAATAAAATTTGAAGCCCGGATCATTGCCGCAACAAATAAAAAATTATCCGATGAAGTATCCAGAGGGAATTTCAGGGAAGACCTGTATTACAGGATTCATGTCATTCCGATAACTCTTCCCCCCTTGAGAGAACGGAGAGAATGCATCCCTGTTCTGGCCCATTATTTTTTAAATGAATTCCGGCAGCAGATGAAAAAAAATGTCAGTCACTTTTCATCTGCTGCACTGAAAAAACTGGTCCATGCCGCCTGGCCCGGGAATGTCAGAGAATTGAAAAATATTGTCGAATACTGTGTTGCCATGTCCAAAGATCCCGTCATCTCACCGGAACTGATCCTGCTGGACTCGAAAGAGGTTCATGATGAGCTGAAACCGTTTAAGGATGCAAAATTGAGTTTTGAAAAAGACTATATCATGCAGTTGCTCCGCGTGACCAAAGGGAATATTAGTCTGGCTGCAAAATTTTCAGGTAAATACAGGGCTGATTTTTATGATCTGATGAAAAAATGCGGGCTGAAGGCCGAAGACTTCAGGGATACGGTGTAGTGATTTCCATACATATCTGCTCAACCCCTCTCTGGACAAGCTTTTCCAAGGGAAAAGACTGGTTTTCCACGTTGCGTGTATTGTTTTTCATGCACTGATTGTCATGCAGTTTATTGTAACGATTCAAGGTGGTTATAATTATAAAAAAATAAACCGTCTGGTTTTCCATACAGTTTTAAGGAAATCCATGGTTTTCCATTTCCCGGCTTAGGTCTGTTTTCTGAAGCCGTCTGCTTGTTTTTTAAATATCTAACTATCTGAGATTATATTCTTTTTTGAAAAAAATAAATGCTTTTCAAATTTTTAAGGCTCAGTCCAGCCGCCTGGCGCTATTATTGCTAAGGCCCAAATAATGTTAATCGTGTTTTTATAATAATGACCGTGTCTCGCGAACGACACCCACAGGGTCTTGTTTGCAAGATTAACGGTTAAGGGAAAGGGACCTATGGCTGAACTCGGAAGAGAATATATGAACCGGGCGGAGTTGAGGCAGCTCATCAGAATAGATGAGCTCAAAATGAAATCATATCATTTCAAACCTGCCGGCTGTGTCGAAGACTATTTCACAGCATTGAAACTTGTTCAGGATGTATATATTCAGGAGGGCTATGTCAATCCTGCAGAGCATACCTGTCGGTACAGGATACTTGAAAATCATTTTTTGGAGGAAACAGCGGTCTTCATCGGGAAAAAAAATAAAGAGATGGTGTTTACCGTCAGCCTATTTCCGGATTCAGCACATGGACTGCCCATGGACCGGATTTATAAAAAAGACTTGGATCACCTGAGAACTCAAGGCCGGAGGATCGGGGAAGTCGGTTGCCTTGCAACACATCCTGAATTCAGGGACGGATCACAGAATATTCTCATGCATGGCAATAAGATCATGCTCAAATACGCAATGGAATATCTTCACCTGGACGATCTGGTGATTACCGTTCACCCCAAACATGCCCTGATATATAAGGAAGTCTTGATGTTTGAGGAGATCGGCCAAGGCGAAATCAAGGCATACCCCAAGGTCAACAACAACCCGGCCATCGCCCTGAGATTAAACCTGCATGACGTGGAAGAAAAATGCAGGCATTTTTATCAAGATAATTCTCCGGAAACAAATCTTCACCATTTTTTATTTGTCAAGCAAGACACTAACCTTCAGCTTCCGGAAAATAACAAAGCCATGTGCAACCATTTTTACAATTTTTTTACCCCGTCCATCCAGGCAGGTCTTGAAATGCCCCATCCCTCACCCGCCGGTGTAGGTACCGCCTTCACACTGTAATCACCGGATCCATGAAGAGAGCCGCTGATATAGTAACGTTCTCTGTTGTCCTCGGCCGTCAAAGAGAAAATCGATTTGTCGTAGGAACGAACCCGCAAAGACATTGGCACATCCATCAGATCGAGGAGCGTTGCAAAATTGTTCAGATGAGAAACCCGGATGCCGGGGCAAATGCCGGTTAAGGACGCCTTCTGGTCATATTGCTGGCCGAATATGAAAAACGCGGGGACATCAACGATCACCTTGTCGGACTTCAAATGGGTATATACCTGCCCCTGCTCGGCCAAAGTCTGGCCATGGTCCGATGTGTAAAGGATGACATAATTCTGATGCGTTGTCTTTGAGACCAGCTCCCGGAAGAATTCATCTACCTGAAAGCGAATCCCGTTGTCATAGGTATTGACGAGCTTCTCGCGTCCTGCCGGATCGGTGCTGATGGGCTCCGATGGTTCCATAACCGGCTTCCAAAACGTAAAGGCCGGATCATCCGGGTATGTATTGCGATAGTGAAAGTGAAGGCCCTTCTTGTTGACGAGAATGAAATAACCGCCTCTTTCATTCAAGAGACTGCTCAAATATCGGGCAATGCCCAAATCTTTCGTAATTTCAAGATCAATCTGCCGATCCCTGAACGACTGATCATTCATCCATCGGTCCAGAGATCTCACGTGACCCTCCCGGGACATTTCCAGAAGCTTGGAAAGATAGCCGCTATCGACATCGATATAGATCGTCTCGTAGCCCATTTTTTTTGCATAATCAAACAGGGTGGGATTCTTGAATGTTCGAAAGGCGCTGTCGGGAAATTCGTTGTGGCCAGTGACCAGATAGGCATTGCTGAGGTAGGAAGAGGTGCCAGCAGCAACGCAAATACCGAGATTCTTGAGGTGTCCCCGGGTTTCGATGGATTGAAGGAACGGTGTGGTGGCGCGCGGGTAGCCGTTCAGACTGAGATTGCTGCCACGAATGGATTCATCAATGATATAGATGATGCTGTTAAGCGGCCGTTGGGAGGCATTCAGACCCGGCAGCGCTTCCCGGGGCCCACGATATTCACGGAGAGTTTCAAACTCGTAATGAAGTGCTGTACGGAGCAGGGAGGTCAGGGGATTCAAATGGAAATTGCCTTCTGCCGCGTAAAGAAATAGGGCATAATTCGAAACGAGGAGGTAGAGCGCGGGTAGGAGGCTGAGCGCAAGGGACTTTCGGAATGTGGATCTGACAGGGATGAAAATCAGTGCAAAGAGAATGATTGTGTAAGGGAGCGTATACCAGAGGATAAGTGGTTTGAAGAAGCTTGAGATGGCTCCTTCGAGATTGTCAGCGCTGACATTCAGGATGAGAAACAGGTCGCTGCTGGTAATGAACTGGTTTAGCGTCAGCCAATAGGAAAATTGGACGATCATAACGAAAACAGAAAGAAGGACAATGACCGGCCGGAGAAGCCTGGGCAAGAGAAGAAGGAGATAGAGCAGGGCGACCAACTGTAGAAATACCAGCGTAAGGGTGCCTGAGAACTTCAGGGCGCCGACTCCTGAAAGCAAATGCAGTAGATCCCTGTAACTGCTGAATCTGAAAATGAGATCGATAAGGACAGCAAGCGCTGCTGCAAGCAAGGCGGCAAGGGTAATGGGAACTCGATGTTTAATCAACATTTTCAGCCCTCTGCTTCAATCTTTCAAATTCAGATACCACGCGGTGACATCGCTCCCGATTCCTATCCGGGCAAGCTGATGCAGATCCTCGTCCAGAACTTCGGGAGTGCTGAATTCCAGTATGCGGTATTGTGGATCCGTCCAGATACGGAGTGTCCCGCCCAATACCTTTGCTTCCTGCGGCAAGGTGAGGCGAATGCGGTGGATCAGGTGGATACCGGCCATGGCCGCTGTCTCCATTACCAGATCGGTGCAGTTGCCGGTCCTCAGATCGAATGGGTCATATTTGCGCTGCATCACATATTCATAGATCATTTGATACCGTCGCCGGGCAATCGGCATTTTCCAGACGAACGTGGGGGGGCGGCTGGGCTTGCCGATCTGGAATTGGCCATCGGACATTGTCTGCCATAAATAAGCGATAGGATCGGGATCCCCCTCCTGAATTTTCTGCATCACGCCCTCATGGTAACGTGGTTTCTCCTGTCCGAAGTTGCCGATGTGGCCGAATTCCATCCGATTCCCGGGACTTTCCAGAATGATCCAGCTATGCGCTGAAGGGCGCTGCCAAATGGAGAAGAGAAGCGACGACGCATCGCTGAAGTCCCAATTGGCAGGTTCGGTCAGGATATACAGAAAATACCCCTCATCCCCCACAGGAGTTCTGGTGGCGGGATCCAGATCGGCATCAGGGGCGAAGCGGCACGCGATCACAACAGGTTGGGCGCTCCAGCCATCGGGTTGCATCGGAGCATGGATCTGATGGGCGCAGCCGGCCACAACTCCCGTCAGCAATATCAACACCGCAAGAAGCCGCGCCTGATAGAATCCTCTGGCTACTTTTCTGTTCATTCGATATTCCTCATTTGGCCATTGTCGACAGAACGGTCGGCTATTGATTTCTGGAAGCATTTATGGACTATAGCATGAAAAATGAGTTTACAAGTAAAAATTCGATCAGTATAGAAAACCAAACAGCCATAAGGGGATTTTGGCATCCAGACCGTTTTCGATATGGTCCAGGGCCAGGTATGCATCGGGAATCCCTTTGATTTGCCGGAATGTCTTGCTTTTCCCACCGATTTCAAAAACATGCCGGTCGTTCACAATAAAATCACCCTTCGGGGGCAGGGCCACGGTGTGCCCTTCCTGGAGCATGCAGATGAAAAACATTTCTCTGAGGGTGCCTTCATTGACATTTTCATGATCGCAGATGGCAAATGCCTGGTTCGGGTTGTTCAGATAAATTTTTTCAGGTTTTTCAAGTCCCCGGATGCTTTTTTGCTGCCGTAAGAGACAGGTGACGGCTTTTCCGTCTTCCAGGTATTTGAGATAGTTTTTCAGGGTCCGCTCGTCGCCCACCTCGATGATGGTTTTCAGGCGTTTCATATCCGGGGTAAACGGTGCAGACCGGGCAATGACTGACAATAACAGCTTCAATTTTTTAATGCTGGCTCCGGCCAGTTTCGGGTAAATGGACAGAAGATCGCTTTCGATTGTGGTGTGCAGGCCCTGCTCTAGGGTTTTTAAATAGGTCCCTTCATCCGGGTGCTCCAGAAAATAGGGGAAATAACCGTGCCGCAGATAGTGTCTGAATTCCGAAAGCACTTTCAAATTTTTGGATTCCAGAGTCCGGACGATTTCCAGGGAATATTCCTCATGACGGGCCAAAATGGACTCAAGGTCATAAACCGGCAGCTCCAGATGATGTTTCAGTTCGATGAATTCCCTGAAAGAAAGCCCGGTCATTTGATAAACAACCGCTCTTCGGCTCAGGTCATGGGTGCCTTTGTGGATTTCCAGTGCAGAACTGCCGGATACCATCAATTTCAAGCCGGGGAAAGAATCATGGATGCTTTTCAATTCCCTGGACCAGTCCGGATATTTGTGGATTTCGTCCAGGCAAAGCAATTCTCCACCATAATTCACAAATTCCTCAGCAATCTCATACAGGGAATTCCCAACCACGGAAAAATGATCCACCGGGACATAGAGGGCTTTACGGCTGGTGATATCTCCATGCACAAAACCGGAAAGATATTGCAGCAGCATCGTTGTTTTTCCAACTCCGCGCTGGCCGATGATAATGGAAAACCGGTTTTCCAGGCTGTGTTTCGTTAAAAAATACCGCTTGAATAGATGATGCTGTGAATTCAGTATGGTTCTATGGAGCCGGATCAATTGTTCAATCATGGCATTTGTCTCCGTTAGGATTTGGATACCAGATTACAGTATGATTATTAGGATTGCAATCCTAATAATTGCAATTTCATAGCGGATTGGAATCCGATCCAGACGGTTCTGCATTTAATTTTTTACAAACAGGCCAAGGGTTTTCCCGTCCTTTAGATTCACCAGCCCTTCTTCGCAGATCCGAAGATACGGGATGGCAGCCCCGGTCAAGGCAATCAAAGATAAAATCGGGTCCGGAAAATCAACACCCAGCCGTTTGGCATCGGTTTTTATTTCTTTCAGATGTCCTGCAATTTGATCAACCGGCAGCTCTGACAGGATGCCAAAAACAGGAAGGGCCAGTTCACCGGTAATTTTATTGTTTTCACAGATGACAACGCCGCCTTTGAGGTGATGGATGCGATTGACTGCCATGGCCATATCGGCGTCATCAACACCCATCACAATGATGCAGGAGGTATCCCAGGCAGCACTGCAGGCCATGGCACCGAATTTCAGGCCAAAATTCCGGATCAGGCCTGTGAACATTTTCCCAGATCCATGGATCCGGTCTATGGCTGATATTTTGGCGAGCCCGCCAGCTTTTGGACAAATGACCTCTCCGTCAAAGACCGGCACGTCTTCTATCAGTTCACGGGTGACAAGGTCGGTAACCATATCAATGACACGAACCTTGACAAGGGCCTCAGGCGAGTTGTCCACCCTGATTTTAAAATCATTGGCCGTCAGTTTTCTGGATAGCCTTATGGTATCCAGGCTTTTTGAAGAATAGGGGTGACGCCGGGCAGATATCAGCAACTCGCCGTCCTGTGCAATCACACGGCCATTGCTGATCACATATTCGGCCCGGATGGTGTCAGGGTCCGGGATAATGACCATATCTGCCATTTTCCCCGGTGCAATTCCCCCGATGGCATGATCCAGGGCAAAATGTTCGGCAACATTCAAGGTTGCCATCTGTATGGCGGTAACCGGGTCAAATCCGCAGTCAATAGCCTTCTGGACCGGATATTCCATGTAGCCGAGTTCCAGCAGGTCAGACGGTGAAATACTGTCCGTGGTCAACACCAGACGCCGAAGGCTGATATGATTGTCCAGAATCCTGGATATGGATTTTAAATCGCGACGGATGCTTCCTTCCCTTGCCATGACATAAAATCCCAGGCGCAGCCTTTCAAGCGTATCTTCAGCAGTGGTGGGTTCATGGCACGAAGAAATTCCCATGGCGGCATAGGCTGAGAGCTTATTACCCCTGGCACCGGCGGAATGGCCTTCCAGCGTTTTTTTGTTTTCCAGCATGGTTTCAAAATTGGACTGGAAAACTTCAGGCGACTGAAAAACTGACTGCCAGTAGGATTCGCCCAGGCCGATAATCTCCCTGCGCCGGGCCAATTGCTGCATGATGTCCGTGGGGATGCCCATGGCGGCGCGGCTGATGGAGGCCATGGCCGCGGCAGTGGCAAAAAGCTTGATGGGCTGGTCATTCAAGGATTCCAGAAAATCAATCACGCCCTCATAGCCCGCCACGGGAAAAACTTCCATGGTTTCGGTGATGATGGTGGTGGTGCCCCCTTTCATGGACTGATTTAAAAATTCATGGATTGTTGACCAGGAGGCCAGATGGGTGTGTCCGTCAATCAGCCCCGGGATCACTGTTTTCCCCAAGGCATCGATTATGATTGTATCCCTTCCGATGGCGGCGGATATGTCCGGCCCCACTAGCGCAATCCAGCGCCCTTTTATGGCAACACCATGATTGTCCTGGATTTCATTGGTGTAAACATTAACGAGACGGGCGTTAACGACTACTATATCGGCTTTTTCAATCCCCAGTGCAACCTGACGAAGTGCCTGCATTTCCTGTGCAGTCAAATGCAGGCTGAATCTTTTTCCCTCCATATGTTATTCCCCTTATTCCGTATTTATGCGAACGCATGGGCTGACAGATATGCGGGCGCTTTTTCAACGCATCCTCGCCCAGCCTGATGTTATATTTCCTACATCAAACTTAAGAAGCGATCAACATCCATCCGAGCCTGCTTCAAATGGCAATTTCCATGATCTCTGCACCTGGAACCAGAGCCATATCATCGTCTACAGGCTCAAGATATAGCTCAATAGCCTCCCTGATATTTTCTAAAACTTCTTCCTTAGATTCTCCCTTGCTGATGCATCCTGGAAGGCCTGGAACATAGGCCATAAATCCGCCTTCTTCACTAGGTTCAAGAACAACTTTAAGTTTCATTTTTGTTTATCCTCCCTTTGGATAAAGTTCCGGATCACCAGACCCGCGCTGTTTGGGGAGGGGCGAGTGAAGCCGGTTGTAGAACTTTTTTATTTTTCAAATTCACTTTCGGCATGGGCTTTGGTAATTTCTGCTGTAATTTTTCCTGGGTCCTGCAGGATTTCCTGGTTTCGTGGCTTGAGCCGTTATGTCATAATCAATAAAGCGCCTGGTTGTATATGATTTTATCAGAAAACAGGGTTCGGTCCTATCTCTTTCTGAGTTGTATGAAAAATAAAAACAGCAAGGATCGAGTCTCAGGCAGGCGATCCTTCTATCCGGGGCGGCTTGACGGCATACATGCGCATATTGCGCTCGACAAATTTGCAGGCTTCCCGGATCTGCATATCCAGGGGGCCGGTGATGCCCTTGAGTTCATACAGCTTTGGAGAAATATGGGTTTCCCTGTCGGTCAGATCAGTATAATAATTGTTGATGATTTCATCGGGCAGGTCTTCCTTCCAGAACCTCTTTTTTTCTTCTCCGGATGACAAGGCTTTTCAACCGCTCATTGGGTATTTCCAGGTTCTTGTAACCAACCACGCTGCTTTTTCCGTTTTAATGAGGCTTAGCTTTTATGGCCATTATGGCCGCAATAAAAAAAAGGCAGTGCAATGTTTTTTGTGCGCCCCCCACAGGTGTCGCCTCCTTTTGTGCCAAACGAAATTGATTCTCTAAAATGAAATTATTCCTATAAATTCAAAATACTTACCCATAAGATAGATTTATTATGGCCTGCGGTAAGCAGATTGGCATGAATATCGCTATAGAAACCCTGACATAGGGTTAGGATAAAATTTGCCAAAGGAGACGATTAAATTATGGATAAAGAAGTTTTCAGTTTATGTTTTATGTGTTCGGTCCGGTGCCCCATCAAGGTCAAAGTAAAGGACGGCCATGTGGACTGGATCGAAGGGAATCCCCATGTGGCGGGGATAGACGGGAGCCTGTGCCCGAGGGGATCGGCAGGGATTTCAATGCTCTACGATGACCAGCGGGTCCAGTCTCCCCTTATCCGGGTCGGGGAAAGGGGGTCTGGGAACTGGAGAAAAGCATCCTGGGAGGAGGCCATTGATTATGTGGCCGATAGGCTCAAAGACATCAAAGACAAAACCGGTGCGCACAGCATTGCGCTCTGTGAGCGGGCCCAGCTCGCCACCCATGTCAGCAAGGCCTTTTTAAAAGCCCTGGGCTCCCCCAATTATTTTTCCCATGACGCCCTGTGCAAGGGAAGTGTCAATACGGCCTGCCGATCTCTTTTTGGATACACGGATGCCGAGGTGGGGATTCATTACGGCGAGACAAAGCATATTGTTCTCTACGGCAGAAACATATTTGAATCCCTGGCGGTAAAGGAAGTCAAAACCTTGATGGCAGCCCTGGAAAAAGGCGCCAGGCTGACCTATATCGATCCCCGGGTGACGGTGACCGCATCCAAGGCCCACCGCTACTGGATGATCCGGCCGGGAACCGACCTGGCCTTAAATTATGCACTGATCCATGTGATTTTAAAAGAAAGATTGTATGATGCTGGATTTGTTTCAAAATGGGTCCATGGGGTCAATGAGCTCCGGGATTTTGTAGAACATTATACGCCGGAATGGGCTGAAAAAGAAACCGGAATCCCTGCCGGGGAAATCATTGCCCTTGCACGGGAAATCAGCAAGGACAGGCCTTCTGTCATTTTCCATTACGGGTACCGGGGGGCCAGTCATCAAAATGAAATCTATATGCGGCGATCCATTCTCATGCTGAACGCCCTCATGGGAAGTGTGGAAGCCAAAGGTGGCATTTTCTTTAAAAAAGGGCCGGGCGAAGCGGGCGGCAAAGCTGCTCGAAAACTGGTTTCCCAGGAATTTCCGAAAATCGATATGCCACGGTTTGACAAGGCCGGTACAAAGGACTTCCCGCTGCCGGACCCCAATCACGGCGTAGCCCAGGTCTTTCCCTATGCGGTTTTAAATGAAGACCCCTATCCCATCAAAGCCTTGATTGCCTATCGGATGGACCCCCTCATGTCCATTGCCGACACCGCTCAGACGAAAAAAGCCCTGGACAAGCTGGATCTCATTGTCACCATTGATATCAATTATTCGGATATCGCCTGGTATTCAGATGTAATCCTGCCCGAATCCACCTATCTGGAAAGGACCGACTGCATCCAGCAGATGAATGGATTGAAACCCCAGATGTTTTTACGGAAAAAAGCTGTAGAACCGAGATATGATACCCTGGAAGGGGCTATCATCCTGAAAAGGATCGGAGAAAAACTCGGCATTGGTCATTATTTCCCCTACGAGACCATGGAGGATCTGGTGAATTGGCAGCTTGAAGGCACCGGGTTTACCCAGACGGATTTTGAAAAAAAGGGATTTGTCGCCTATGGATCGGACCAGATTTTCTGGGACCGGGAAAACCTTCCCTTTAAAACCCCTTCCAAAAAGATAGAATTCAAATCCAGCCTTCTAGAGAATGCCGGATTTGAATCTTTCCCGGAATATCAGCCGGTTAAAGCACCTGAAGACAATGACCGGTTCAGGCTGGTGGTCGGGCGATCCGCCATTCACACCCATGTCTCCACCCAGAATGTGCCTTATCTGAATGAACTGGAAAGTGAAAATAAGCTCTGGATCAATACGAAAAAAGCGGGTCAGCTCGGGATCAAAAACAATGCCCTCGTTGAAGTAGCCTCCTCCTGTGGAAAGGGGCGAATCAAAGCCTTTGTCACGGATTTCATCCATCCGGAAGCCGTTTTCATGCTGCATGGATTCGGGCATGAGGCAGGGCGTGCAAAACGGTCATTTAATAAAGGGCTTTCCGATGCGCTGATCCAGGAAAACGTTTATGACAAAATCGGCGGAAGCCCGGCCTATCACGATACTTTTGTATCGGTGAAACCACTTTAATTTCAATATGATATACAAGAAACCCGGAGGCGTTGAATGAGTAAATATTATCTGTTCCAGGATACCCGAACCTGCATTGGGTGCCATGCCTGTGAAATCCAGTGCAAATCCAATAAAAATCTGCCCAGGGGTGCCAAACCCTGTCAGATTATCCAGGTGGGCCCGAAAATGATCAACGGGCTGCCGAAAATGTCCTTTATTTTCATGCCCTGCTACCATTGTGAAGATCCTTGGTGCGTATCGACCTGTCCCACCGGAGCCATGCAGAAACGCAGCAGTGACGGGATTGTTTTTGTCGACAAGGAATTGTGCGTGGGTTGCAAGACCTGTATTTCTGCCTGTCCCTGGGGCGCCCCCCAATGGAACCCGGAGACCGGAAAGGTTGAAAAATGTGATTATTGCAAGGACAGGCTTGATGCAGGGTTGAAACCTGCCTGTGTGACCCTCTGCACAACAGGGTGTCTAACATTCGGGCTTGCCGAGGACATGACCCAGACCCGACGGGTGAGGCATGCCGAAGCATCCGCCTCATTTGAAAACAGCAGTTTTTAGACGGGAGGAAAAATGGCAATCTGCCCGGTAAGAAACACCCTCATCTACCTGTCCGACCTTATTCTTTCCGGATCTTTGACCGACCCGAAGGCAAGGAGAATCTGCGAGCAGATTCTTCACCTGACTGAAGAGATTTCAGAAGGTGCTGCCGGGAAAGACCATCTTTTGGCCATTGATTCCCTGATCCGGGAATATCTCACTGCAGCAGATTCAAAAAAAAATCTGGAAACCGGAAAAACACTGGAAGAGATGTTTTCCGGTCACAGGGAGGTCTTTGAAAGCCATATCCAGACCCGGAACTGCCCTTCCCATGACTGCGGAAAACTGGCGCCTTCCCCCTGTCAGATGGCCTGCCCGGCCGGGATTGATATCCCGACCTATCTGACCCTCATTGCCCGGGGAGAAGATGCCAAAGCCATTGAGGTCATCCGCAGGGACAACCCGTTTCCCTGGGTCTGCGGGCTCATCTGCACCCGTCCCTGCGAAATGATGTGTGTGAGATCCAGGATCGATACCCCGGTCTCCATTAAATTCTTAAAAGCCTTTGCGGCAGAAAGGGCCATGTCGGAAGGGGCCTATAAAAATCCGAAAAAAAAGGAATGGAACGGCAAAAAAGTCTGTGTCATCGGGGCCGGACCTGGAGGTCTGACCGCAGCTTATTATCTTTCGCTCTTGGGATACGGGGTCAAAATCATTGAAGCCCTGCCCGTTTCCGGCGGCATGATCATGGTGGGAATCCCGCGATACCGCCTGCCAAGAGAAGTGATTGACAGGGAAGTGGCCTTGATTGAAGATCTTGGAGTTGAGATATCTTACAATACCCGGTTCGGCAGGGACATTACCTACGAAGACCTTAAAAATGAAGGCGTTGATGCTTTTTTCATCGCCATCGGTGCCCACAAAGCCCTGGATCTGGGAATTAAAGGGGAAAAAATATTTCCAAAAGTTCTGGAAGCCATCGGGTTTTTAAAGGATGTGGCCCTGGGGAACCACCATGCACCCGGAAAACAGGTGGTGGTCATCGGCGGCGGCAATGTGGCCATTGATGCGGCCAGAACCGCTTTGAGGCTGGGTGCTGAAAAAGTGAGCATTGCCTATCGCAGGTCCAAGAACCAGATGCCAGCCGATTCCGAAGAAGTGGAACAGGCCATGGAAGAAGGCATTGAATTTTCATTCCTGACCATTCCCAAAGAAATTCTCGGCAAGGACGGTACTATTACCGGACTGGACTGTATCAAGGCTGAACTCATTCAAAAAGAAGGGTCTGACCGGCTCATGCCGGTTCCCATCCCGGGCGGAGATTTTATCATTGAGGCCGACGTTGTGATCAGTGCCATCGGCCAATATGTCGATGACACGGGAATGGAAGCTTTTTCACAGATGAACTGGACCCGGAGGGGAACCATAGAAGTCAATCATGCAAGCATGGAAACCGCCATGCCGGGTGTGTTTGCTGCGGGTGATGCCGTGTCCGGTCCAGCTACGGTGATTGAAGCCATTGGCAGTGGGAAACGGGCGGCAGAGGCCATAGACAGATATCTGAGCCATATCCCCCAGCCGCGGACACCAAAAATCCCGGTCCGGCATCATATGGAACCCCCCGTTGAAATGACAGCCACCCGGAAAATGACCCTGAAACACCCGACCATGCCCATGCTGAATGTGGACCGTCGCAGAACCACATTTCAGCAGGTGGAGCTGGGCTATGATGAAGAAGGTGTCCGGAAAGAAGCCGGACGGTGCCTGCGCTGTGATATCTGCCGGAGATGCGGAAAATGTATAGAGGTCTGCCGGGATAAAATGGGAATCGATGCCCTTCAGTTCGGGTATATGGATTTTGATCATCCCACTGAAACCGATTTTAGGGCGACTGAAAAAAAATGCATTACCTGCGGCGCCTGTGCAGCCAATTGCGAAAATAAGGCCATGGTCCTGGAAGAAAAAGACGGCCGCAGGAATTTAAAATTATGCGGCACCCTGTTGAACAGCCAGGCAATCCAGTATTGTGAAGCCTGCGGTGCGTTTCTTCCGTCTGCCGAATATCTCGATTTTGTTGCCCGGAAAACCGGGGATAAGGCAAAGCGAGCCGAAACCCGGCTGCTGTGCAATGACTGTCTTCGTCTTCTCAGTGCAAAAACAAATGTGGAAACACGACCGGCCGGTCTAAAATAAAGGAAACCCCTATGCAATTTCAAAAAGGAAACAAGATCAAAGTGTGCAGAAAATCTGAAGATGAATCCTGGGAACCGTATATGGATGATTTTATCGGGATTCATGGATTTATAACAGACCCGGACACGTCCATCAATGACCCAGATGCGCTCATCGAGGTGAGCCTGGAAGGAAAAGGAACCCATCGCCTGCCCCAGGACTGCCTGGAACAAATTAATTAAAACAGAAACGAGGACATCATGAAGGTAAAAGATCTTGTAAAGAATGACAGTAACTCTTTTCATACGATAGAGGGGGCAGAGACCGTTGAACAGGCTCTCAAAAAGATGTCGGCCTATTCCGTATCCGCCCTGGTGGTGCGAACGGGAAATGGGCTAAACGGCATTTTTACGGAAAGGGATCTCATCCGTTGCCACATCCTTTTTCCGGAACGTTCGATCAAGGATATCTCCGTCAAAGAGGTCATGACCTCCCGGCTCATTGTGGCTGAAACCGGAGATACCCTAGAAGAGGCCATGGGAATGATGATCCAGGCCAAGATCCGTCATCTGCCGGTGGTTTCCGGCGGACGGATCAGCGGGATGCTCTGCCTCGAAGATCTTGTCAAGCAGTATGTGGGAGTCTTGACCCGTGAACTTCATTATCTGAAGGATTATATATCCGATCTCCAGGATGCAGCCCATGATTAAGATGTTTATCGACGGCAGGGAGATCGAAGCCAAAGAAAACCGGACCGTTCTTCAGACCGCCAAAGAAAACGGAATCAGGATTCCTCATTTATGTTACCACCCGGCACTGAAGCCATCCGGGTCCTGCAAACTGTGCGGGGTTGAAGTCATTTCGCCTGCTGGTAAACTGGTGGTGATGCTGTCCTGCATTCTTAAGGCAAAAGAAAACCTGGAAATCAAGACAGATTCCGAACTGGTTCAGGCCCACCGGAAAAAAGCATTTAACAATCTGCTTCAGATGGCACCGGAGGCAGACAGAATAAGGCATCTGGCCCGGGAATGGGGAGTGGATGTTCCTCCGCCGCCGGACGGGTGTATCCGGTGCAGGCTCTGCATCCGGGTATGCAATGAAATTGTGAAATCCAAAGCGCTAAAAATGGTAACGGATGAAAAAGGAACCCGGGTCATGCCGGAACCGGGCCGATGTATCGGGTGCGGCACCTGCGCCAACCTCTGCCCCACCAACCTGATCCAGGTAAAAGATCAGGACGGGGTCCGCACGGTTTCCATCAAAGAGAACATTATTGGGCAACTCCCCCTTGAGCGGTGTGAAGGCTGCGGAACGCTTTATGCCACTGAAAATTTTCTCAGGCATGTTGAAAACAGCCTGCACAGCCACCCGGATACAAAAGACCATCACCATCTCTGTTCCTCCTGCATCAAATTGTTATCCAACCGGGCTGCTGCGGAAAGAAAAAGAATCCGAAAATAAAGAACGGATGAATCTTGAAAGCCCGGGATCAAATCTCTATAATGCCTCATCCGTCACGGGCGTTCTTCTCAAAACAGGGGTGAATAAAATTGGGTTCTGTGTTTATTAACATATTAAAATTTCTTCCCATAGCGGCTGCAAGCGGTTTCATCCTATTATTACCGGACGATGCCTCAGCCATCCAGCTTCATCTGACATCGGAAGGGATCATCACCCATCAGATGGGCCATCTGTTCTTCCTGGTTTCCATGGTGGCACTGATCTTCACCCTTTCCGGCAAAGGACTGGACAAGCATAAAGGCTGGCGATTGATCCAATATTCCGCCTTTTTTTTCATCCTCTGGAACCTGGATGCCGTGCTGGGGCATTTTCTTGATAACCAGATTCATGCCGTTGAAATCAAGAATATCTCCATCACTACCATGCAAATGGAAGTGTATAACAATTCTCCGGTTCTCTACCGGATCTATTATGCCTTAAAACTGGATCATCTCCTGGCCGTACCGGCCATGATTCTCTTTTATATGGGCCTTTCACGCCTGGTCCGGGAACAGCGGAATAACCCTGTAAAAAAGGAAAGCTTTTGACCGGTTCATTTCTTCCCATACTGACCGTGGATGTGCTCGGGTCTGTCTGCATGATGGTCCTTTCACTTCTTTGCCTTTACAAAGCCAGAATATTAAGGGAACTGGATACCGACAATGCCGTTTTCCTGTATCTCATGTGGATCAGCACGGGATTTGCGATTTTTGCGGTATCGAGATCCTTTGGCCATATCCTGAAACAATTTTTAGTCCTTACCGGCAATCCGGACACCTGGCAGGCCATCAGCCCCTATTCAGGCGGGGTCAATACCGTATCCTTCATGCTGGTGGGCCTGATCACCCTTTTTTTCAACCAGATCTGGAAAATCAATGAAAAAATTGTTTCCGGCAGAAAACGTCTTGAAGAGACGCATATCCAGCTTCAGCACCTGAACCAGACCCTTGAACACAAGGTGATCGAAAGAACTGAACGGTTAACAAGCAGTGAATATAAAGCCCGCCGTATTTTCGAGCTTTCTCTGGATACCATCCTGGTGACGGATGAAGGATTTAATGTTTCCGAAATCAACCAGGCTGGGGTAATCCTGACCGGATATGAAAAAAAGAATATGCTGGATAAAAAAATGGGCTTAAAGGATTTTATGGCTCACCCGTCTGAATGGGACAGGGTCCACAATCTTCTGGAAACCCATGAATATATTGTCAATGAGGAAATTGATTTTCTACGGCCGGACCAGTCCCTTGTCCGGGTATTGATTACCGGCGGTGTGGATTACGGGGCTTTTGGCTGCGGAAAAAGCTTTCATTTCATTATCAAGGACATCAACGATAAAAAACAGATGGAACAGCAGATTGCACAAGCCGACAAGCTGGCGGCATTAGGTGAGCTCTCGGCCGGGGTGGCCCATGAAATCAATAATCCCCTCGGCATCATCCTGGGATATACCCAGCTTCTGCTTAAAGAAAAGACGGGTCTTGAAGAAGATCTCAAAACCATTGAAAAACATGTGAAAAATTGCAGGGATGTGGTTTCCGATCTTCTTTCCTTTTCCAGGAAAGGGTCTGCTGAAAGGAGCCGGGTGGATGTGACAAAGGTGATCAATGATGTGATCAAATTCTTGTCCAACCACACGGATTTCAGGAATGTGGACATAAAGCCGGTTTTTTTTGAGGCGGGCCCCCTGATCGTAAAAGGCAATGAACAGGAGCTGGCCCAGGTTATCATCAACCTCATGATCAACGCCTCTCACGCGGTGGAAAAAAAAGGGCATATCGAGATTACCACTGAGAAATCAGATACCGGCCGGATCTTCATCACGGTGAAAGATGACGGCACCGGAATCCGAAAAAAATACATTTCACGGATATTTGATCCTTTTTTTACCACCAAACCCGTGGGGCAGGGCACCGGGCTTGGCTTGTCCGTGGGATACGGCATTATCCGCCGTCATGGCGGGGAGATCACGGCAAGAAACCGGAAAGAAAAAGGCGCCGCCTTTAGCATCAGCCTTCCGGCCGCCCCGCCGGATGAATGTGTATAAACAGGAGAAACAACCAATGGCAACAGAGATACTGGTGGTGGATGATGAGACGGATATGACCCGGCTTTTACAACGGACCCTGGAGCCTGAACTGGGCTGCCGGGTTACCATGGCCTTTTCCGGTGAAATGGCTGTGGATATCCTTCGGCAGACATCCTTTGATCTGATCATCTGCGATGTCAAAATGCCGGGCATGGATGGGTTTGAGCTGCTGAACCGGATCAAGGCCGATTACCCGAATCTGACCGTGGTCATGCTCACGGCTTTCGGAAATATCGAGTCTGCGGTCAAGGCCATCAAGAGTGGGGCCTATGATTTTATTGCCAAACCCTTTGAACGGGATGAGATTATTTTCAAGATCCAGAAAGCCCTGGAAAGAAGCCTTCTCTTAAAAGAAAACAAACGATTGCTCAAAGACCGGGAAGATCGCCCTTATGAACTCATCGGTAAAAGCGAGCCCATGCAGAAGGTGTTTGATCAGATCCGTATGGTGGCTCCCTCTGACGTGACCGTCTTGATTACCGGGGAATCAGGCACAGGAAAAGATCTGACCGCGCGATCCATCCATGCCCTGAGCCCGAGAAAGGATGAGTCCTTTATATCGGTCAACTGCCCCACCATCCCGGAGTTCATCCTGGAAAGTGAATTGTTCGGATATAGAAAAGGGGCGTTTACCAATGCCACTCAGGATCGGGACGGGCTTTTCCAGGAAGCGGACCGGGGAACAATCTTTCTGGATGAAATCGGGGATATCGGCCCTTCCATCCAGACCAAACTTCTGCGGGTGCTCCAGGAAAAGGAAATCAAACCCCTGGGCGATACAAAAATCAAAAAGGTGGATGTTAGAATCATCGCCTCCACCAACCGGAATCTGAAACAGAAAATGGCAGACAATGAATTCCGGCAGGATTTTTTCTATCGGCTCAATGTGCTTCCCATTGAGCTGCCGCCGCTGCGGGACAGAATAATGGATATCCCCGTCATTGCAGAACATCTGGTGGCCAAACACTGCAAAAAAATGAAAAAAGAGCCCAAAACCATTTCCGAAGAGGTTATGGATATTTTGATGAAACAGTCCTGGCCGGGGAATGTCCGGGAGCTGGAAAACATCCTGGTCCAGGGAATCCTGTATTCAAAGGACGATACCTTACGGCTATCCGATATCCCCATAAAGGATGCGGATCAGGGGAAAAAAGGAACCACCGGCCTAAACAGCGCCGACCTGACCGCTCTGTCCTATAAAACCGCCAAGGAAAAGATCCTGAAGGAATTCAACCACACCTATATCGGCGCCCGGCTGTCCATGGCCGGCGGAAATATCACCCGGGCCGCCGGGATGTGCGAGATGGACCGCCAGGCCCTTCAGCAGATCATGAAACGATATGAGATTGACCCGGACAAGTTCAGGTGAGTCGGTTACCATAAAATTTTTTTTCGGATTAATTGATCTGATCTACGGAAGACAGGAGAGAAGAAAATCTCTCCCTGTTTTGGGAATTGTTTTTATAAAATGCGAGGCAGCTTTTTACAATTTCCAATACTTGATCATGGGAATGGATTCCACCAATCTCCATGGCCAGTCTTGGGTGGCGCCCCAGCCGCCCACCCAGTATGACTCTGAACCCTTTTTGCTTTTCGGTCAATGTGCCGGTGGGACAGGCCGTGACGCATTTTGAACACATGAGACAATGATGGGCATCAATGATAGGTATTTTATTTTTTTCATCCAGTTCAATCGCATTTTCATCACAGGCATTAACGCAGCACTCACAAAGGGTGCAATCTTCGTCGGAAACCCCAGGGATGACGGCCCCTATGATGCCGATATCGGCAATCTGCGGTCTTGAACAGGCATTGGGGCAGTCGGAAAGCGATACCTTAAATTCATGGTGAAATTTCAAATCCCCTTTGCCGCGCTTTTTTAAAAATTCCAGGAGGTTTTCTGTTTCAAAAATTTTTTCAATATTTTGTGACAGCCGGGTTACCGAATTTGCTGAATTCGGGCACCCAGAACTGCCAAAGCAGATGCTTATTTCATATCCTTTGATCTCTTTTTCCCCAGACCATTTCATGCAAGGATTTCTCCTCTTGCACTGACCACCACTTCCTTAAACGGAATCTCAACCCCGGCTTTGGCAAGGGCTTTTTTCACAATGATCGGAAGTGCTGAACAACAGGGAACTTCCATAACAACAGAGGTGATGCTCTTAATTCCGGATACCTGAAATACCTTGGAAAGTTTTTCAACATATTCTTCAGCATTGTCAAATTTGGGGCAACCGATCATAACGGCTTTTCCCTTCAAAAAATCATTATGAAAGGTGGGATAAGCAACCGGCACGCAATCTGCTGCAATCAAAAGGTCTGCGTTTTTCAGGAACGGGGCGCCCGGCGGAACGAGTTTAATCTGAACCGGCCAGTGGCCAAGAGCGGATCTGCCACCTGTGGTCTGAATAGATGGTTTATTGGCGCATCCACAGGCATCTGCCGCACTTGCCATGTGAAAAGTTTCCACTGCTGCTGAAGGGCATCCGCAACCCGCCGGTTTAATTTCTTCTTTGGCAGCCTTCTGGTGTTTCAGCAATTCTTCAACCGCTTTTTCATCAAAATCATCCGCTTCCCTTTCAATTATTTTCAACGCATCTTCAGGGCAATCTCCTATACAGGCGCCAAGGCCATCACAATATTTATCTGCAATCACTTTGGCCTTACCGTCGATAATTTTTATGGCCCCTTCGGCACAGGCAATGACGCAATTACCGCATCCGGTGCATTTCTCTTCATCGATTTGAATTATTTTTCTCATTATTTTCATGGTGCTCCCCTTTTATATATCAGCTCGAATAATATGGGTTATATTATCCGGCAAAAATTTCTATTTTGTTTCAATCAACACCTGTCTTGCCAGTTCTTTTCCCGCGGCAGTCATAAAAATTCTGTCCAGTTTTATGGAAAATTCATTGTCTTCAATACCTGTTTTCTTCTCACAGGCAGACATATAGGTCAGCTGATTCGCATCAAAAAGAACTTTGTGGTTGAGATCATCATTTTCAGCCGGACGGTTGTGATTCCCGACGATTCCAATGATTTCATCGATCAGTTCTTTTTTTGCACCCATTTTTTTCATAAGGATTTCAGCCACTTCAGGACTTTCTTTTTCGATAAACTCAGGCTTATCAGACCCGTATTTTTCCAATGCGTTTTTAACACCAATATCATACAGATAGGCTGCACAAAGGACGACGGGAAGATTTGCCTTTTCCTTTTTACCGATTTTCTCGGCAAAATTGGCCACTTTTGCCGCATGTCCGATTCGCTTGAAGTCTGTGCCAAGATATCGTTTCATTTCAACGGCCAAGCGGTCTTTAAAAAGATCATCCCGTTTTGCAATAAATTCTTCAGGCAAAGTGCCAAGGCATTGTTCTGCAAATTTGCAATAGGAGGCACAGCCAAAATCCATATTGGGGTTGACAATCTTTTTATGGCAGCTTGAACATCTTCGCGTGGCGTCATCCTTGAAAAATTCCATAGGGTGACCACATTCCGGACATTCGGTTTCGAAAATCGCTTCCTTATTCCAGTATTGGGTATCCTGTCCAGGGCATTTCATGTTCAACCTCCTTTATTCAAAGCTTATTTTGTATGGCCGGTGCAGGATTGGATACCTGCACCGGTTTTTAAGTCTATATACTATTGACCCTGCATCATGGCAGCAACATCTGCATCCGGGTTTGTTATGAGTTTGATATCAAAATTTTTCACCAGCACATCCAATACGGCCGGGGAAACAAAAGCCGGCAACGTGGGCCCAAGACGAATACCTTTAACACCCAGGTGCAGCAGGGCCAGAAGAACGGCAACCGCTTTCTGCTCGTACCAGCCGATATCAAAGGAGATCGGCAGTTCATTAATATCACTGAGGCCGAACACTTCTTTCAATTTAAGGGCAATCACGGCCAGAGAATAACAGTCATTGCACTGTCCGGCATCCAGAACTCTTGGGATTCCACCGATATCGCCGAGGTTCAGTTTATTATATCTGTATTTGGCACATCCAGCAGTAAGGATAATGGCATCTTTGGGGAGCTTCTCAGCCACTTCGGTAAAATAGTTTCTTCCTTTCTGACGACCGTCACATCCTGCCATAACGACAAATCGTTTAATGGCACCGGATTTAACCGCAGCAACAACTTTATCCGCGAGCGCCAGTACCTGATGATGGGCAAATCCACCGACAATTTTTCCGGTTTCCAGCTCTAGAGGTGCCTTGCAGTTTTTAGCAAGGGTAATGATCTTTGAAAAATCTTTGGCCGCACCGGATACTGGGTCTGGAATCTGTACGGCACCGGGATAGGAAACCACACCAGTTGTAAAAATCCGGTTCAAATAGGTATTTTTATCTTTTATGGGGATAATGCAGTTGGTGGTCATGAGGATGGGTCCATTGAAAGACTCAAAATCTTCATTCTGATGCCACCAGGAACTACCATAATTCCCCTTGAGATGAGAATATTTTTTAAAGGCGGGGTAATAATTGGCCGGCAGCATTTCACCATGAGTATAGACATCCACTCCGGTCCCTTCGGTTTGTTGTAATAGTTCTGCCATGTCCTTCAGATCGTGTCCGGAGATCAATATCCCAGGATTCGCTCCCACTCCGATATTGACTTCGGTCAGTTCAGGATTGCCGTAAGCGCCTGTATTGGCACTGTCCAGGGCAGCCATGGTAGTGACGGCAACCTCGCCGGCCTTCAGGACAAGACCCACCATTTCATCCACAGACAGGTCCTGGGTGGTGGAGGCAAGTCCATCATAAAGGAAATCCCATATTTCAGGTTTTGTCACTCCCAGTATAGCGGCATGATCGGCATAGGCCGATATCCCTTTAAGCCCCAGGGTAAGCAGTTCCCTTAGAGACCTTACATCTGCGTTGGCTGTTGCAAGCACACCCACGGCAGCAGCTTTTGTCTTGAAGCCGGAGACATCATTGGAATACCAGGTCGCACTTTCATGAAGATCAGACCCGATTTTACCTTTTACAGATTCAAACAATTCTTTTTTCAGGGTCTGGGCCCTGTTGATCCAACCGATAACGCTTTCATTATTGAAATTGGCATTGGTGATGGTGGTGAAAAGCCCCTGAGCAATAAATCTTCCCACCTTTTCCGGAACCTTGACACCGGCAGCCTGGGCTTTGCTTGCGATGACGGCAATCCCTCTAAGATTATAGATCAACAGGTCCTGAAGATCGGCTGTTTCTCCTTCTTTTCCACACATTCCCTTGATTGTGCATCCCTGGTTTTTTGCAGTTTCCTGACATTGAAAACAGAACATTGAACTTCTCCTCATATTTTATTAAGTTAATAAAGCAATCGATCTTTACATCCTGGCCTGAAATTAATATAAACGAGGACAAAGCGCCTTGACCTATATCAAGTAATCAAAGTTTTTTTAATTTTTTTTTAATTAGGGTTCTTTTTGAAAAATTCCTTTTGGAGAGTGTAGATTATCGAAAAGCTGAAAACAATCCCTCTTTTTTCAGGGCTGTCTGACGACCATCTGAAAAAAATTGCGTCCATTGCCACAACCCTCAATTTTGACAAGGGAGAGATGATCTTTCACGAAGGGGACAAAGGAAATGGCATTTATATGGTTGAAAAAGGAACCATCAAAGTATTCAAACTCTCCTTTGAAGGAAAGGAACAAATTCTTCACATCTATGGACCTGGCCACACCTTCGGTGAGGTCCCGGTTTTTGAAGGTAAAAACTTTCCGGCATCCGCCATGGCTCTTGAGAAATCCGTCATCATTTTTCTTCCCAGGGAAAAATTTGTAACCTTGATCACCAGTACACCAGGCCTTGGCATGAACCTTTTGGCCGATCTTTCCAGGAGACTGCGTGAATTTACCGTCCAGATTGAAAACTTAAGCTTGAAAGAAGTGCCGGCAAGGCTTTCCGCTTATTTTCTCACCCTTTCCGGGGAGCAGAAGAATCAGAAAAAAGTAATGCTTCCCATATCCAAAGCCCAATTGTCCAACCTGATCGGCACCACCCCTGAAACCGTTTCAAGGGTATTAAAAAAAATGATGGATTCCGATCTTATCGAGGTTCAGACCAAAACCATTGTTATTAAAGATATTGAAGGGCTTCAAGACCTGTCGGAATCAGGAAGTCTCTAATCAATAAAAGGAGGTTCCGGGATTATGACTAAAAAGGCTGCATATATCGTCTTTGGAAAAG
>JFJP01039912.1_pt1 | contig 33006 bp, 22 predicted proteins | sample 431651 | NCBI WGS metagenome assembly JFJP01 (sample SAMN02602958, study PRJNA72255) | Microbial mat metagenome, whole genome shotgun sequencing project. | biome: fresh water; feature: sink hole; material: water; isolation source: purple microbial (photo- and chemosynthetic) mats found in... | reverse complement strand
TGTTATCAAATTCCGGCCTTATATTTAGACGGCGTCACTTTAGTTATTTCGCCACTCATTTCCCTCATGCAAGATCAGGTGATGAACCTTAAAGAATACGGCGTTGAAGCCGTTTTTTTAAATTCATCATTAAGTTATAGCGAAGCCCAGAAAACAAAAGGGAAAATACTTCAAGGGAAGATAAAGCTTGTCTACGTTTCTCCGGAAGGAATCCTTTCTCCTCATTTGTCGGAATTTTTTGATCAAGTCAAAATATCTCTCATTGCCATTGATGAAGCTCACTGTGTCTCACAGTGGGGCCATGAATTCAGAAAAGATTATACTCGACTTGGTGAACTCAAATTAAAATTCCCCAGTGTTCCTGTCATTGCCTTAACAGCAACTGCCGACGCAAAAACCAGAGTCGACATTTCTGAGCAGCTCTCACTTAATTCCCCAGAAGTCTTTGTCTCATCTTTTGATCGCCCCAATATTAAATATATGATCTTGGAACGTAGTGATGAGATGAAACAACTCAATGAGTTTATCAAAGGCCACCATGCTCTTGATACAGGAATTGTTTATTGTCTCTCCCGCGACAAAGTTGAACGAGTTGCTGCTGCTTTAAGAAAGCTTGGTTATCCTGCAGTGCCTTATCATGCAGGTCTCACTCAACAGGAAAGGGCAAAAAATCAGGGTCTTTTTAATACAGAAGAAAGAATTATTGTGGTTGCTACCATTGCGTTTGGAATGGGGATAGATAGACCGGATGTTCGATTTGTCGCACACCTGGACTTACCAAAAAGTATCGAGAGCTATTATCAAGAAACAGGAAGAGCGGGACGAGACGGGAAACCATCAAATGCGTGGATGATTTATGGTCTCCAGGACGTGGTGAAGTTGTCTCAAATGCTTGAGACAACAGATGCCCATGAAAGTTATAAAAAAGTTGCTCGTCATAAATTGGACTCAATGCTTGCCCTTTGCGAGACGGGATCTTGCCGGAGGAATTATCTCCTTCGTTATTTTGGTCAAGAAAATCAAGAAGCTTGTGGGAACTGTGATTCTTGTATGGAGCCGCCAGTTCTTTGGGATGCGACTGAGGATGCACAGAAAATTATGTCAACTATCTACCGTACTCAACAGGTATTTGGTGCCGGGCATATTATTGAAGTCATTCGCGGCAGCAAGAGCACTAAAATTACCGAGAAAAAACATGATGCTTTATCAGTCTATGGGATTGGTAAAGCAAAGCCGAAGGAGCACTGGAATAGTGTTTTAAGGCAATTAATTAATCTAAATTTTATTTTTATCAAAAACTGGGAGTACCGCAGTTTAGGTCTTAATCAGAAATCCCTGGAAATATTGACTGGAAAAGCTAAGCTTCAATTACGGAAGCAGGAGTTTTCCGTTCTCTCCGAGAAAGCAAAAAAGAAAACATCCAAGTCCAGGGAGTCTAGTCACGGTCAGGATACTCTTTTTAATGCTCTCAAGGGCCTTCGTAATAAGTTGGCCAAAGAAAAGAATCTCCCTTCCTATATCGTTTTCAATGATAAATCTCTGCATGATATGTGCTCACTTCTTCCTCGAAACGATGAAGAGTTTTTAATGGTTCACGGTGTTGGTCAAAATAAACTTGATAATTACGGCAAAGCCTTCCTTGGCCTGATTAATAACTTTTCAAGTTAACTGAAGTTTAACTGTCACTTGATGTTCTTTCCCATCATCTTTAATTGGGATCTCCTTGCTTTCGATGAGAACCCCATCTAATTCTACAGAACTAAGGTTTTGATTATTTAAGACCCTGATATTATATTTTGATTTTCCTTTGATATAGCTAATTTCAAATTGATCCCATCCTTTAGGGATACATGGTTCAATCATTAATATATTGTTTCGCAGCTTAAAGCCTAGAATTGATTCGATAGCACTTCGATACATCCAACTCGCTGATCCTGTGTACCAGCTCCAACCACCTCTGCCCACATGTGGGTTCACGCCATAGATGTCTGCTGATATTACGTAGGGCTCAACTTTATACTTTTGAACACCTGTCAAAGAGGTAGAACGATTGATTGGATTAATTAAAGAGAATAGTTCATGAGCTGTCTCTCCATCTTTGATGGCCGCATAGGCCATCATTGTCCAGATTGCAGCATGTGTATACTGCCCTCCGTTTTCTCTAACTCCTGGGACATATCCTTTGATATAGCCGGGATCCGCTGGACTCTTATCAAATGGTGGTGTGAAAAGTTTAATGATTTTGTCTTCACGATTGATAAGATATTTATTCACGGCTTCAAGGGCCATTCTTCCTCTGCCCGGATTTCCTTCTCCAGAGAGAATAGACCAAGACTGAGCAATAGCATCGATTTTGCATTCTTCGCTTAAGTGTGATCCCATTTTGTCACCGTTATCAAAATAGGCACGAAGATACCACTGTCCATCCCAGGCGTTGCTTTCAATGGCGTTTTTTAATTTCACGATATGTACGATATATTTTTCTGAGTGTTCAATGTCATTTTTGATATCGCACAAAGGGACAAATCCTCTAAGTGTTTTGAGCAGAAACCATCCGAGCCAAACACTTTCGCCCAAACCTAAATTCCCGACTCGGTTCATTCCATCATTCCAGTCACCCGATCCCATGAGTGGAAGGCCGTTGTTTCCTACTTTCAGACTTCTATCCAGCGCTCGACAGCAGTGTTCAAATACCGTTGCAGTCTCCTTAGAGGTTTCTGGTTGGGTATAAGTTTCGTCATGACCTTCTGTTAACTGAGGGGTTTCTATTAAGGGTACAACTTCGTCTAGAATTGAGGTATCTCCAGTTACTTCAACGTAGTAATTCACGACGAAGGGGAGCCAGAGTAAATCGTCTGAAAATCTTGTACGCACGCCTCGACCCGTTGGGGGATGCCACCAATGCTGAACATCGCCTTCTTTGAACTGTCTTGAAGCTGCAAGCTTGATTTGCTCCCTCGTAATTTCGGGGTGGGAGTAAACCATTGCCATGACGTCTTGAAGCTGATCCCTGAAGCCAAAAGCACCACCTGATTGATAAAAAGCTGAGCGGGCCCAGATCCTGCAGGCCAGGGTTTGGTAGGGAAGCCATTTGTTGACGATCATATCCATAGAGGCATCTGGAGTCTTAATTCTTATAGTGTTGAAAGTTTCCTTCCAATACTCCTTTACGGCGATCAATGCATTTTCTACATTTTTTGAATCTTTATAAAATGTTGATAAATGTTTTGCCTCTTCCGCATTGGACCCTTGTCCCAAAAGAATGATGATTTCTTTTTCTTCCCCATCCTTTAGGTTCACGCTGGATTGAACAGCACCACATAAATCAAAACCGCCACCGGTTTTTGAGCTCAAATGTTTTCTTGAAAGTGCAGCGGGTTTGACCAGTGAGCCATTGCGGCCTATGAATTCTTTCCTGTCAGCTGTGAAGGTAACGTTATCTCCACTATTGCTAATAAAGGCGACTCGTTCGGAAAACTCATTATTGTAAGTGTTGGAGGCCAAAATGGATTGAGATTCTAAATCCCATTTGGTTATTAATGTTTGTGGAGACTGTGCCCTTGAGAAACCGAGTACCCAATCTACATAACTTGTTATGGATAGTTTTCTAGGTCTTTGACTATTGTTTTTGATCTTGAGCGAAATGATTTTAACTGAATCCTCAGTCGGTGTGAAAACTGTCATTTTGTTTGAGATACCATAAGCTTCATGATGAAACTCAGAATACCCATGTCCATGTTTGACGAGGTATTCCCCTGAGTCTCTCATTGGTAGTGCTGTTGGAGTCCAGAAAGCTCCGCTCTCTTCATCACGCACATAGATGGCCTCTGATGTAGGGTCCGAAACTGGATCATTTGACCACGAAGAAAGACGATTCTCACGGCTGTTAACTGACCAGGTATAACCTAGGCCAGATTCGGAAACAATGAATCCAAAATCTTTTTTATTGGCAATCACATTTATCCAAGGAGCAGGTGTCCATTGGTCAGGTTTTAGCGTTATTACGTATTCATCGCCTTCTTGAGTAAAACCACCAATACTATTAAAAAACTTTAAATCCACTCGTGGATAATGTGTCCGTGCGAAATCTCTTTTTTGTGCAACAGGACGAAATCGTGCCGGTAGTTCCTGATCATGAGGTCTTCTTCTCAGCTGATCAGATAGTGTGCCCTTATTGGCGTATAAGCTGACACGAGCAACAGATTTTATGAGAATCAGATCCTCAGCTGGAATCAGGTCCGATTTTCTGATGAATATTCCCCCTGGCTTATCCAGGAGTGAGTGAAATCCACTGATGAGAATCTGTCTCATCAGTTCTTCCTGCAGGTGTTGCATGTAACTAGTTGGATGCTCATTTAAAATAACGAGATCAATTTTTAGACCCTTTAATCTCAAATATTCATGCCCTCGCAAGAGTTGCCTGATCATTTCCATATCCTTCTCATCTTGAATTCTTGTGAGAAGGATGGGCAGGTCTCCACTGATTCCATAGGCCCAAAGTGCGGATTGATTTTTTTTATTCAACATTAAAATTTCAGACTGCGCTCTGAGATATGGGGCAAGATAAAGAATTCTACCAGCAAGCCGTTGATAGAGGTGGGCGCTTTCCATGGTGATATTTAAATGACGAAGTTCGATTTGATTTTTAACCCACCCAAGATTTAACTGCCTTAGAAAGATATGGGGGTCGTGATATTTCTCAATAACCCTCAATGCTTCTGTTCTTGAATAAACAAGCCCCGTTGCAAATGTTAACCTTGAAGTCTGTTGTGGTTGGATTTTAATCCGCTGCCTTAAAGAAAATATAGGATCAAGTACTGCCCCGACTGTGCCTGAAAGATCTATCTCATTTGTCATGACCAAAGGATTACTAACATTTCTTCCTCGACCTATGAATTTGCTTCGATCTGTCTCATACTGGATTGATCCAACTCCTTCGCCCTCTAATGTTAGAAGATGAAGACCCCAAACTTCAGTTTCATGTTTTGACCTCAATCGTCTGTGTGCAAGGAGGGATTGTGTTTCAGGTAGGTACTCAGTTTGAACAAATAGGTTGCTAAATGAAGGATGAGCACTATCGTCGTTCGCTCTACTTAAGACCACTTCCATGTAGCTCGTAATTTCTAATTCTATGGTCTTGTCAGTATTATTTGTAAGACTTAATCTTCTCATTTCTACGTTATCTTCAGTCGAAACAATGACTTCTGTGTGAGTTGAAATGTTGCTGTCTTCACGGAGGATTTCTATTTTGTTCTCGGAGAAATGGGTTTCATATTTTGTGATTTTTCCAACCATCGGCTGATAGCCTGCTGACCAGGTTTTTTGTGTGTCTACGTTTTGAATGTAAATATATTGACCCCAGTTATCCTGGGTTGGATCTTCTTTCCAGCGGGATACAAGGCGCTCCTCACATTTAGAGAAGCCAGAGCCGGACGTTGACATCATGACTGAATAATTTCCATTCGAGAGGATTTGAGTTCTAGGCGTCGACAGTGATGGGTCAGTGTAAATTCTAGTGATGAAGCTTTCGCTGAATTTTGCAAAACTCTCAATATGGGTTTCTTCTGCTCTTGGCTTACTTATTTGGGCCACTGCAGGGATGCGCTCCTGAAGCAGAAGTTGTACTGCTTTAACCCTAGGCTCCTCGTGAAACCTACGCTGCATAATTGATTTATTTAAAAGATTATTAATGGAAATTAAACTCATTCCCTGATGGTGGGCCATGTATGATTTGAGGATGATGGATTTTTTATCTTTGGGTAGTCGCTCAGTTGTATAATCGATAGATTCATAAAACCCATAACTTCCTAAGACGTCCATTTTCTCTAAGGTGACAAGGTTCTCGAGTGACTCCTGGGGTGATATCATCGCCGCCAACATAGTTGAATAGGGTGAAATAACGAGCTCATCTCTGAGTCCACGCTTAAGCCCTAGTCCTGGAATTCCAAAAGGACCATATTGGTAATTGAAATTTAAATCCCTGGCATTATAGCCTGCCTCGGATATGCCCCAAGGGATGTTACGCTGTTTTCCATATTCAATCTGCCTCTGTACAACTGATTCATAGGTTTGATCTAGGAGTGTTGATTCATACCGTCTCATGACTAAAAGGGGCATCAAGTATTCAAACATCGTTGCACTCCAAGAAATGAGTGCCCGACTATTTACGACGTTAGTGAGTTGTCTTCCTAGTCGAAACCAATGTTCATCAGGGACATCACCTTTTGCAATGGCAAAAAAACTTGTTAATCTTGATTCTGATGCGAGAAGGTCGTAATAGGAATCATCTCTGCGTCCATCTGTTACATTATAACCAATGGCAAATATCTTTCGTTCTTCATCGAACAGAAAGCGAAAATCCATCGCAAGATAGATTTCCTGGCATTGTGTGGCGATTGAATTTAGTCTCCCTGGCAGATCAGTGTGGTTTTCTAGCTCATCATGCTGAAATGAAGATGCCTGAAATAAGACACTGTTCATCCAACTCATAACTTCGGAATTGGTTGGTAGGGAGAGAGTTACGAGTAACTCTTTTGCTGCCTGAAGATCCCCAGTTATTTTTCTACAGTCACATTTCTCAAGATTTAAGTTAACAGTCGCTATAAGTTTGAGTGTTTTACTTAGCACCTCATCTTCAATGGGAGTCACCCCTTGTAGACGATTTTTCTGTATTGCAGTTGTTAAAATATCTAAGCCATCACGCATACCTGCTTGAGTATGAGGATTGATATAGGGCCCCTCACTCAGTTTCAAACAAGCTTGTTTGACTACCATCAGGTGTCCAGCAAGGTTTCCACTATCGACGGAAGAAATATATCGAGGGTGCAGGGGAGTTAAAGTTATAGTGTTATACCAGTTAAAAAAGTGCCCGTTCATTCGTTCAAGCTTCTTAACTGTTGCGAGTGTTTCCTCAAGGAGTGCAACCATTTCTCTAAAACCAATATGGCCTAGGTCATAGGCGGAGAGGATTGCCAGCAAATGCAGACCAATATTTGTGGGAGAAGTCCGGTGGGCAATGATCGGTTTTGGGTCTTCTTGAAAGTTGTCGGGGGCCAGCCAATTGTTCTCGGCCCTGGCGAAGGTTTCAAAGAAGTGCCAGGTTAGCCTGGCATAACGGCGGTAGAGTTTAATCTCATCCTTATTGAGTGGACTAATTTGAGCTTTGGCCTTGTCTTTGGTCCATCTTGAAGCTAGCGGCAATAAGGACCATGCCAGGAGGAAGGGGGAGGCAACGGGCAAACTCTCTGGTCGAAATATGAGAATAAAGATGGCACTCAAGGCGGATAACATTGGCCCATTTGATAGTATTTCTTTCCATCCAAATTCCGATGTTCCAAGTGTTTGAGTCTGCGAGAAAGTAACCCATTCCAAAAGTTTCTTTTTGGATATGATCATTCTATAGAGGGATCGTGTGATGGCGTCAACTTGATCAACTGCCATTGATGGCATGAAGATTAACATCAGAATTACTTGTCTTATTCGATTTTTCGCCGCTGTCAAACACGTTTTTAGGTGTTCTCTCCAGCTGCAGTCATGCTTTTTTAGGATATCACCTATTGAAGGGGCGTATACAGGAAAGCCCATCACAACAAGAACTGTTATTGTCCAGGCAAATGGATTTCCAACGAGGACAGTCCAACTTAAAACCAACCATAAAAGAATTGATGGACTCAGAAGGCTTCGGCGTAGATTATCAAATATTTTCCAACGAGCAATCAATGGGAGATTATTTCTAACCCATTTATTTTTGTTGTTGGGAACGAAGGGCAGGAGCCAAAGTGAAATTTGCCAGTCACCTCTGGTCCAGCGGTGCATCCTTTTGGCGTAGATTTCAAAGTTGGATGGATAGTCGTCAATAAGTTCAATATCTGTAGTCAGCCCAACTCGTGCATAACTTCCTTCCAAAAGATCGTGACTGAGGACACAGTTTTCTGGAACTCGATCTCCCATAACCTGCTCAAAGGCATCGACAACATAAAGTCCTTTTCCCGTAAAGCTCCCTTCGTTGAATAAATCCTGATACACATCCGAAACTGCTGTTGTGTAGGGATCTATACCCGTATTACCTGAAAAAATTCTAGAGAAACGAGTTTTCGATGCAGATACGATGGATACGCTTATGCGAGGTTGAAGTATTCCATATCCAGCAATTATACGGTTCTCTTTTTTTGAATATACGGGGGCGTTAAGTGGATGAGAGATCGTTCCGATTAAGCGCCGGGCGTTCTGGAGGGGCAATTGCGTATCTGCATCAAGAGTAATGACGTTGACGATACTATTTAAAAAGTCATGGTCTAGATCCTGATTTACGTAGGTTGTTGATTGATCGCCTCTCAAGAGCCGATTGAACTCTACTATTTTGCCTCTTTTTCTCTCCCAGCAGATCCATTTCCCTTCCGAAGGATTGTAGAGTCGGGCACGGTGAAAAAGATAGAATTTCGGCCTTGTACCTCCAATATACCTTCGATTTAATTCCTCAATGCCCTCAAAGGCTTGAGTTAACAAATCCTGATCTCGATCGGTTATTTCAGCAGAAGCATCACCGAGGTCTCCGAGAATGGCGAAATAGATATTTGGGTCTTGATTGGCCAGATATTGAACTTCTAGGTTGCTAATTAGTTCATGGATAATTGAGTGACTTAAGAGCAGGCAGGGCACCACAACCATTGTGCTTTCTTTTGGGTCTATACCTTTTTCTGTCTCCATTCGTGGCAACTTCTTTGGGACTCTAAGAAGGCTGATAGCAAAGTTAAGAATGCTTAATGAAAGATCACTTACAGGAATCACAACAAGAAAAATTATCGACCATGTTCTTAGTGGTGATTGGTAGGGGGCATCAAATAAAACTAAAATTGTTGAAATAAAATAGACCATGAGAATGAAGAGCGTCCCAAAATAAATAAATGTGGGGTCATCATCAATGAATCGGACGATTTTTTCTTTATAAGGAGATTTATACTGAAGAGAATTTTCAAGCTCAAGGACACCTTGATCTACAAGGTAGTAACCAACGTGATTTTTGCGTTTGTCAGCGACCACATCCGATTTGAAATTTTTTGCTAACTCAACGGCCCTTAGACCGACTTGCGTTTCTGAAAAAAGAGTCCTTTTGGAAATTCTCTCAATCACCTTTCGGTAGGAATCTCTTGTTGCCCTATCCATGAGGTCATAAATGCCTGGAGGATCCTGAGATAATATGGGATCGATGAAGCTAACGTCTTCAAAGAAATCGTGCCAGTCAATTTTTGAAATCAGCCTCATGCTTGAGATGATGTTGCCAATTGTGACCTGGGTTGCGGCCTGACGGTAATGCTCGTTTTGGATTAACTCACTCGAGCTTGTTTGACACTCTTGCAATGTCTTCTCAAGCCAATCGAAAGTCCCTGAAATACTCGGGTCTTGGTCTCGTAATCTTTGTATGAGTTGAACAATAAGGGGGCGTTTGTATTTTTCTTTCACTCCCAAGCTTTTTGCCAGATAAAGAATAAGTTCTTCAGGTTTGGTATCAGCCTTGGCCGCCATCTTTAAAATTTCATCTGCCAGATTATCTGCTTCTTCCCTTTTTCGTTGTGATGAAATGATTCCTTCAACTAATGGTTGCAGTCGTTTAATAAGTGAGATTCTAAAAGTTATGGCGGTTGCCCATAATTCACCGATTGTTAGCGGAGTCTTTTTTTGAAAGGCACGAACAAATTTCTTAATTGATTCAAGGTCGAGTCTGGCATCAGTATTCAAGACGAAAATGCTAGCAATTGCGTAGACTCTTGGATACCCATCAAACTCACCCTCATAAATCTTTGGAAGCTCATCATAAAAGTTTTTTGGTAAGTCTCTTTTAATGCTTCTTAGCTGATCTTCAACGATGTGAAAATTATCTAAAAACCACTCCGAAGCAGGTGTTAAGTTTTGGTTAGACATTTCTTGAGTCAGTATAAGATAGGCTTCAAGCAGTTTTTCAGATGAGTTTTTCATCTGGGGTAAAAGATTTATTCCTTTACTCGGTTTCGCATGAGTTTTAAGTCGCTGGGCGAGTTCTATAGCAACTAGTTCAAGGCGCTCAATGCTCAGAACTTCACTGTTAACATGTTCGTCATTTATTAAATCAGAGGGGTATTGGCCAAATTTCATTCAACCTACCAAAGGAAAAAGATTATTGAAGCTCCGGTCATTTTCTAACCAAAGCAAATGCACTAGATCAGTTTTATCTCCAAACGTCTCGGCTCACTGCCTTTTGTGGCGTTGTGTGTTTGAATACAAACGTGCATAATCAAATAATGAAAAAATATCTTATGTTTGGCTTAATGTACTTTTCTCTCAACGCATCAGCATGCCTGCATTATCCTAATGATTACGCGGGTACTGTAACTGAGCATAAAAAAGAGTTTTTTCTTTTTGGTTCAAAAGAGAGCTTTCACATTATTGCCAAAACAAATCTTTCAAGTTCTGGGAAACTACCAGAAAGGCTGGCCTGGGTTTTTCCACTTCCTTCTGTTCCTGTTAAGTACGAAGAGGTTTCACCCCAAGTCTTCAAAGAGCTTTACCAAATCACGTCACCTGCTGCAGATGGTGTGAGATCACTCCCTAAGTCAGAAGGGCTCAATTCCGTTTCCGGTATAAAAGTTCATGAAGCACAGACAGTTGGTCGCTACAAGGTTAGACCTCTTGAGATTCTGGATGCAAATTCAGCAACTGCATCAGCACTAGACGTGTGGTTGAAAAGTAATAATCTTAAAATGATGCCAAAAGAAAAACAACTTCGTTATCTTGTTAAAGGCTCAGTCTTTCTAGTTATTGAGGCCGACTTAAAAGGGCTTTCAGCTGTGGATTTTAAGCCTTTGCATATCGTGCTTAAGCCATTAACAGAATATTCTTTGCCCCTTAATTTTACCCATGTAGGCAGGGCATTCGCAGTTGACGTTTATACCATGAATTTAAAGTTATCTAAAGATGATCGATTCCTTGATCTCTCATCATCTACCAATTTCTCTATCCCTGATTCTAATTATCCGGAGATTTCGAAATTTTTCCCTAGCGGCTCCGGGCACTTTTTTAAGTATGAAGGCAAGTTCCTAGGGACAAAATCTGATTCCCCTGATCCACTTTTCGGGGTAGAATAATGCATGAAATTCTTTTTTTGCTTTTTAGTTTTGTCCCTCACTTCTGCTCATGCAGGTGATTGGGCCAATGTGAATTCAATTCTTCAGGCCGGTCTTTCTGATAAGTTGTTCTCTGGGGCATCCCTTTACGTGGGTAGCACTCAGGTGGGACTTAATCAACACTCTGTCGGAGATAGTGATGCTGGGAAAATCTACGATATCGCTTCCCTGACTAAGGTCGTGGTGACCACAACTGCTGTCATGATACTTGTTGAGAGAGGGGAGTTGTCACTTTCAGATAAGGTTTCAAAATATTTTCCTGAATTTGTCGGCGAGAATAAAGATCTTGTGACAATCGAAGATTTAATGCGCCATCGCTCTGGCCTTCCTTCTGGGGCAAAAGTTTCAGAGGCAGAGTCCTTGGATGCTTATCTTAAGAGAGTCTGCTCGCAGGATCTCAACTATAAGCCACTTTCAAAAACCGTCTATTCAGACTTGAGTTTTATTCTCCTTGGTCGTTTGGTGGAAATGGTTTCTGGAATTCTGTTAGCAGATTTTGCAAGCCAAAATATTTTCATTCCGCTCAAAATGCTTAATTCCTCTTTTAAAGTTTCAACCGCGAACTTGCTTAGATGTGCTCCTACTAGTGTCGCCAGAAATTGCCAAGTTCATGATCCCACTGCTTTCCATTTTCTACCCGCCAGCGTTGGAAATGCCGGATTATTTTCCAACTTGGAGGATTTATCACGATTCGGACGCATGATCTTGGGCGGTGGTGAATTGGACGGCGTGCGAATCCTTTCAAAACAATCGGTCTCTAAAATGACCACGGCCTCAGGTCCTCGGGGCTTGGGGTGGGATTTCACCAGTGAGTTCTCAACTGCACCCAGAGGTGAGGTCTTCCCCTTGGGGGTTTCTTTTGGGCACACGGGTTACACCGGCACTACTCTTTGGATCGATCCTCAATCAGAAACGTTCTATCTTTTCTTGTCTAACCGGGTTTTTATGGGAGATGAGCGAACTAAAAAGCCATTTAGTGAATTTCGAAAAAAACTAAGTACCGCTATTGGAAAAAAAGTCTACTCATCACCCTGATGTCATCCTTTGGGAATCTTTTTCTTTTTGGGTTTGAAGGTGTGGACATATCCGATCTGTCCCATGAATTGAATCGAAGCGATAGGCTGCTGCCTGAAGAAAGATAGAGTTCCAAAATGTGAAGCGGAGTTTTGCTTCCGCATGAACTCCACCGCCAGCGATGTGAAATTTATTATCTAAACCTTCCCAATTCCACTGACGATCCTGGTGCATCATGACTTTGGTTTTGGGAATCATGAGTCCAGCTCCGGCCCCAAAGCGAGAATCAATTTTAAATTTCTCTTTCTTCGTTTGATAAAGCCTTTGATTGTAGACCGCCCCTAAGCTGACATAGTTATAGCCATCTGAGTGCTCAAAATTAAGCCAGGTAGCGTCCTTGTTTGCTTTGGCCACACTGAAATCCACCGGGATTTGTTGATCCCACTCACTTGTTGGATGCTCATTGGTGACAACAACCTGTCGGTTATAGTCCCCAGTAATTTCGTACGGTCTGGAATTATCAAATACGAGCTTCATGTGATCTTGTTTGGCCTCTAGTCCCCATTTTTCATTGAACATCACACCAATTTCCATGTTGTACTGGGGGATGCTTAAATTGCTTGGGTTGAAATATTCATTTAGACCAAAAGGGCTTGGTCTATCTTTTCCAACTGTATTATGGACTGTAAATGTTCCGTCCGCTGTTGTGAACTTTACATCTGTATTTGAGTGGTAGTTTCTATTGTATCCCCAAGCAAAATAGATTTCTTTAATGAATGGTTTCTTATTATTGTCCCCATCTATTGTTATAGATTTCATTTGTTCATTTAATTGATCGAGTTGTGAGCCGTGAGATATTCCAGCTTGCTCAAGGCATAAGGGATCTTGGTTTTTAAATTTTTTAAGATCAAAATCTAAAGGCACCATGACCTTTATGGGTCCAAAATGTTTTGGGTCTAAGACGTAAGGTTTTTTAACAAAAGTATTATCTTGTCCCACAGTAAGAAATGATTGCTTGAATTCGGCTAACTTGACTTCATTTTCCTTAGTGACTGAAGATTGCGAGATTTCTGCATCGAGGAGCGAGATTCCTTTATCCAACTCTTCATGTGAAAGTTTTCCTTCCTCATATCTTGTTTGCAGCTGCGCAAACTTTGTTTCATATTGTTTTTGTTTTTCCGGTGTTAAAACTTTTTCTAAGTTTTTTAACTGGAGTTCAGCGAAATAATTGTTACTTAGGTTTTCTATTTCTGCTTTGATTTGCTCTTGGTTTAGACCTTGGTCGGTTAGTTTTTGAATATAGGATTTTATTTGAACATCATCTAGTTTACCGCTTACCATTACCTGCCTCAGCAAAGCTTTGTTCATGATATTTCTTTCAGTTTCTTTGGATGCTTCTACTCCCAACTCTTTCATTTTTTTTTGTTCTTCAGTGGGAAGTATGATTTGTTTTTCTTCTAGCGTGGCCTCACGGTAATTTTCTTGCGCCAGAATGGTCGCAGGTAAAAAATACAAACTGATCAGTAACAGCTTCATACCGAGTCCTTATATAGAGTTCAGTGTGCTTATCGGTTAGAGATGAATAAAAGTTGATTTTTTTGGATTAAAAGTGCGTAAATTCAGGTGGTTGCCATTTTTAGAAAAAAAAGGCCTGCTCGAAAGCAGGCCTCTTTTTGATTTTGATTTAATTCAAAATTACTCAGCAGCTGGAGCTTCAGCAGCAGGAGCAGCTTCAGCAGGAGCAGCTTCAACTGGAGCAACTTCAGCAGGAGCAGCTTCAGGAGCAGCTTGTTCAGTTGTAGTAGCTTCAGCAGGTGCAGCAACTTCTTCTTTCTTGTTACAAGCAACAGCTAGAACGATAAGAGCAGCAGCTAGGAATAAAAACTTAGACATAAAATCTCCTTTTTGTGATTCATCCAATTTGCGTATTATAGATGATTCGTAATTCTTGATTGATTATCTTAAATTTAGTCGAACTTATTTATGTGCGCAAGATGTTATCTTAATTATTTTAACTGTTTGATGGCGTCAAGTTTTTAGGACCCCAGAATACTGCATTGCACTAGAATGTAATTGTTTTCTTTCGGCACAGTGTAAAAGCGAGATTTTGTGCATAATAAGCGGCTTCATTAATGAAAATGGGAAACAACTTTTCTTCCGTTTTCATCTCAATATTTTGATTTTGGAAGGTTCTAAAGGGGACAAATTTTCCTTCTATAACCTGGAAATTTTTGCCTTGAAAACCGGAATGAATATAGCCATTTAATTCACCTTTATCATTCTTGGGATAGGGCACATCTTGCGTCTCCTCAAAGAGCTCAACGCTGCCATGAAGTGGCTCGTCCGACGAGGCGCTCATGGCGCTAAGGATGGAGGCCATTAAGCTCAGGGTCGACTCTAATGCCACAGCTTCAACAACGCTATTTGCCACCGGACCTACTTCCAGGATCAGGCCAAACCCAGACTGACTGGCAAGGTATTTTAATTTAGGGTCCGGGGCCCCAATAACACGACAGTCCTTAAATTCCTGGGATAATTTCGAACATAACGAAAGGTTGAGAGGATTATAGTGGGAAACAATGATGGTATTTCCCATGGAGGCGGTGGTGGTGTGGAGGTCGAGTACGAGGCATGGTTCGCGGTCAATAATCTTTTTTATTTCGTGGGCCCTGGCATGCTCATAGGACTGGCGCGACACCTGAAGGTGTTCAAAGGCACGATTAAGATCCTCGTCTTTGAAACGTGAATTCAGTTTATGGGCCTCGGGGTTAGCAAAAATAAATTCCAACTTTAAACTAGGAAACTTGTTTCTTAGCTCATCTTGATAGTGCTGAACAATCTGAATTCCAGTCCATTCATTACCGTGAGTCCCCCCAACGATAACAACTCGAGATGGTTTACTCATTTGTTCGCCTCAATCCTTCGAACAAATTCATTAATAATATTGTGGTAGAGATCCATGCCTGCAATAGCGTCCTCAACATCTACATCAATATTCGGATTATCGTTGATCTCGATAATGTAAGCCTTTTTATCTCTTTCCTTCAGATCGACTCCGTAAAGACTGTTCCCGATCTGGCTGGCCATTTTTAGGGCGGTGGATATTACGTGCTTAGGGACTTTAGAAATGGGGAAGGTCTCTGCATCGCCTGACTGAATTCCCTTCGTCACCTTGTCCTTATTTTCGTGGTTGTAAATTTGCCAGTGACCTTTAGTCATATAGTATTTGCAGGCGTAAATGGGGCGATCATTTAAGATGCCTATGCGCCAATCAAAATCGGTGTAAAAATATTCTTGAGCAAGAAGAAGTGCAGTTTTTTTGAACAGATCCTCTGTGATCTTTTTCATCTCTTCCAGAGTCTTAACTTTATAAATACCCTTAGAGAATGAGCCATCAGGGATTTTGATGATCATTGGGAATCCAATTTCTTCCACGGCTTCTTTGAGTTGCTCTGGACTATTGCTGATAACGAGAGTCTTTGGTGTGTTGATGTTATTTGATTGAAGAAGATTATGCATGTAGATCTTATTGGTGCATCTCAAAATCGAAATAGGATCATCAATGACTATTAAACCCTCAGATTCAGCTTTCTTAGCAAAACGGTAAGTGTGGTGATTAATGGCAGTCGTTTCGCGGATAAAGAGAGCGTCAAATTCTGCAATTCTGGAATAATCTTTTTTCTCAATTAATTCAACCAGTACATCGCACTCTTTTCCGGCCTTGATAAAGTTTGCCAGGGCCTTCTTGTCTGAAGGAGGCATAGCCTCATTCGGATTATGGAGTATCGCCAGGTCGTAGCGGAATTTTTTCTTGGCCTTGGGCTTGCGCCAGATCTTATTTGAGTACTCATCGAGAGAGGTCGCAAACTTATCTTCATCGGCCGGAGTCAGTGCATTTAAACTTCCCGCACGAATACTTTTAATTTCCCATTTCTTGTCCCACTCAAAATCAACGTGAAGAATGGGGGCAGCGAAGAGATCAAAAATCTGTCTCGCCACATCTTGCAGCTGTTCTTTTTCAGTTTTTCCAAAATAGATCGAGATGGTGAAAGATTCAGTTGTGCTTTGCCCTTTAAAGGCTTTTTGAAGATCTAAGTCCAAATCCTCAGTTTGCAGTGAATAAAAAAAAGATTTACTCAAGTCATTGATCGCCTTGATCGAAGGAATGACCGAATGACCACGGGCCTCGGCCAAAAGTGAGCAGTAGTAACCGTTACTTTGGTACTTATAGTTTCGACAGAGGTTGATAATTTTGATTCTTCCATCGGCGTGCTTGGGGGAGTGGAGACTTTCATCCCAATTCACCAGGTAGTCCTGAGGAGTCATAAGCTGTTCTACGGGGAAATAAGAGTTCCAGTCTTTTAGTTTCTCGACGATGACAATAATTTTGGCCACGTGCCTTCCAAGTTGTTTGTACTTTAAGTACAATATCAGAATGGAACGCATCTTCAAGGGGGGCATTGACCCTTCTAAAGTAAAAATTCGAAAAGCTAAATTGGCCGACTTGGGACAACTGGTTCTGCTTGAAAACGCTTGTTTTAGCTATGATCAGATGAGTAGGCGCAGCTTTCATTGGATGATCAAACACGCCCGCTCAATCTTCCTGGTGCTTGAGTGTAAGACTCATTTGGTCGGGTACGGTTTGGTCTTGGTCAATAGGGGAACGAGTTTGGCCAGGCTCTATTCCATTTGTACCTTGAAAGAGTTTCAGGGCTTTGGATTGGCGACTAAACTTATGAATGACCTGGAAGACCGAACTGCGGATGAAGAGGATTGTGCCTACCTTCGCTTAGAGGTGAAGGCCGATAATAAGGGGGCGATTGGCCTCTACAAAAAACTGGGTTACGTTAAGTTCACTCAAAAAGAAAATTATTATGATGATGGCACCACCGCCTTCTGCTTTGAAAAAAGAATACGAACTCTTAAAAAGCCACCACGCTTAAATATTCCTTATCACCAGCAGGGCACAGACTTTACCTGTGGAGCTGCCTGTCTCATGATGGCCATGAGAACTTTTAATGCTAATTGCGATATGTCTCTATCAAATGAATTGCAGATCTGGCGCGAGGCCACCACAATTTTTATGACTTCTGGGCACGGAGGATGTGGTCCTCACGGCATAGCTCTATCTGCCTGGAGGCGCGGCTATAGAACCGAAGTTTATCTTTCGCAAACTTCTCCCATGTTTCTGAGTTCCGTCAGAAGTCTGGAGAAGAAAAAAATCATTGATCTAGTTCATAAAGATTTTGTCAAAAAAATTGAAATGACCAATATTAAGATGCACAAGAAACGCCTAACTCTGGAAGATTTAGAGGCGATTTTGAAAAAAGGCGGAGTTCCCATTGTCTTGATCACGACCTATCACTTTGACCAAAACCACGTTCCTCACTGGGTCGTTGTTACGGCCTATGATGATGGTTTTGTTTTCATTCACGACCCTGATCAGGATTTTGAACATGAGGGCGTGATCAGCCGAGTGCACATCCCTATACCAGAAGATCAATTCCTTAAAATTTCACGTTGGGGCAAGGCCAAAGTGTCCGCTACTGTTGTGGTCTACGGAGAGTAGTCTTTGCCTAAAGAGTTTTAAGGAACTCTATGAGCTCGGATTTTTGAGTCTGTGAATAAATCTCTTTTCCCTCTCTCACAAGAATCTTTTCATCGTGACCAGAATTAGAGAGACCTTCTCTTTGGGTATCATAAAAGTAGGCCTTGTTTGATTTCCATTCCTCAGGTGCTTTATCACCAATTGGATACCCTACACATTCCTGGTCAAAATCTCTTTTTTTATCAATCGCTTTTCCGGCCACGTAGGTTTTAGGACGAGCAGAAGCAACTGTCAGGAGCGCGCAGAGGTTAGGTACAGAGTTGTTGTGAAAGTAGGGCCAGCGTGACCAGATTCCTTCCAAGGGAGGTGGCACATAGCCTTTCTGAGGCTCGACTACAGCGTTCAAATTTTTTGAAATCTGAAGTCGGTTCAAGTCGTCCGAAAATTCTTTCATGCCCAGGTACCTGCCTGGATCAGTGCCCACGTCAATGACGGGAGTTTTTTTGTGATAAGTGACTTTGAAGTTTTGCAGCAACTTCGCAGTAGATAATTTATTGGCCTCTGCCTGATCCCAACCCTTTTCATAGGTCCCGTGACACTTTTGGCAAGATTGGACAAAATGTTTTTGTCCGCGGCGGGCCTTCTCGATATCTATCGCCTCAACCCCAAAGAATTTTTCGTAGCGTGGTGGTTTAGTGGCAAACACCGCTGCTGTGAGTGCCTCGATTTGATGATTGCTGTCCTTCATCCAGGTCTCTAGTTTTCTCAGATCCGTCCCGCGTCCAATTTCGTTCCAAAGAAAATTTGTATGAACAGGATTTCCTGAAACAATGGATCCATCAGAGAGCCAGCGATTTTTATATTTTACGTTCCACCACACGGCCGGTTTAGAGTCACTCACCATGGTTGAAAGTTTACTCGGGCGTGGGGATCTGGCCGATCGATCGGTGCGAGTGGCGTAATCATCTTTTTCTCTCTTTGAAAGAGAAAGTGCAACCTGGGCCAGACTGGTATCTAGACCAAGAGTGGTGGGCTCCTTGGCCCCGATCCATTTCATCGCGTGCTTGGCATTTGCCATCATTAATCTTTCACCTTCTGTTGTTTTCAAAAGATTTTTAAACAGAAAGGAGTTGATATAAGGAGCGAAGGTCTGACCTTGTCTAAAAAATTCATTCGCTCGAGGAAATCTGTTAGTGAGTCCCAGAACTTTAACACCAAAAAGATCAGAGGAGTGACAAGCGGCACATCCGAAAGTGAGTGCCTCTCCATTTTCGGTATGAATGATGGTCGGGCGGTGGCGGGAAATTCATGAACTCCCAGCCAATTAAAAACATCTCCCATGGATTTGAAGGGAGAAACAACCCGGGCCAAGTCATAAAGCACTTTTCGAACTGGGTCGTTTGGATCACTTTCAAAAAATGTTTTTAACGGTTGATAGGGGATTAATAATTCACTGACGGTGACGGGATAAAAGAGCGCGATCTTTCTGCCTTCATTGATTCTCTTCTGAAAGGTATCCGCTTCAAGCTGATAGATATTCTCTCTCGGTTCCAGTACTTCAAATCCCTGGTCCCAATTTTGGGCCCAGGCCGGGAGAGTGAGGATTGTAAACAATAAGTATTTATACGATTTTAGACTTTTCATCTATCTATGATTCAAAACCAGACAGGGCCCGTCAACTGATGTTTTCTAACATCACGATTGGTATTGAGTGTTACAAAAAAAGGAAATTGGTTGGTTGACGGAAATTAGCGATTCATAAATGATGTGTTCGAAATCATCTAGCCATGATTTCAACTCCCAGATCTTAAAAAGCCATCGTCTTGACCGCGATGGCTTTTTTTTTGCCTAAGAAACTTTTTTAACGAGTTGTTGAATCTTCTGAAATTCTTTTTGGATCTTTGCTGCTTCAAGTGGGTACTGATAATAACCACTGGCCCCGGAGGCAGTTTTAGCGTGGGCCTTGGCCTTCTCAGGCGAGATCGCTTTGGCCATGATCATGGTTTTTGTTACCGGCATTTTCGCCTTGATCTGTGCACACAACTGATTCACCGCTTTTGGATTTGCGTCGTAGTTAAAAACCACAATCTGAAAACCCTTATACTTCAGGCATTGATTGAGTTCAGGGAGAGTTTTAATCACTTTATAGGCAAATCCCTTGGGGAATTGTGCCTGAGATTTTTGAAAAAAGTCTGAGCCAAAATCAAAAAGAATAACAGGGATATTGGCTTCAGTGGTCGGAGTAATTTTTGAATTAGTTCCGGGCGACTTTGCAGGAGGTAATTCTTCCGAAAGCTCAGCTCCAGCTTCTCCTTCTGGTGGAATATTAAATTCCAGCTCAGAAGCGATATTGGCAAGGTCTTCTTCTTGCTTTAATTTCTGTTTTTTTAAGGCGTTAAGATCCAACACTACCGTTGGCTTATCGTCTTCGTCTGCACCCGACATGGGAGCTCCTTCGCATGAATAATCTATAAATCTACTGGCTTATCGTCCAAATGGCTTAAAAGCTTAACATAAAACAAGCCCAAAAGCTCAAACCTAGAGAAAAGCTCAAGTTTCTCAACTAAAAACCGATAGGTTTGGTAAGGAAAGGAATGTAAGCCAATGGCACTGGATGATCTAGACCTCGAATTCGAAGACGAAGACGAGATGAAAAAGAAGAAAAACGACGCCGTCCATCAGGATGTTGATCTGGAATTCCAGATGCAAGAGAGCGAAGTGAAGCCACGTCCTACCCGTCCGGGTGGTCCTCCTCCGTCAGGAGCAGCAAGACCGCCAGCTCCACAACCAATGGGACAAGTAAAAAAACTTGATGATGCTCGTGTCGCTCAACAAGTAAGGCGTCCAGTTGCTCCAGGATCAGCAGCTCCTCGTCCGATGGGAGAAAATTCTTCCCCAAGAGTCGTAGGAGCGAATGCGATGAAGACCCAGCCACAACAAGTGGTGGAAGGTCATTATGATTTGGAGAGTGAAGAGATTGTTCAGTTGAGAGAAAGAGCTCGCAAAGCCGAGTTTGATGCAGAAGTTAAAGTGCAGGTTGCTGAGTTTAAGACAGATATTCTTAGCGAGCTGCTTAGCGATATGAAGTTGATGGATCATCAGGTTAACCAATTACTCGTTCGTATTAATGCTAAACACCCGGATATGAAGCAAGAAGTGTTAATGATCAAAAAGATCCTTGCCGATTTCACTGCAAAGAAAAGAAAATAGGATCATCCATAAACTAAGGATGAACCGTGTCATATTTAATCCTCATTATTTTTCTCATTTCTTCAGCTCTTGCTGGACTTGATAAAATTCAAATTAAAAATCTCGACCTCAATTATGAGTCCCCCTATGGAACTGGTGTGGTGGAAAAAGTCTCTGTTGGTGTGTCGATTAAGTCTCAGGCCCTCTATCCAGTAGAAGTCCACCGAAGAAACGATTCCTTTGAGGTCCTTTCTCCTTTTGTTGATTTTCAATGGATGAATCCGATTCCTTTCTTTCATAATCTGCAAAAGGTGAGCCTTGAAAAACTCAATTTAAAAATTGATCGCGCAGAACATTTCCTAAAAGGTGAAGCACTTAGCTTTACCGGTGAGAAATCAGAAAACTTTGTTTTTGGAAAATATGATTTGAATTGTCAGGGGACATCCAATGCCATTGAAGTGGTTGAAAGGCTAAAAGTAGATTGTCTGGATAAATTGGAAGCAACTGTTGCTCATATGGAATTGCCTTTTCAATTTCTCTCGGCCATCGCTTCACAATTGCCTGACGTTCCTACTGAGACTGAGGGTGACATTCCCGCCAATGATTTTACGCTTTCAATTTACAAGGGTGATTTTTTCTCCCACATGAGAATTAAATACGTGGTTCGAGCTTACCTGAAATTTTGGGGACACGCTCAGTTTGAAAATGAAGGAAAAACTCTCGCCATCAGACTTGATTCAGTTAAATTCGGTGTGCTACCAGTTACCCCTTTGGTGTTTGCGGAGCTGTCCCGCCAGGTGAATCACCCAAGAGTTAGTATTAACCCACCATGGATTAGAATCCAGTTAGGAAATTAATGAAACCCATCGTAAAAAATATTGTTGGCATCGAAAGCCTTTGTATTGAAAACCAGAATCCTGAAACGGCGGTGGTTATCCTTCACGGCTATGGCGCCAATATGCAAGATCTCTTCCCGCTATGGGAAATGTGGGATAACGGAAATTGTAATTGGTATTTCCCCAACGGAATTATGCCTTTGCCTATGGGGTATTACGAAGGTCGCGCCTGGTTCTCAATTGACATGGAAGCCTTAGACCGTTCAATCAGGACTGGTGAGTTTAGAGATATGGCCAAAACTGTGCCGCCTGAACTTGATCTGACTCTTAAGCAATTAGAGCACTACCTAAGAGAGCTTTCTAAAACCCATAAAAAAATTGTGATAGGGGGATTCTCTCAGGGTGCTATGTGCGCTTCTCATCTCGCCCTGATTTCTGATTTACCTATTACAGGTCTGATTCTATTGTCAGGCAATTTGCTGGCCGAGGAGCGCTTTCCCAAGACTGCCAAAGGCATTCCTTTTTATCAGTCCCATGGAACTAAAGATCCTATCCTTCCCATCAAAGGAGCGCAGCTTCTAGAAGAGAAAATGAAAGGCCTCAACTTTAGCGGATTTCTGCATGTGTTTGAAGGCGGGCATGAAATCCCAATGAAGGTGATTCAGGAAGTGAAGACTTTTTTGTCTGCCCTTTAACACTCGTTATTTTTTATGAAATAGCAGCGCGGTTACCGTATTTTTGGTTGAAACACCAAAACTGTCAGAGAGAAATTTAAATTCTTTGGTTATTTTCTTATCCACGCCCATGGATGCACCCAGGTATCCCGCAAAGATGTCTCTAATTTTCCATTCATGCTTTCGTGGATCAAGAGTCGCTGGGTCCCTTAAGACGTAGCGGTAATCAGGCGTTGCCGTAATAAATTCATAAGTCAGAGTCATGAGGAAAGGTGCCGTGAACGCCATTAGTTTTTTTGTCCCTTGGGTCTTAAGCTCTAGCGAGAGATGCAGAGGAACATAAAAGTGGTAGAGGCTTCGGTTCAAATTGGCCTTGATGTTACGGGGAAAAAAATGGGCATTAGTTTTTGAATAATCAAACAACGAGTTCATTGTATCAATCGTAAGACTTAATAATTCCTTATTACGAATGAAAACAGGCCCACCGCGAATATCGGCCTTCTCTAAGTAAACCAAGTGAAGCTTGGCGTGAGTGGTGTCTTGAAAGAGTGTGGCGATCATTTGGGCGGCCAGCTCAGGTCGTTTGTACTGTTTTAAAGTAAAATCCCATAAGTTGAAATTTTGATTTTCTCCTATAAGGAATTGGTTCATTTCACTTTGCAATTTGTTCAAATAGGTCTCTGTATCTCTTTTAGAGAGGACTTCGATTAGATTTTTTTTGAAGGCAATAAAAAGAAACGAATTGGTATCCGGAAACATCAAGTGGGGATCTAAAACTTTCACCATGGAGGAAACAGATTCCTTGCATTCGGCAAGAATGTTCACCGGCATGTAGCGATCACAACGCTTTGCGATTAGAGAATAAAGAATAAAATTATCATCGAGATCGCTCTGACGAGGCGCAGAAGAGGATTGTCCGTAAAGAGAAAAGGCTACGGCCAGAGTGAAAAATGTGATTAAAACCTTTTTCATATAAGACCAAAATAGGCCGGTAAATCATCATGGTCAATAATTAAAAAATAGCGCAGCGTGTTCGGAGTTTAACTTATGATTTTTCCTTGGATAACAATTTAACTATTTCATGGTTTGGCCTATAATATTATTCAAACATTAACCTCAAAAAATCAGAGCTTATTTATGTCACTCTCTCATGATTATTCATACGTATCTTCTTCCGATAATTCTTTTATCGATGGTCTCTACACTGACTACCGAAAAAATCCTGAATCGGTTGATACTTCATGGAGACAGTTTTTTAAAGGTGTAGAGTTTGCCCTTAGTCAGCCACAACTTGCCGGAGAGTCGACTGCAGCGACTTCAACAAATCTTGGCAAAGAATTTAAAGTTTTCCGTCTTATAGACGCTTATAGAACTCGTGGGCACCTGATCTCAACGACCAAAAGAGTCTTTTGCCATTGGTGAAACCGTTGGCAAGGCCAACGGCAAGTTAAAAGATATCATCACACACTTGAAGTCAGTTTATTGTCAGAGTATAGGTGCAGAATTTATGCACATTAATGATGTAGAAATTCGCGATTGGTTCCAAACTAAATTTGAAAGTACAGTTAAAGAAAAAAATCTCACTATCGAAAAGAAAAAACGCATCCTGGCCAAATTAAATGAAGCCGTTGCGTTTGAAAATTTCCTACACACAAAATACGTTGGACAAAAGCGTTTCTCACTCGAAGGTGGAGAAAATACTATTCCTGCTCTTGATGCCATTATTAATACCTCTGCTGCTTTTGGTGTTGAGGAAGTTGTGATTGGTATGGCCCACCGTGGACGTTTGAACGTTCTGGCCAATATTATGGGTAAAACTTACGAATATATTTTTAACGAATTTGAAGGTCAGGCAACTCCGGATCTTACAATGGGTGACGGGGATGTGAAGTATCACATGGGTTATTCCTCTCATGTGGCGACCACTGGTGGTCAGCAAGTTTATTTGAAACTTATGCCAAACCCTTCGCATCTTGAAGCCGTCAGTGCGGTGGTCTTGGGTTACTCACGTGCTCAGGGTGATACACTCTATAAAGAAGATCCAAATAAAATTTTACCGATTATCATTCACGGTGATGCTGCTCTTGCGGGCCAGGGCATTTGCTACGAAACGGTTCAGATGTCAGCCTTGAAAGGTTATAATGTTGGTGGCGCGATTCATTTCGTAATCAATAACCAGATTGGTTTTACGACGGATTTTGATGATGCACGGTCATCTGTTTATTCGAGTTCTGTTGCACGAGTTATCGATACTCCGATTTTACACGTTAACGGTGATGATGCTGAAGCTGTTGTTTACGCCGTTGAGCTTGCTTCTGAATTCAGAGCTAAATTCCATAAAGATGTTTTCATCGATATGGTTTGTTACCGTAAGCACGGACACAATGAGTCTGATGAACCTCGCTTTACTCAGCCTGCTTTTTATAAGCTGATCTCTCAGCATGCCAACCCTAGAGAAGTTTATAAAGATAAACTGATTGAAGGAAAACAGATTGAAGCTCAGCTCGCTGTGCAGATGGAAGAGCAGTTTAAAAACTTACTGCAAGACCGCTTTAACATGGTTAAGCAGAAGCCACTTCCTTATCTTTATCAAAAACCAGAAGAACAGTGGCAGGCGTTCAGAAGATCAACACCTAAAGACTTTGATTATTCCCCTAAAACAGCTGTCTCAAAGGATGTGCTTGAGAAAAATCTCAAAGCACTTACTTCTTTGCCGGCCAATTTTAAAGCGATTCAAAAAATTGAAAAGCTTATGGAAGAAAGACAAAAACGCTGGACTGATGATCAGTTTGACTGGGCAATGGGAGAACTCATGGCCTATGGATCTCTTCTTCAGGAAGGGATTTCTGTTCGTATGTCTGGACAAGATTGTATTCGTGGGACTTTCTCTCATCGCCACGCAGGCGTGGTTGATGAAATTAACAATACCCGTCATTTGTTTTTGAATAACGTTGCTGAGAAACAGGGTAACTACAGAATTTATAACTCACTTCTCTCTGAGTACGCGGTTCTTGGTTTTGAATATGGCTACTCCCTTGGTTCACCAAGCTCACTTAATATCTGGGAAGCGCAGTTTGGAGATTTCGCTAACGGTGCTCAGACTATTATTGATCAGTTCATTGCTTCAGGTGAATCGAAGTGGCAGCGTCAGTCTGGTATCGTGATGATGCTTCCCCATGGTTATGAAGGGCAGGGACCAGAGCATTCAAACGCTCGCCCTGAAAGATTCCTGCAGCTGGCGGCGGAATGGAACATGGTTGTGGCCAACCTGACAACACCGGCTAATATGTTTCATATTCTACGTCGTCAGGTAAAATGGGACTTCAGAAAGCCACTCATTATTTTTACGCCGAAGTCACTTCTAAGACACCCTGAATGCGTCTCTACTCTAAAAGATTTTACGGAAGGAAGTTTCCAGGAAATCATTGATGACTCATCAGTCAACGCGAAAGACGTTAAACGTCTTGTTATGTGTACTGGTAAAGTTTATTACGACCTTAAGGCCAAGCAACAAAAAGATAAACGCAAAGACGTGGCGATTGTTCGTCTTGAGCAGATTTACCCAATGCCTGAAGAACAAAGCTGGAAGCTTCTTGAGAAGTACAAAGCTGCTGAGAAGGTTTGGGTTCAAGAAGAGCCTAAGAATATGGGAGCCTTTACATTTTTACGTCGCTACGTTCAGTTTGATGATTTCAAACTGATTGCTCGTAAGTCTTCAGCTTCACCTGCTACTGGTTACGCTAGTGTGCATGCTGCTGAGCAGGCCAAGATTGTGAATGGTGCCTTTGCAGAGAAAATAGAAACAGTTTAAGCAGTTAAAATAAGGATAAGTTATGGTTGATGTAAAAGTTCCTAGTGTTGGAGAGTCCATTTCAGAAGTTACCATTGCCAGCTGGCTAAAAAAAGATGGCGACATGGTGAAATTGGATGAGCCTATTTGTTCGATTGAATCTGATAAGGCCACACTTGAGATTTCTGCCCCTAAGGCCGGAAAACTTAAAATTCTCAGTCAAGAAGGCGAGACTGTGGCCATCGGAACCAAAGTTGCTGAAGTTGATGAGACAGCGACTGCCGGTGCTTCTTCCGCTCCATCTGCTTCTGCACCAGCTGCTAAAGCTGAACCAAAACAAGAAACAAAAGCATCGGGTGATAAGAATTTTCCTTCACCTTCTGCCGCAAAAATTCTCGCCGAAAAAGGTGTGGATTCAGCTAGTGTTCAGGGATCTGGCAAAGATGGCAGAATCACTAAAGCTGATGCCATGTCTTCTTCAGCTGCTCCAGCCTCAGCAGCGGCACCTTCAGATCTTAAGTCCCTTGCTCAACAAACAATTTCTTCGTCATTCTCCCGTGAAATTCGCCGTGAGAAGATGTCTGGCCTTCGTAAGACTATTGCTAACCGTTTAGTAACTGCAAAAAACACGACTGCCATGCTCACAACTTTTAATGAAGTTGATATGAGTGCGGTAATGGAAATTCGCAAAAAATACAAAGATGCTTTCAAAGAAAAACATGGTGTTGGTTTGGGCTTTATGAGTTTTTTTACCAAGGCCTGTACAGCTGCTTTGAAACAATTCCCTGCAGTTAATGGCATGATTGATGGAACAGATCTTGTTTATCACAACTACGCCGATGTGGGAGTAGCGGTTTCAACTCCACGAGGCCTCGTGGTTCCGGTTATCCGTAACGCCGAATCTATGAGCTTGGCGCAGATTGAACTTAAAATTATTGAACTTGCTACTCGCGCCCGAGACGGCAAACTGACAATCGATGAAATGCAAAATGGAACATTCACTATCACTAACGGTGGAATCTTTGGTTCTATGCTCTCAACTCCGATTATCAATATTCCTCAGTCAGCTATTCTTGGCATGCACAACATTGTTGAGCGCCCAGTGGCGGTAAACGGACAAGTTGTGATTCGTCCAATTATGTATCTCGCCCTGTCTTACGACCACAGGATTATTGACGGCCGCGAGTCAGTTTCTTTTCTGAAAGCAGTGAAAGAAATGCTTGAGGATCCTTCACGTTTGTTACTTGATCTTTAATTAGGATTTTTATTATGGAACAGTTCGATCTTATTGTTATTGGTTCAGGTCCCGGCGGATATATCGCCGCCATCCGCGCTTCTCAGTTAAAAATGAAGGTCGCGATTATTGAAAAATATAAAACCCTTGGTGGAACTTGCGGCAACGTAGGCTGTATTCCTTCAAAGGCGTGGCTTGATTCCTCTGAGCGCTACTTTGAAACCGTTCATTCTCATGATGTTCACGGAATTGAAGTCAAAGACGTGAAGCTCGACACTAAAAAGATGAGTGCACGTGTGGCCAAAGTGGTGAGTGAACTCGCGACAGGTGTGGCGTTTCTGATGAAAAAAAACAAGATCACTGTTTTTGAAGGTCATGGATCTTTCAAAGATAAAAACACCGTGGTCATTAAAGGTGAAAAAGGGACACAGGAAATTCAGGGCAAAAATATTATTATTGCTACTGGTTCCAAGCCTTCAACACTTCCCAATGTAAAAATTGATAAAGAGCGTATTATCACTTCGACTGAAGCATTAAAACTCCAGGAAGTTCCGAAACATTTAATTGTGATTGGTGGGGGAGTTATAGGTCTTGAGCTTGGTTCCGTTTTTAAGCGCCTGGGTGCAAAAGTATCAGTGGTTGAATTTGCTGATTCTGTTATCGCTACAATGGATCAGGATCTTGGAAAAGAGCTGCATAAGGTTCTTAAAAAAGATGGCATGGAGTTTTATCTTGGCCACGGAGTAACTGAAGTTACCCGCAAAGGAAATGACGTCACAGTTAAGGCCAAGGCCAAAGCTGATGAAAGTGTCATCGAACTTAAAGGTGATTATGTTCTGATGGCGGTAGGTCGCCGTCCTTATACGGATGGTTTGAACCTGGAAGCCGCTGCTCTTAAAGTTGATGAGCGTGGTCGAATCCCGGTGAACGACCATCTTCAGACAACTGTTTCTCACATCTACGCTATTGGGGACGTTATTAAAGGCGCTATGCTCGCTCATAAAGCTGAAGAAGAAGGCGTCTACGTTGCTGAATTAATGGCCGGCCAAAAGCCACATGTGAATTACAACCTCATTCCAGGTGTGGTTTACACTTGGCCAGAAGTTGCCGGAGTTGGTCCAACGGAGCAGGATTTAAAACAGAAGGGCATTCAATATAAAGTTGGAAAATTCCCATTTATCGCTTCTGGAAGAGCAAAAACATCCAACGAAAAAGATGGTTTTGTTAAAGTTCTAGCAGATAAAAATACAGATGAAATTCTTGGTGTCCATATGATCGGGCCCCGTGCCGCAGATATGATAGCAGAGGCGGTTGTAGCGATGGAATTCAGAGCTTCGGCCGAAGATATCGGGAGAATCTCTCACGCCCATCCAACATATGCCGAAGCCTTCAAAGAGGCGTGTTTGCTAGCAACTGAAAATAGAGGACTTAATTTTTAAAGACTCGTTTTTGTCTGTTTGAGATAATGAGAGGGATGAAGAAATTTTATCTCTCTCTCAGACATCTTTCTTGGGGATTCAATATCTAATTGATTGTCTTTTACTGAGATTGTTTCATTTGAATGAACAAGCTCCATATCTTTTTTCTCATTGAAAACATGCTGTATCGCCATCACAGTGCCTTTCTCAACGAAAAGACTGTTCGTATCTGTCAGAGGACTTCTAACGACACTAAATTTTGCATCGACACTTTCAAAAAGAGTATCAGCACTCTTCACCATGATTTTCTGGACTTCATTGTTATTGAGGTGGGCCGAAAATAGTAATTTCGCTGATCCCGAAAAGAGATGAACAAGAATGGTTTTTGAAGAAGGAAGATATTCCAGCGTGAATTTCGACTTCGGGCTAACTCTGAGCCAGCTGCCGTCAAATAATTCTACGGTCATGAAAGAGTTGTCTTGGGTTAGGTAGGAGCCGTCAGTTTGAACCGCTTCCAGCGCCTTGACTCGTTTAAGCGCATGCGGAGGTGCAAAATTTAGATAAGTGATTTCACCTTCGGCCTGAGTAATTTTACCCAAGTTAAAAGTTCCCGCCTGAGATATTAAGGGTAATAGTAGGGCGATGCTAATTAAGCAGCTTTTTGCAATTCCGGCACACGTTTTTGTTCTAACCATGACTTGATTTTATCTGGAGCATCTACAAAGTAAATGCCAAATTTTTTACCATTTTGAGTCGTCAGCGTAAGTGTGCCGAATGGTTGTCCGGCTTCGGATACCTCGATAGCGACCAGGTCTTTGTAGGCGTAGGATGTTTCATAATTCAGCCATTTCACTGAAATAGAGAATGAGTCCTCTTCAAATTTTACAACATGAGTCAAATCATAGGTGATAAAGCCTGTGATCATGGAGGCGAGGCAGCCGCCTAAGAAATAGAGACCATCCAAGGCGAAATTAACGGGGCCTAATTTCATAAAGAAATAACACTGTAGCGCGTAGGCACAGACGATAAAGGGTACGACCTTCACCATATGATCCATGTGCTTTTCTCTTGTGATGCAAAAACCAGTGTCTTTCATAAACGACCGCCTTGATTCTAAGCTTTTCGGAAAATGCGCGAAAAATTATAACCCTTAATTCCTGACTGAAATACAACGTCTATAGGTGACTAAAATTACGGCCTTTCCCTTTGTCTGTTTCCCTTAAGGGCGTTAGAATAGGCTATTAATTTTTCACTCAAACTTCAGGAGTTCAAAGTGTCAGAAAAGAGACTGGATTCTTTCAAAACCCGCAAGACCCTTAAAGTCGGCAACAAGTCTTATGATTATTTTTCACTTAAAGCGGCGCAAGCTGCTGGTGTAGGGGACGTGGATAATCTTCCTTATTCATTAAAAGTGTTGATGGAAAATCTTCTTCGAAATGAAGATGGATTTACAGTGTACGGCGAAGACATTAAGGCGATGGGTGAGTGGACTAAAAATAAAAAATCAACTCGCGAAATAAATTATTACCCTGCTCGAGTTCTGATGCAGGATTTTACTGGTGTTCCGGCCGTTGTGGATTTGGCAGCTATGAGAGACGCCATGAAAGCCGTTGGTGGTGATCCGCAAAAAATTAATCCTCTAGTTCCAGTTGATCTAGTTATCGATCACTCCCTTATTGTTGATTACTTCGGCGATAAAGATGCGTTTGAGAAAAATAAAAAATTAGAATACGAAAGAAATGCTGAACGCTACAACTTCCTTAAATGGGGTCAAAAAGCGTTTAAAAATTTCCGCGTTGTTCCTCCTGGAACTGGGATCTGTCACCAAGTAAACCTTGAGTACCTTGCCCAGACTGTTTGGACGAAAGAAGAAGACGGTAAGACTATTGCTTACTGTGATACTTGCGTTGGTACAGATTCACACACAACGATGATCAACGGACTTTCAGTTCTTGGTTGGGGTGTTGGTGGTATTGAAGCTGAAGCCGCCATGCTTGGCCAGGCCGTCACTATGCTTATTCCTGAAGTGATCGGTTTCAAATTCACTGGTCGTGCTAAAGAAGGCGTTACCGCCACAGATATCGTTTTAACTGTGACTCAAATGCTTCGTAAAAAAGGCGTGGTTGATAAATTCGTAGAATTTTTTGGCCCTGGTCTCAAAGACATGACTCTTGCTGACCGTGCAACAGTGGCGAACATGGCCCCTGAATATGGTGCTACATGTGGCTTTTTTCCAATTGATGAAAAGACCATTGATTACCTTCGTTTCTCAGGACGCGAAGAAGACCGCGTTCAGCTAGTTGAGGCGTACGCTAAAGAGCAAGGTTTCTGGAGAAATGATGCTAAAGATCCTACTTATACTGATTCTCTTGAGCTTGATCTAGGAACTGTTGTTCCTTCACTTGCTGGTCCTAAGCGTCCACAAGATAAAGTCGCTTTGACTGATTTAGCTGCTGGATTCATGAAAGATCTTACTTCTGAAACTGGCTTCAAAGTTAATGCTGATGACGTGAATAAAAAACAAAAAGTTGATCACGCTGATTTCTCACTTACTCACGGGGACGTGATGATTGCAGCGATTACTTCTTGTACTAATACATCTAACCCATCAGTTCTAATTGGTGCGGGGTTAGTCGCTAAAAAAGCGAATGCTCTCGGTTTAACTGTTAAGCCATGGGTAAAAACATCCCTTGCTCCAGGCTCTAAAGTTGTGACTGATTATCTTGAAGCCGCTGGTCTTCAGACTGAGTTAGATAAAATCGGCTTTAACCTCGTTGGTTACGGTTGCACGACTTGTATTGGTAACTCTGGCCCGATTAACACAGAATTTTCTAAAACGATCAAAGATGGCGGTTTGGCAGTAGCAGCAGTTCTTTCTGGTAACAGAAACTTTGAAGGACGTGTTTCCCCTGATACTAAGGCCAACTACCTTGCTTCACCTCCACTAGTTGTTGCTTACGCGATTGCTGGTAACGTGAAAATTGATCTTTCCAAAGATCCAATAGGTAAGGGCTCTAACGGCAAAGATGTTTACTTAAAAGACATCTGGCCTTCATCACAAGAAATTCAAGACGTGATGGCAAAATCAATCACGCCTGCGATGTATAAATCTCGCTACTCTGATGTTTTCTTGGGTGACGTTGATTGGCAGAAAGTTCCCGTTAAAGAAGGCGAAACTTTCGCTTGGGATTCAAACTCGACTTACATCAACAATCCTCCATACTTTAAAGGAATGAAAAAAGATCCTGAAGCAGTTAAGGATATTCATTCAGCTAACGTTCTCGGGCTTTTCGGTGATTCAATTACTACCGATCATATTTCTCCAGCTGGATCATTCAAACCTGAAACTCCGGCCGGTGCGTACTTGGTTTCTCGCGGCGTGAAGCCAGCAGATTTTAACCAGTACGGTGCTCGTCGTGGTCACGATGAAGTGATGACTCGTGGGACATTTGCTAACATTCGTCTTAAAAACGAAATGGTTCTTTCAGGTAAAGAAGGCGGAGTGACTACTTACGTGCCGACTAAAGAAGAGATGACCATTCACGCAGCCTCTATGAAGTATCAAGCTGACGGCAAGCCTCTAGTGGTTTTTGCTGGTAAAGAGTACGGCACAGGCTCAAGTCGTGACTGGGCAGCGAAGGGAACACGCCTTTTGGGTATCAAGGCAGTTATTGCTGAGAGCTTTGAGCGTATCCACCGTTCTAACTTGATCGGTATGGGAGTTATTCCTTGTGTCTTCACTGATGGTCAAACTCGTAAATCTTTGAACCTCGATGGAACTGAAGAAGTGACCATCCACGGCCTGACTTCGATGAAGCCAAAAGCTGTTCTTGAGTGCGAAATCAAACGCAAGAATGGGGAAGTGACGAAGGTTAAACTTCAGTCTCGTATCGATACGGCCAATGAACTTGAGTACTATAAAAACTCAGGGATCCTTCACTACGTTTTAAGAAATTTGAACGCTTAATGAATATTCCCCCGGATTTAGGTCTGGGGGAATTTATTGTATAATGTTTATGTTCTCTTCTTAAAAATAAAGGAGAGATGTAGGGCTTTCCGGTCTCGAACGAGTTTTGCAACAAGGAAGAAAATGAGGCTATCTAAAAAACTTTCTCGCGATCAATATTGTCAGATCCTTCCTTTTAAT
>JFJP01011271.1_pt1 | contig 33014 bp, 15 predicted proteins | sample 431651 | NCBI WGS metagenome assembly JFJP01 (sample SAMN02602958, study PRJNA72255) | Microbial mat metagenome, whole genome shotgun sequencing project. | biome: fresh water; feature: sink hole; material: water; isolation source: purple microbial (photo- and chemosynthetic) mats found in... | reverse complement strand
CTACGCCGCAATCAATAGACGTTTTGGCCCGACGTACCAATCTCCCTACTGAGGGATTGCCAACCCATTATCCCATTTCCGCTTTTCCCTCGACCCTCGCTATTTTGCACCCTGATAGACCCACAATTATTGAAGATGTGACCACCTCGCCGATTTTAGATGAATCTTTGCGGAAATGGTATTTAGATGTGGGCTTTCAGAGCGTGATTTTCGTGCCAGTAGTGGTGGGGGGGAAATGGCTCGGTTTTTTTAATATTGCTTATCCTTGCCCACACCAATTTCTTGCCGCAGATGTGCGTCGTTTGACCACTTTAATCGCGCAATCAGCCGTTGCGATTCAAAATTTACGAAATATTGAGATTTTACAGCAACGAACCGCCCAATTAGAGTTACTTTCTCAAGTGGAAGTGGCGTTATCTAAAGCCACTGATGAGGGTGAGCTTTTAGCAGTCCTGGGCTTAGTATTTTTTAATACGCGGGCTGCTCAAATAAACTCAAACCAAGATTTACGGCTAACATTACATTATACCGAGACGAATGACCAGGGGCAGTTAGTGGCTTCTGAGGTGGTGGCGATTTGGCAATACGGCCAATTACAACTGCAAGATGCGTTAATGCACCACCGTTTTGAGTTGGTGGATTTTCCGTTGGCGCATTTGTGGTTGGAAAAGCCCAGTAGTATTTTTATTGTGCCTCACATCGCCGACGACCCGCGCATTGATGAGCCGACGCGCGCCGTGTTTTTAAAACTCAATAGCCATGCGCTCGTTATCATTCCGTTATATAGTGGGCGGCGGTGGCAGGGGATTATATTTTGTAGTTGGACGAAGCCTTACATCTTTAATGACCTGGAAAAATTTGTGTTAGAGCGTTTGGTTGAGCCAACGGCGGCAGCGGTGGCGACGCGGCGGATTTATCTGCTAGAGCAGAAAACTCGCCATGATGTTGAGCAACGGGTGCGCCATGACCGTTTGGTACAAGAAATTACGGAAAAGATGCGTCAAGCGACCAGCTTGCAGCAATTGGTTAAAATTACGGCGGAGGAATTAGGCCGCCATTTCTCGGCAGAGCATATTTTTGTAGAGTTGGGGCTGGATTTGGAGAGTTAAGTATGTACATCCAAGAAGTTGAGATAAAAAATATACGTTCCATTGGTCACTTTAAGATGACCTTTGCTAAACCCGCAGGTTGGCATGTGTTGATTGGCGATAATGGGTCAGGTAAATCAAGCGTGGTGCGGGCGGTGGCGTTGGGGATGATTGGGGAGCAGGATGCTCAGGCTTTATTTTTATTGGAAGATTTTGCTAAATGGTTGCCACCTCACATAGAAAAAGGGGAAATTAAAATATCAATACTTCGGGATAATGACTATGATAAACCTGAGTATAAGGGTAAGGATGTGGTGACTTCTAATCTAGCTATTATCAGAATCAAGGGGAATGGCAACGTTAATATTACGGGAAGTATCAAGCCAAAAAATGGCTTATGGGGTGATAATAGTGGCAAGGGATGGTATATTTCAGCTTATGGCCCTGTTAGGCGGTTGCGTGGGGGAAATGATACTTTTGCTCACATGGTAAATTCTCGCCCTAGAATATTAGCCTGTTTAAGTGCCTTTCGAGATGATATTGCTTTAACTCAAGTGACGGCTTGGCTGAAAGATTTGGCGTTAGATGCGCCTAAAAAAGCTACGGCTAAAGCAATACTTGATGGTCTTATTGGATTTATCAATGCCGCAAAATTATTACCTGATGGGGCTATTTTACTGACGGATATTGATTCTGATGGGCTGAAATTAAAAGATGCGAATGGTGTTAATATATCATTATTTGAAATGAGTGATGGGTATCGTTCTATTTTGAGCATGACCCTGGATATAATTCGATTGCTTTTAGATACTTATGGCGATAAAGCGGTTTTTCCAACTAAAAATCAAACCATTATTAACTTGCCTGGTGTAGTCATTATTGATGAAGTGGACGCTCATTTGCACCCCACTTGGCAAACGCGCATTGGGCAATGGTTTACGCAATATTTCCCTAACATTCAATTTATCGTGACCACCCATAGCCCCTTAGTGTGTCGGGCATGTGATAACGGTTCGATTTGGCAGTTGGCAGCCCCAGGCAGCGGGGTTGAATCGCAGGAAATTGTAGGGGTGGATAAGGATAGATTAATTTATGGCAATGTATTAGACGCGTATGGGACGGAGTTGTTTGGGGCAAATGCCAGCCAGTCGGAAGCCGCGCAAAAAATGATTAAGGAATTGGCGGACTTAAATGTTAAATCTTTTAAGGGAATAATTACCCCTGATGAAAAGTTACACTTGAATGAATTAAGAGCGATATTACCCACTACCTCATGATAAACTTAACTCGACCTGAATTATCTGAACGCGCTATGGAAAAACTGGCTCGGTATCAAGCTAAAGTGGATAAACAAGCGGACTACTTGGCTCAAGTTGAGTTTGCTAAAGATAGTTTTAGGAATAGCAATAAAATGGGAAATCGTACTTTTGATGAGGTCAAAAAGAAGTTAATTCAAATGTCTAGCGGGGCCGAGCGTTGTCATTATTGTGAAGATTCTAAGGCTGATGAAGTAGAACATATCTTACCAAAAGATGTTTACCCCAATCTTTGTTACAATTGGGATAACTATTTATATAGTTGTGGAACTTGTAATAGTCCCAAAGATAATCACTGCGCGATAATTGATGTGGATGGTAATGTAGTTCACTTAACCCCACCAGAAAATAAACCAACACAACCACCTCAGAAAAATGTATCAAGACAACCACCACCGGAAATTATAGACATAGACTGGAATATTATCTCATGCAACGAAATGCAAATAGGCCACAAATAGAGTTAGACAATATGATAAATGAACTCAAGACGGAAGCACATCCCACCGTTTGGCAAGAGATGCAACGTCAACATGAAACAATTCCTCAATTAGCCAAACTATTTAAGCAAATCCCCGAAGCCTTAACCTGGTAGTTTCACTTTACTTTTCAAGCGAGTCTTCCTTATGCACTCAATTACAAATCAATTACGTTATGGGATTGCCATTATTGGGCTAATTAGTTTATTCCTGATGGGTAGTTTAGTTATTTATTATAACATGCAGACCCAGCTAACCCAATTACAAATTATCCAAGAGGCGCGGGCGGAACTGGTGGCCTATCAAATTAATACCTATCTGAGTCAATTGGAACATGAAGTTAGTTACCTTTCGCATGTGCATGGGTTGACGGAGGTTTCACCCGCCATGCAGCAATCTTTCTTGAAGGGGTTGGTGCATCATAATGCCGCGTACGAAAAATTACTTATCCTTGACCAAAAGGGTCAAGTTCAGGTTTCTTTCGCGGTGTCGGGGCCAACTGCATCATTTGATAACTTAACCGATTCGACCCTATTTTCCGAAGTATTTAAGGCCGAAAAAGCGACGGTGAGCGCGGTGGAGGTTGACCCGCAAACGCATTTGCCTATCGTCATATTAGCTGTGCCAGTGCTGAATAATGAGGATAAGGTGGGGGGTGTTTTGGTGGCTCAAGTGAACCTCCGTACTTTATGGACGATTATTAATCAAATTAAAGTGGGCAATACGGGCTATAGTTATATTATGGATGAGCAGCATAATATCTTAGCCGAAAAAAATAGCGGCACGGAAGATTTTGAATTGGTCAATATTTCTGATCGTTCTTTTTTGGCTATTTTAATGAACAACGCCAGCGATTCACTTAAAACGTATCAAGGTTTATATGGTGACGAGGTTTTTGGCCTCATGTTGCCTATTTCTACGCTCAATGGGGCGGTGGTGGTTGAATTGCCAACGGCGGAAGTTTATGAGCCTATTTATCAACAAATGACCGCGATGGTGGCGATGTTGCTTTTATTTACTTTCCTAACGATCGCGATGGGCTTCCGTTTTTCACGACGTGTGGTGCTGCCTTTGCATGAACTTAATGTGGCGGCCAGTCAAATTCGGGCGGGGCAGTTTGGGGTTAGAGTAGCGGTTACGTCAGATAATGAAATTGGCATGTTGGCTCGCACCTTTAATCAAATGGCGACGCAGATTGAGGAACTTTACACGACCTTAGAACAAAAAGTTGCCACTCGTACCCGTCGGTTAGAACTTGTCGCCATGTTAAGTGAACGCCTCACGGCTATCCTGAATTTTGAGGCGTTATTATCGGAGTTAGTAGGAAGTATTAAGGAAAATTTTGGTTATTATCATGTCCATATTTACTTATTTGATGAGGCGCGCGAAAATTTAGTGGTGGCTGAAGGGACGGGCGAACCAGGTGAAATCATGAAGCGGCAGCGGCATCATATTGCCGTTAATCAACGGACGAGTTTAGTGGCACGGGCGGCTCGCACGTCACAAATTGTGCGGGTGGATAATGTTCGTCTCTCGGCGGATTGGCTGGCTAACCCTTTATTACCACAGACTTTCTCGGAGATGGCGGTGCCGATCGTGTTAGATAATCAGGTCATGGGCGTGTTAGATGTGCAACAAGATAGAGTGGGCGGATTGGATGATAGTGATGAAAATTTGTTACGTTCTTTAGCCAATCAAGTGGCGATTGCTCTACGAAATGCCCGACTTTTTAATGAAACTCAGCAGGCTTTAGAGGACATGCAGGTTTATCAAGAGCGATATGTGCAACAAACTTGGGATAGAGAAAAAATCCTGCGGCGTAATCGGGGGCGCGCTCAATTTAGTTTGGGCGAGTCAACCACTCTCCATGAAGAGGCAGTGGCTTATATTCGGCAGCAGGTGGTGCGACATAAACAAGCCTCTTTGGTGCAAATTGACCAACCGAATGTTGATATCAATACCGTTTGGGCGGCTCCGATTCATTTAGAACAATCCGTTATTGGGAGTTTACAACTCTATGGCGTGGAGGCGGGTCATCAATGGAGTGAGGGTGAACTAGCCTTGATTAAAGCGGTGATTGACCAGGTGGCGCAAAGCGCGGAAAGTTTGCGTTTGGTGGAGGAAGTACAGGAGCAAGCTAGCCGCCAACGACTCATCAGCCAGATTGGAGATAAGTTGCGCCGCGCCCCTGACATGGATGCCCTCATGGAGATTACGGTTTCTGAATTATCCCGCCTGCTTAGACCCGCCCGCACTTTTGTCCAGCTAGATAAGAAGGAGTGATGAATTATACTGCGTGAGGGCATAAACTGGAGTGTCAAAATTTTATTTTGACAGGCGAAAGTAAAACTTTCGCACTCCTGAAAAGTTTAATTCATGACCTCGCGCAGTATAAATCCAAAACGCATCACTCATTACTAAAACATCCCCATGACTAACAATACATCCCATGATGACCATTTATTACATGAAACTTTAAATGCCTTAGCTGTGGTCGAAATGTTGGCGCAACGGCTGGCGTTACTTAATGAAATAAGTTTAGAACTCAACCTCGTGACGGACCTGGCAGAAATGGCTCAGGTGATTGCGGTTAGGGGGGCGGCTTTGTTGGATTGCGATTGGGTTGGCTTGAGCGTGGTTCATAATAATAGCCATCATTTATTTACCGACTCTCCGTTATCGGCTGAGGTGTCCTCCCTATTATCGCTATCCCCAGAGTTACTTTTTATTAAAACTGTACCTCAAGATACCCATTTTTTAATTTCCCTTAATCTGCCTACGGGACAGGCTGATGTAGATAATTATTTGGCTGAAAAACAACAACTTCGTTCAGTGGCCGTTAGTCCGATGTTAGCGCGGGAGCAAATTGTGGGGTTTTTATGGGTGGGTAGTCAATCGGTTCATGGGAATGAGTTGATTGATGAGGGTTTTTTGCGCCAAGTAACGGTCATGGTGGCGGCGGTGGTTGATAATTATCAATTGCTACAGCAAAGCCGTCAAACTGAGCAGGCTTTTGCCAAGCTGGCCGTTGAGTTAGAAAAAGTGACGCATATTAGTACGATTACTTCCACTATTTTAGGCACCACCCAATTGTTACAACAAATTGTTAGTTTAACGCAGGAAAAATTTAATTTATACCATACCCAGATTTTTATTTTTAATGATTTGGATAATGAATTAGTATTACAAGCCGCATCGGGGCAGCTAGGGCAACACCTCATCGCGGCTCGTTGGCATATTCCTTTGCAAGCCACTGACCTTTTAGTAGCTAAAGCCGCCCAAGATAAAGTGGGCTTACTCGCCTCTGAAGTTGTTCCGCCTAGTCCATTACTTCCTGAAACGCGTTCCCAAATCGCGCTGCCATTGATGTTAGGGCAGCGTGTTTTAGGGGTGTTAGATTTACAATCGGCTGAAGCCCATTATTTTACCCCCACTGATTTACGGGTTTATCAAGCATTAGCAGCGCAAATTGCGGTAGCCTTACAAAATGCCAATCTTTATGAGCAGGCCCAACAAGCCCTCTTAGCCACCGAAACATTTTATGAAATTACGGCTCGGCTGAATGTGACCACGCACTTAGATGATATTATTACGGCGGTTATTCCTAGCCATATTTTAGCGTCGGCTCAAGGGGTGGGACTATTCATTTTTGAATTTAATGAAGCACAACAACCTGAATATACGGTTTGTAAATCCGTTTGGTCGGCCGAAAATGCGCCCGTTGTGACGGTAGGCATGCGTTTTCATTTATCTGAATTTCCTTTTAATCGCTTATGGCTCACCAATCCTCATGAAGCTGTTTTGGTGGAGGATGTGACTACCTCGGCCTTATTAGATGCTAATTCGCGGGAATTATTTCAGCGATTACAAGTGGGGGCGGTGGCTTTAATTCCGTTGCAGGTGGGGGCGCGTTGGATAGGTTTAGTTATTGTACGGTGGGTTTCACCCTATCAATTTTTAGCGAGAGACAAGCAACTCTTTACCTTAGTTTCTAACCAGGCCGCCGTGCGGGTGGATAATTTATTATTGCTTGAGGCAACTCAGGCGCGGGCTAATCAATTACAATGGTTAGCCATGATTGAAGTGACTTTATCCCAAGCTACCGATGAGGCCGAAATTTTGACTGCAGTGACCATGTGTTTTGATTTGGCGGAGATGAATTTTACGGGCTGGCTGCAATATTTAGATTTAGATGAGCAAGGTCGGCCTGTTGAGTTACGAAATATGGCGATTTGGCATGATGGCATCGTGGTGGCAGATGACCCCGAATTGACTCAGGTCTATGCGGTTCAAGATTTGCCATTGCGCTCGCTTTGGTTACAAGTCCATAATGATATTATTTTCCTGCCTGATGTGGCGACAGATGACCGTTTAGATGACGGAATGCGTCAGGAATTAGCGCGGTTTAATTTTGCGGCTATTGTGTTACTCCCTTTATGGAGCAGTAATCATTGGCAAGGTATCGTTGTTTTTGGTTGGGATAAGCCGCATAAATTTTCGGCGAATGAAGAGTTTTATCTCCGCCGTTTGCTTGAACCCCTCGCCGCCATTGTTGCCAGCCGACGGGCGACAGTGCGGCAGCTGAGCTTATTAATCATTACCGAAAAACTTTATCAAGCCAGTTTAAGGATTAATGCCGCCATGAACATGCAGGAAATTCTGGAGGCGTTAATCGAAACTATGCCTATTCCTGCCGTCAACCAAGCGTTGCTGCTTAAATTTAATTATGATGTGGCAGCTAAATTTCAAGAGAGTCTCGTGATAGCGAATTGGTATCGTGGTTCTGGTACGCCTCCCTTGCCGATTGGGGCGAATTATCCCCACGAAATAATGACTTCGCTTAAAATTTTAGGCAGTCAAACGCCTTTAATGTTTGACGAATTTCCATTAGAGCAACAGCAGGTAGGGACGTTGGCGGCTTTACCGTTATGGGTCGCGAGTCGCCAGTTAGGTGTTTTATTGCTCATAAGCGAGGCCGTTCATGCGTTTACCCTCCATGATATGCAACCTTATATTACGTTAGCGGGTCAAATTGCGATTGCCCTAGAAAATAAACTGTTATTGGCAGACGCTCAGGCCAAAGTAGAACGAGAGCGTATCTTGCGTGAAGTTACAGCCCAAATTCGCCGTGCCTTAGATGTCGATACGGTCATGCGGACGGCTACCCGTAAAATTGCCCAAACCTTTGGGCGTAAAACCTTTATCAAGCTGGAAAATCAGTCTCAAAGTGGGAGTGGCGAGTAAGAAATAATCTTCTTATTTCTTACTTCTTACTTCTTATTTCCTCTATGACCCCGCCAAACACAGAAAGTATTGAATCAATTTTTTATCACAACCTCGTTGAACAATCTTCGTTAATGGGTGTTTATATCATCCAACATGGCCGTTTTGCCTATGTTAATCCTGCCCTGGCGGCTAGTTTTGGTTATAGTGTCGCGGAATGTTTAGCCTTAGAGACGGTTCTAACCGTGATTCACCCTGAAGACCAGCCACTGGTTTTGGAAAATTTACAACGGCGGTTAGCGGGTGAAATTCAAACCGCCCAATATGATTTTCGTGGATTGTGTAAAGATGGGACGATAATTCAGCTTGAGGTCAGTGGCGCAACCATCACCTATCAGGGCGAAGTGGCAGTTATTGGTACATTAATAGATATTACTCAGCGTAAGCAGACCGAAGAAACCTTACGTCAGGTACAGTCCCAAAATGATATTTTATTGGCGATGGAAAACAGTCGCTTAATTACGGAACGTCAACACGCGGAGAGCGAGTTACAAGAACGGCTGAATGAGTTAAACGCCCTGCAACGTTTCTTAACGCGTGAGGCTTGGCAGGCTTATCAAATTAATGCCGCCACTTCTAGTTATTTATTTGACCCCACGCAAGGTTGGGCTGAATTAACCCCACCCATAGAGGAAATGGCGCAGACCCAAGCCCTCATGGTGCGCGGGGAGTCCATTGGATTATTGGGGTTATATGATGAAGGGGGCGCGTCCTTATCGGCGGAGGAACGTGAATTGCTGGAAACCATCTCGCAGCAGGTGGCTGAAGCCGTAGATAATGCGCGTTTATTGGAGCAAACCCGTAAACGGGCAGTCGAGTTGGCAGCGGTGGCGCAGGTGAGTATCATGGCTTCGAGTGTGTTAGAGGTCGATAAATTATTGCAAACAGTGGTCAACCTGACTAAAATTCGCTTTCATCTCTACCATGTCCATATTTATTTACTCAATCAAGCCACGCAAGAGCTAGAACTAGCGGCGGGAGCAGGTGAAATTGGGCAACAAACCATGAAGCTGGGCTGGCGTATTCCCCTTGATAGAACCAACTCGGTCATGGCGCAAGCGGCGAGTACTCAAAGCGGCGTTTTAGTGAATGATGTGCGCGCTTCCACCAGCTTTTTACCTAACCCTTTCTTACCTGAGGTTAGGGCAATTTTAGCGGTACCGATTGTCGCGGGAGACAAAATGTTAGGCGTGTTAGGGGTCCTATCAAGCCAAATTAATGCCTTTACAACGGAAGATGTCCAAATTCATGGGGTTTTGGCGGCGCAAGTTGCCGTTGCCATCCAAAATGCCAGGCTTTATCAAGAAACCCGTCAGGCCGCGGCGCAATTAGAACAACAAGCCCATCGATTGGGTTTGCTGAATGAGTTGGGCGCAGAGCTAACGCGGGCGCGCACCTTAGAGCAAATTTTTAAGGTGATGTCGCTCAAAATAAATGATATTATGCTCTCTACACGGGCGACTATTTTGTTATTAAATGAGACGGGAGACACATTTAGTTATATTGGGCTGCATGGGGTACGACCACAAGTTACGGATTATTTATCTGTTAATCAAACCGTCGCGGGGGAGGTGGTGCGGACGAATACCCTGATGATAGTAACGGATACGCGCGAAATTACTTTTCCAGGAGTAGAACTTTTGGTGGCGGAGGGGCTACGGTCGGGTATTTTAGTGCCGTTGGTGGCGGGGGGTAAGGTGATTGGGACGCTCAATATTTGGCATAAACAGGCCAATCAATATAATTCGTTAGATGAAAAGTTAATGCAGCAAATTGCGTCATTATTAGCAACCACGGTAGAAAATCAACGGTTATTTGAGGAGGCTAAAAAACGGGCCAACTATTTGGAGAAATTAGCCCAAGTGGAGGCCGCGTTAGCTTTAGCCGTGACCGAGGAGGATATTTTGACGGCGATTGCTTTAGCGACCCCGCCCGAAGCCAAACCGATTATTTTCTTGAATTACGTTGAAGTTAATGAGTTGGGGCAACCCATTAGTATTACAATTTTATCGGTCAAGAATAGTGAGTCGCTCATGGATAGTCGTTTGATTAGCCAAGTCCATCTTGTTGATGATTTATTCAATCCGCCTATCTGGGTGCAAAAATCAGACCAATTAATATTTATAGCCGATTTGAAACAGGGTATTTCAGCCCGTGAGTCGGCCCATTTGATTGGTGATAAAATGGGCGTGGAGTCGGTGGCGATTTTGCCGTTGTTTATTGGCGGACGCTGGCAAGCCCTCATCGTTTTTGCTTGGACACAGCCCCATGATTTGTCTGAGGAGGAGCGATTTATCTTTACTAAATTGCTAGAACCCGTTGGGGCAATTGTGGCGAGTCGGCGGGCGTATGTGGCGCAAAAAGCAGCTTTGGCGGAAACGGAGGCTCTTTATGCGGGGAGTGACCGCATTGTACGGGCGAGTAATCCCACCGAAATTTTGCAGGTTTTGGTGGAGTCTACGGCTTTAGCCCAATTAGATACGGTGGCTATTTTATTGTTTGACCAGCCTTTTGAGCAGACCAGCCCTCAATTCATTAAGGCGGTGGCGGTGTGGTATCAGCCGTCGCAGCCTGAGTTACTTAAGATAGGGACACAAATTCCCTTTGCGGATTTTCCTGCCATTTATCAAATGCGGCGAGATGAACCGTTAATTTTTCGAGATTTAAGGACGCAGCAACAGTTTGAATCGCCCTCGTTTCAAACGGCAGTGGAGCAGTTGAATGTTTATGGCATGCTTTTTTTCCCCTTAATTGCGGGTGGGCAATGGATTGGTTTTACTAGTGGCGCGACCACTCATAGACCTTTGCCCGTGAGTAACCTTGAGATTCGTCAGATTAGTAATTTAACCGACCAAGTGGCAGCGGTCATACAGAACCAATTATTACTAGACCGAATGCAGCGAACTTTAGCTCTGACGCAACGGCTCTATGAAGCGGGACGGCGATTGAATAGTAATGATTTACAAACGGCCATGGCGGCGGTTTTTGAAGCCCAGCCGATTTTGGCGGTTAATCGCGGCGTAATGTTGTTGATTGATTGGGTGCGGCCTGGCGAGGCAGTGGGGGTGGTGGTGGCGGCCAATTGGCATAGTGGGGTGGGGGCATTGCCAACATCGGTGGGGCAGCGTTATCCGACGCGGTATTTGGAAAATCTTTTCATCTTTATTAACCCTGAGCTAATCATGTTTGAGGATGCTCAACATGACTCACAATTGACACCATTAGCTCTGCAAGTGTTGATACAACAAAATATTGCTTCGGTGGCAATTTTGCCTTTAACTGTAGGGCGGCGGCAATTGGGGACATTGTTGTTAGAAACGGAAGAAATTCATCATTTTACGGCGGAAGAGTTAGAGCCTTATTTAGCCTTGACGGGGCCATTAGCCTTGGTGGTTGACCGTAATAGTTTGTTGAATGAGGCCGAGGCGCGGGCTGAACGAGAAAAACAAGTGCGAGAAATTACGAATAAGATTCGCCAAACGGTAGGGCGTGAAGCCATCTTAAATACGGCCCGTGAAGAAATCGGCCAGCTTTTACAGGCCACGCCTGTCGTGACAGAATTAGGGACTCGTGAGCAATTATTGAAGCGGCTGTAATTATTCTAAACCCTCACCCCAACCCTCTCCCAGGGGGCGAGGGAGTCACTTATCACCCTCGCCCTATGGGAGAGGGCAGGGGTGAGGGTGATAAATTTCCCTTTAGGAACTTTATTTTATGACCCAAGAACTTACTTATTCTGATTATAAACAGGTCGTGGAAGCGCAAACCCAAGCCATGTTAGTTTTATTGACCTCGGCTAAAGCAGGTCATTTGCCGCAAGAAGTGACGATTCCTGACGGTATTCCTAGCTTGAATGAGTTAGGGTTAGCTCTCAGCCATTTATTGGGTGACATGCAGGCTTTGTTAGCTGAAAAAGTGCAAACTCAGGCCGAGTTGGAACAGCGCATTGCTGACCGTACCCGTGCCTTAGAGATTGCGTTGGATGAAATGCAAGCCTTACAGGGGCGTTATCTTAAAAATGAATGGTTGGAATATACGGCGGAGGAGTTAAATTTACAGCCTGAATTGGCGCAAACGTCTGAGATAGGGGATACTGTAAGTTGGCAGCCACTTTTAACTCAAGCGGTGCAAAATCAGCAGCCGGTTTATACTGATGAGGCAAACCAACTCAGTCATTTAGCCTTACCGATAAGTTATAGCGGCCAACTGATTGGGTTATTGGGCTTTGAGCGTGAAACGAGTCAAACCTGGTCTGAAGATGAATTAACTGCGGCCAGCGCGGTGGTTGAACAATTGGGCCTGGCATTAGAAAATCAACGGTTATTTGACCAAACTCAGACGGCGTTGCAAGAAACACAATTTTTATATGATTTAGCAATTAAACTTAATACAGCAAATACGTTAGATGATATTTTACAGATAATTATTGAGCCAGCCATTCAACAAGGGGCGCATGCGGCTCGTCTTTTTGTTTATGAGTTGGCTGAGGATGGTAGACCTCGTTGGGATGAGTGTGTGGCGGTGTGGGATAAAGAGGGTATTTCTAAAATGAAAGTCGGGGCGCGGACTTATTTGCCAGACTTACCCAATTTGGTTACTTATTTTGCAGATGGTAGTCAGCCAACTTTAATTAGTAATATTGTCACTGACCCTAAATTGGACAATCATTTGCGTCAAGCATTATTACAATTTGATGACCAGGCCATTGCCATGTTACCGTTGAAGTTAGGTGGGCGATGGGTGGGGACGGTGAGTATCAATTGGCCGTTGCCCCATGCGTTTAGTTCTGTTGAGCGGCGTTTATATAAAACGTTGATGTTGCAAACCGCCATAGTGGTTAATAATCGGTTGTTATTTGAACAGGCGCAGGAACGGGCCGAGCAGCTAGAAATTATTGCACGGGTTGAGGCGACATTATCTCAAGCAACCCACGAAAATGAAATAATTTTAGCGTTATTACCCAGTATGCAAGCTCATTTGCCGCACCTCATTACCTTAGATTATTTGCAATTAGATGAAATAAGTGGCACAGAGAGTTGGCAGCCAGTAGCTTGGTGGCATAATGGGGTCATTCAAACGGATATGACGTTTCTTAACCAGTTAGTACCGCTAAAACAAGTTTTTTTGACTCATTGGTTACAGACTCCTGACCAATTAACTTTGGTTGAAGATGTGCAAATGGAGATGGGGGTAACTCAGGCCCAAAAGAAGGAGGCCCAAGAGTTAGGGTTTCAAGCGGCGGCCATGTTACCTTTGTTAAGTGGGGCGAGATGGCAAGGTGTGGTGAGCTTTATTTGGGCGCAGCCCCATAACTTTTCCGCACGGGAAAAATTTATATTTCGACGGTTGATGGAGTCATTGGGAGCAGTGGTGGCGAGTCGGCGGGCTTATTTAGCCACTGAAGCGACCCGTTATGAAACGGAGCATCTCTATTATGCCAGTCGGCGGATTAACGAGGCGCATAATTTATCAGAATTAGTGGCCGCGGTGGGTGAAAGTGATACCATTTCTGAGATTAATCGGGTGATTCTCTTTACCTTTCAGCATGATTCATTGGACAAAGTGCAATCTGTTTTAGTGGCAGCAACTTGGCATCGTCAGCAAATCCCGTTATCATTGGTGGTAGGCACCTATTATTTACCAGATAAATTTGCTATTTTTGCTGATTTGCTAACCACAATCCCCCTATTTTTTGACAATATTTCCTTAGATGAACGGGTTTCTTTGGAGTCGTTTGAATTACTACAAAGTCTTGCGATGACGGCGGTTGCCATTTTACCTTTGTGGAGTGGTGAGGTTCAGCGAGGCGTAGTGTTGTTGGCGAGTGATAAACCCTGTCATTTCAGCTTGCATCAAACGCAACTTTACATGGCGTTAGTGCGCCAAATTTCGGTGGCTTTAGAAAACCAACGATTATTGATGGAAACTCAAGCCGCTTTAGCCGAGGTTGAAGCCATTCAACGTCGTTATACCTTGCAAGCATGGGAAAATTATCATGCCAAACAGCCCAAGTTTAGGTATGAAAAACGGCGGGAAGAGTCAACCCTCGCGGCGACGGACTCAACCCCACTGACAAACTATAATCCCACCTTCACTGTTCCCTTACAAGTCCGTGGTGAGACGATTGGCATCGTTGGGTTAGAGGAAATTGAAGATGGACGGGTGTGGCTACCTGAAGAAATTGCTTTAATTGAGGCCATTGCCGAGCAAGCGGCACAAGCGGCTGAAAATTTACGGTTGCTTAATGAAACCCAACAACGGGCCGCGTTAGAGGCACATGTGAATGCTATTGGTGACAAAATTCGGGGCGCACACACCTTAGAAGAGGCCATGCAAATGGCGATTAAAGAAGTTGGGCTTAGTCTGAAATCTCCGCAAACGACCGTTCAGTTGAAAGTAAGATAAAAGTTGTTAAATAAATGACCCCATTACCTTTTGCCAAGCGTTTTATGAACTATTCCATCAGCACGAAACTTGTATTAAGTTTTGTGCTGATTAGTTTGGTTTCAGTCGCCATTGTTGCCTCGGCTTCAAATTACTTTGCGCGTAAAAACCTTATTAGTAATGCTAATCGTATTTTATTGGCGGCCGCGGAACATTCGGCTGATAATCTAGACCTTTTTCTCACTAATAACCTAGATTCCATTCGGATTCATGCTCAATTGCCGGTATTAACAGCTTATTTAAGTTTGCCCCTTGAGCAACGAGCCAATAGCTCTTTGGAGTCAGAAGTGATTACCACACTGAATATTTTAAGCCGTAAAGACCAGCTATTTTACTCTTCCTATACTTTGTTTGACCATGACGGTATTATGGTTTTTGCGACCGATGGCATCGGCATTGGGACAACCCATGCGGCGAAAGATTATTTTCAACAGCCCCTAAAAACTCGTTTACCCTACGTCTCAGCGGTTAGTATGGATGAGAATACCCATGTTTGGATTTTATCTTTTAGTAGCCCTGTCCGAGATGACCAAGATAAAGTGATAGGGGTGTTGCGGTCTCGTTACGATGCCGCCATTTTACAACGGATTGTAAGCCAAAATAATGGTCTAGCAGGTGACCAATCATTTTCAATCTTGTTGGATGAGAATTATATTCGGTTGGCACATGGACTTGATGCCAATTTGAATTTTAAGTCAGTGGTACCTTTAGCTCCCGAAAAATTAACCGAGTTACAGCATGAGGGGCGTTTAGCTAAAGTTTCTGAGGCTGATTTGACTACCAATTTATCTGGTTTTGCGGTCGGTTTAGCTAAAGTCAACAGTAATGAACCCTATTTTACTAGCCAATTGGCGATTTTTAATTCTCAGTTGAGTACTGCTGCCGTGATTCAGCTAAAAACGAAACCCTGGCTCATGGTTTTTGCTCAACCAGAAGAGATTTATTTAGCTCCGATTCAGGCGCAAGGGCGCAATTTTTTGTTTTTAGCTCTAGGAATTGCGGGGGTGATAGCGATGGTTGCTTTTGGGATTGGCCGATTTTTTGCCCGACCCATCGTGGAGTTGACTGAGGTGGCTAAACAGGTGTCGGCTGGAAATTTGTTGGTTCAGGCCAAAATTACCTCGCGAGACGAAATTGGACAGTTGGCGCAAGTTTTTAATGGCATGACCTTACGACTTAATAATCTTGTTAGCTCCTTAGAAGAGCAGGTTCAAGCCCGCATGGTTGATTTAACCTACTCTTTGGAGGTGGGACAACGGGCGGCGGCCATTCGTGATTTGGCTGAATTATTACCAACGGTAACGGAATTGATTCGTGACCGCTTTCGGCTTTATTATGTGCAAACCTATTTAATGGACGATGTGGGGCAGACCTTGATTTTACAAACAGGCACGGGGACGATTGGGCAGCGAAAATTAGCCATTGGTAGTAAGTTATTTCTTTATCAAGAAGCAGAGTTGGCGGTGCAAGCTGCTTTAAGCAAGCAAGCGCAAATTATGGCTGAAACTTTTAATGAGGGGGGCGGTGGCCGTTTATTATCACAAGCACGTTCCCGTCTCGCCATTCCTTTGGTGGTTGAAGAACGGGTGATAGGGGTTTTAGATTTATATGCAACGGAAGTGAACGCCTTTACCTCTCGTAATTTAACGGTATTTGAAGCCATGGCGACTCAATTATCGCTCTCTATTGATAGTGCTAAACAGTGGGCTTTGGCGCAAGCGGCGCAACAAAAGTCTCAGGCAGCGATTCAACAGTTAACTCAAAATACATGGGAACGTAAGTTACAATTTTTAGCCACTAAACAAGATTTGGCTTTTACCTATAACCTGGCCGAGGTTCAACCCTTATCGCCTGATAGCTCTCAACTGACTGAAAAAGAAACTTTGTCGGCTCCACTAACCATTCAAAATACCCATATTGGACAATTACAGGTGCAAAAACCGCCTGAAAAACAATGGTCGCATGAAGAGAAATTTTTAGTTGAAACAATCGCCTCACAATTAGCCCAAAAAGCGGAGAATTTACGTTTGTTTGAAGAAACACAGCAGCAAGCCACGCGTGAGCAAATTACTCGCCAGATTTCAGATAAAATTCGCGCCAGTCGTAATGTCAAGATGGCTCTTGAAACTGCGGCGGAAGAGCTAACCAAAGCCTTAGGCGTAGACCGAACGATTATTGATTTACGGCTGGATAGTTTACCTGAGGAGGAGAAAGGTTAAATAAATCTTTTACCTTCAGGACTTACGCAAAAGCCAAGTCTACCCCCTTAATCCCCCCGACATCAGGGGGAGATGTTACTCCCTCTCCTACGTAGGAGAGGGCTGGGGTGAGGTGTTTGCGTAAGTCCAAACCTTTTTAATTCCACATGGATAATTTAAGTCAAATTTTACTAGAAGCCTCAACTGAGGGCATGGTTTTGTTGGAGCAAGGGCAAATTATTGCTTGTAACTCGGCAGCTTTGCTTGGGTTGGGGCAGCCAACGAAGGAGGCGGTTTTGGGGCAATCTTTCAGGTCATTGGTCGCGCCCGACTCTTGGCATGAGGCTCTTGAGGTGGCTGAACAGGGACAAGTTATTTCCTTTGAATGGCAAGAGTCTCGCCCACCTCATGGCGTATTTTTTGCTCAAGTGACCTTACGTCCCTTAACTATGGCGGGGCGATTTTTACTGCATGTTTCTTGGCAGGATATGACGGCGGCTAAACAAACTGAGCAGGTTTGGCGTGGGCAAATTACGCAGTTGGAAAAAGATGTGGAGGCGGTGACGCTAAATAATCGGCTGTTGTTTCAACAAGCTCGCCAACGGGCCAGGCAACTTGAACAATTGGCGCGGGTGGAAGGAATTTTATCTCAAGCCCATAACGAAACTGAGTTAGTGCAAGCGTTAGCCTTTAGTTTTGAAACGAACTATCCTTTTATTATTCGCCTAAGCTATTTTGAGACAGCCATTACTGAATCTGTACTCACTTTATGGGGGGCAGCGAGTTGGCGGGCGGGGGGGATTTGGACGGATGACCCCCAGTTAGGGCAGCATTATTCGGTGGCAAAAACTTTTTTAGTGCAATTGGTCATGAGTCAGCCGCATACGGTCGTTTTAATCGATAATATATTGACAGATACCCGTTTGGTTGAGCATGAACAGGCGGCTTTAGTGGAGTTAGGGGCTAAGGCCCTGGCCATTATTCCTTTATATAGTAGTGAGCAATGGCAAGGGGTCATTATTTTTGCTTGGTCTGAGGTGCGGGAATTTACGGCTGATGAACGCTTTATTTTACGCCGCTTGCTTGAACCAACCTCGGCGGTGGTTGCCAGCCGTCGGGCTTATTTAGCGATGGAAGAGGCTCATCAGCAAAACGCTAAATTATTGGCGCGGACGGAAATAGCCCTGAAAGAATCGCAACGTTTAGCAACTATTGCTAAAAACCATACTGACTTTATTGGGGTGAGTGATTTGGAAGGAAATGTACTTTATATTAACCCCGCGGGGCTACGAATGAGTGGCATGACGGTGGATGATATAACCACCATGACGGTGATTGATTTTTACCCGCCACAGGAGGCTAAAAAATTTATTGCCGAGATTGTGCCTAAAGCCTTGACGGCGGGCTATTGGTTATCAGAAACGCGCATGTTACGGGCCGATGGTTCTATTATTCCCGTTGACCAAACGATTACGGCTAATTACGATGACCAGGGTGAACCGTACAGTTTTAATATTACTTTGCGTGATATTTCCACCCGCAAGAAATCTCAGGAGCAATTGCAGGCCAATGCGAACTTTTTACAGACCTTATTTGATACAATCACTAGCCCTATTTTTTATAAAGACACAAAGGGAGTATATTTAGGTTGTAATAAAGCCTTTGCTACTTATTTGGGTTTTTCTGAGGCGGAGATTATCGGTAAAACCAATCATGATTTCACGCCACCCGATTTTGCGGCCGAAAATCAACATTTAGATGAATTACTTTTACGCGAAAAAACGGCGCAAGTGTATGAGTCGCGGTTGGTGGATGCTAAAGGTCAGTCGCTAGATATGATTTTTAATAAAAATATTTTCTTTGATGCTGAAGGTCAGGTGGCGGGGTTAGTTGGGGTGATTATTGATATAACGGCTCGTAAGCAAACGGAGGAGCAGATAAAGCAGGCTTCACGCCAAAATAATTTATTGGCAGCGGCGATTAATAATGCCGAAATTGGGGTGACGATTAGTGACCCTTATTTGCCTGATAACCCATTGGTCTTTATCAACCCTGCTTTTGAAAAAATAACGGGTTATCACATGGACGAGGTCATGGGGAAAAATTGTCGCTTTTTGCAAGGGCCTGAAACCAACCTGGAGACGGTCAATGAAATGCGGGCGGCTATTAAGGCGCAACGTTCTTGTACGGTGGAGTTATTAAACTATCGTAAGAATGGCAGCCCCTTTTGGAATCGCTTAATTATTAATCCTATTTTTGATGTTGAGGGTAAATTAATTAATTTTATTGGGGTGCAAACGGATGTAACTCATCTTAAAGAAGGGGAGGCCATTCAACGGCGTTTGTCGGCGATTGTCGAAATAACCACCGATTTTGTCGGCATTACTGATTTAGAGGGGCGGGTGTTGTACATTAATCCCGCGGGACGGGCTATGATTGGCCTCGGACTAGATGAAGATATTACGCGATTTCATATTAGTCATTTTCACCCGCAATGGACGTTAGATTTATTAATGAATGAAGCCTTTCCTAAAGCGAGTTTAGGGGAAGTTTGGGCGAAAGAGGCAGCTTTGCTGACTCAAGAGGGGCAGGAGATACCCATTTCTCAGGTTTTAGTGGCTCAAATGAGCGATGATAATCAGGTGGAGTTTTTTGCGACCATTGGCCGTGATATTACAAATATTAAGACGGCGGAGCAGGAGCAGAAACGGTTATTAGCTGAACTTGAGGCGACTTATCGGCAATATGTTCGTCATGAATGGCAACAATTTTTAGCTGAACATCAAGTGGTGCAACAGGTTAGTTATAGCCACCCGCAACGTCCAGTAACACCATTGCAGATGAGTTTGGCCGCCATACAAACTGAGGTGACGCATGAGGGTAAAACCAAAATTATGGCGACGCAACAAACCGATACTCATGGTCAGGCTGTCGTTGCGCCCATTTCTTTACGGGGGCAAGTGATTGGTACGGTCAGTTTACAGGATGAGGCTACGGAACGTGAATGGACAACGAATGAAGTGGCGTTAATTGAGGCGGTTTCAGAGCAGTTGGCTTTAACGTTAGAAAATCTACGTTTATTTGAGGAGACGCAACAACGGGCAGCGCGGGAGCAACTTATTGCGGAAATGATTCAGCAAGTGTGGGCTTCGGGTGAGCTAGAATTGGTGATGCAAACAACGGTGGAGCAATTGGGTAAAAAATTGAATGCTTCAAAAGTTGTCATTCAATTAGGGACGGAACATGAGCTTTTGGGCTATTAGGGCATGATAAAACTTCCACGCTTTAAAAACAGTTTGCGAATTAGAATGACGATTATTTTATTAGCGGTAGCTTTAATTCCGTTGATTATTTTCGCGCTCATTAGTTACATTCAGTTTCAACGCACCTTGGAAGCGAATGCGTTACATGAGGTTGATGTTGCTAATCAAGCCACTGCCCAAAATTTGAAGAGTTTTTTATTGCAATATGAAACAGATATTTTAAGCCTTAGCCAAAATTCGGCTATTCATGCGATAATTCAAGCGACTGATAATGGGGGAATTGACCCTGAAAGTGGCCTTAGTTATGAAATTTGGGCGCAACGCTTGACAGATGTTTTTGCTGAGGTTTCTAAGCGCAAGAGAACTTACCAACAATTACGTTATTTAGATGAGCATGGTTATGAGCGGGTACGGGTTAATTTTGACCCTATTACTCAAAAAATCAATATTGTATCGTCTGCTGAACTGCAAGATAAGAGCCAGCGAGATTATTTTATAGAGGCCGCGAAATTGAAAAGCGACCAAATTTATATTTCTCAAGTAGACCTTAACCGTGACCATGACCAAATTCAAGTGCCTCATACGCCGGTGTTGCGTTATGCTGTACCCTTATTTAATCAAGCGGGTAAGTTCAAAGGGCTGGTTATCTCAAATGTTTATGCCAGCCATATTCTTAATTTGTTGGTAGAAACTCCTAATGATAGAGTTGAAGTTTATTTGGCTAATCAAAATGGCTATTATTTACATCATCCCAACCCTGAGGTTGAATTTGGCTTTGATTTAGGGCTTGAGGCCAAGCTAACGCAAGATTTTTCTTGGATAATGTCTCAGGCTAAAGGGCAAGATATTATAGCCGCAATTGACCCCCAAACGCGGCGGGTTATGGCGGTACAAAAAATTTATTACGATACACAACGGCCTGACCATTATTGGTTTTTAGCTAAAAGCCTCCCTGGTGAGGCAGTTTTGGCGGATATTAATGTGTTGGGGGGGGCCATTTTTAGTTTAGTTATTGTGGTCATGTTAGCCACTATTTTCCTTTCTGTTTGGTTAGCGGGTACAATTACCACCCCCATTCGTTTGTTGGCCGAGGCTACGGCGCGGATTGCTCAAGGAGATTTGAAAGCACATTTATTGGTTAAAGGCCAGGATGAAATTGGGCAATTAGCCCACAATTTTGAGTTGATGACGCAGCAGATCCAAAGTTTGGTGGATAATTTAGAAGAGCGGATTAATGATAGAACGCAAGCCTTAGAGACAAGTGCTGAGATTAGTCGTAAAATTGCCACTATGTTGGATTTAGATGAGCTATTACGTTATGTAATTGAACGAATTCAACAGGATTTTAATTTTTATCATTGTCATCTTTATCTCATGGATGAATTGGCTAAAGAGCTAATTATGGTCGAGGGGTCGGGTGAAGTTGGGCAACAATTGAAAGCAAAACAACATCGTTTGCCGGTGGGGCAGGGCATTGTGGGGCGAGTGGCTTTGAGTGGGCAATCTTTTTTGGCTGATGATGTGGATGCTATTCCCTATTTTTTTCGTAATCCTTTATTGCCCAAAACAAAATCAGAGTTAGCTATTCCTTTACGTAAAGGTTCGACGGTTATTGGCGTTTTGGATATGCAAAGTGAGGAGTTAGGTGGTTTTAATCAAGCTGATTTAACGCTCATGCAATCTATTGCTGACCAAGTCGCGGTGGCGATTGATAATGTTCGTTTATTTCAACGTAATCAAACGGCTTTGGTGGCGGTGGAGGCTCTGAATCGTCGTTTAACTCAGACCGCTTGGCAAAATATCGCTCAAAAAACTGCCGCAGCAGGTTATGTTTTTACCAAACAAGAAGTTCAACCCATTAAAGATAAATTGACCCAATGGCTATCAACCATGACCACAGCCATTAAGCAACGTGACCTCGTTTATAGTCAACCTAGTGAGGTGATGCTTGAAACTGTATCATTAGATGAGCCTACCACTAGCGTTTCTATTCCGCTTATGTTACGGGAAGAGGTGATTGGTGTGATTGGAATTGAGCGTAAGGCCGCCGCCGTTTGGACTAAAGATGAATTGGTCATGATACGTACTTTAGCCGAACAGGTGGCTTTGGCTTTAGATGCGGCCCGCTTATTTGATGATACTCAACGTAATGCCTGGCGTGACCAGATGATTAGTGAAACGACCGCCAAAGTGTGGGCTTCAAATAAAATTGAAGAGGTCATGCGGGCCGCCGTAGCGCAGTTGGGCAATAAATTAGGGGCTTCTGAAGTGACGTTAGAGTTACATACAGACATGGTTGCCCATGAAGCAAAGCCTGTTTAATAGACATTATACCGATTTAATGATTTTCGTAGGGGCAATGCCTTGTGCTTGCCCACAATGGGGGCAAGCACAAGGCATTGCCCCTACAAAATCTCAACGATTTTTTAATCGGTATAAACTCTAATGAATAGTTTTATTGTTAAAAATAACGGTTAAATAATTATGGCAACGGCCAACTCTGATTTTTCAAGTGAACAATCTAAGCATGCTCGTAGTTTAGCTGCTACTCTGGCGACGGCTTTTACGCTTTTAACCGTTTTTGCCCTCGTATTAGGGAGTAGTTTTTTGCTAGTTCTTAATTTTCAAGCGCAAGAAACCGTGGTTGCGCGTGAACAAGAATTGATTGCCACTAACGCCGCCCATGAAGTTTCAAGTTTTATTAATGCTATATTTCAAGCCCTTGAGTCGGCGGTTCAAGTCAGCGACCCTATTACTAAAGATAACACGCAGCAAAAACTATTTTTGCGAAATCTCTTAGGGTTACAACCCACTTTTTTGGCCGTAACGTTGTTGGATAAGCAAGGCCAAGAAATAGCTAAACAATCACAGTATGCCGTAGTACCCCAAGTTGAGTTGAAGAGTCAGGCCGATAGCGAATTGTTCCGTATTGTTTCTGAAGATAGGCGTTATATCAGCCCCATATTCATTGATGAGCAGACCAAACAACCTTTAGCGTGGGTGGCAATTCCAGTGGTTAATATTTTTGGCAATTTCCAGGGCGCATTGGTGGTGCAAGTAAACCTGAAATTTATGTGGGAATTGGTCGCTCAATTACAAATAGGACAACAGGGTGATCATGGGGTAGCCTATATTGTTGACCATCAGGGTAACTTACTTGCTTTTCAAGATACCGCTCGCGTGTTAGCGGGTGAAAACGTAAGTCAGCTTAAAGAAGTGGCTCAATTTATCCATGATGACTCTAGCCATAAAAATGGGTATGATTGGTCTGTTGGTATTGGTAATAATTATGTTGTAGGAGCGTTTGTGCCATTAGGGGTGCCAGATTGGGCCGTGGTAACGGAGTTACCGATTACTGAGGCTTATCAAGGGGTCATCTCCACCATTATTCTATCGCTTAGTTTCTTATTTATTGTGGGGGGGGTATCAGCGATGGGGGGGATTTATACCTCACGACGTTTAGCGTATCCTTTACTTAATTTAACGACCACCGCCACCCGAATTTCTGAGGGGGAATTAAATTTAACTGCCTCGTTAGCTGGCCCCATTGAGGTTGTTGGTTTAGCTAGGGCATTTAATATTATGACGGCGCAATTGCGGGATTTAATTGGTTCGTTGGAACAACGAGTGGCGGCACGGACGGAGCGTTTGGAGACGGTGGCGAGTTTAAGTGAGCGACTGAGTGCTATTCTTGATTTAGACCAACTGTTGCAAAATTTAGTGACCCAGATTAAAACCAGCTTTAATTATTACCATGTACATGTTTATTTGTTAGATGAGCCACGCCAAAACTTAATTATGACGGCTGGTTTTGGCGTGGCAGGTAGTAAAATGAAGGCCAAAGGGCATTATATTCCTTTGAATACCGTAACCAGTTTGGTGGCGCGGGCGGCGCGTAGTGGTGAAATTGTGCGGGTTGATGATGTGCGTCAAGCGATTGATTGGCTGCCTAATCCCCTTTTAGCTTTAACTTGCTCTGAAATGGCGGTGCCAATTAGTTTAGAAGGGCAAGTGGTGGGCGTGCTTGATGTGCAGGAAGATAAGGTGGCTGGTTTTGATGAAAGCGACGCGGCGCTATTACGTTCTTTAGCCAATCAAGTGGCGATAGCTATTCGTAATGCTCGCTTATTTGCTGAGGTTGAAGCCGCTTTGGTAGAATCAAATGCCATTCAAGCGCGCTATTTAGAGCAATCATGGGAGAAAGTTATTGCGACTTTGAAACATAAAAGCCATGCTTATGCCGCTCCTCATGCCCTAACTTTGCCTGAACAGGTGGTTGAGCAAGGGCATGAGTTGGCTCAACATTACTCTAAACCCCAGGTCAAACACTTTGAGGAAACTGCTCATCCAACCCACTCTTTAATTAGCCCAATTACTGTCATGGGGCGTAAAATTGGTGATTTACAGTTGCATCGAGTGGGGCTAGAATATCAAGAGATGGGGTGGAATAAAGATGAGGTCGCGATTATCACCGCGGTGATTGACCAAATCGCGCAAGCAGCCGAGAATTTGCGCTTGTTTGAAGAAACTCGTGAGCGTGCGGGGCGGGAGCAAGTGATTCGTGAGATTACGGATAAGCTGCGTTTAGCCCCCAACCTAGACACTTTATTGGATATTGCGGCCCGCGAACTAGGCCAACGGTTAGGTGTCCGTCACACGGTGCTAGAATTAGGGGTAGATTTACAAAAAATTCGGGCGAATACGGCTGTGTTTGAGCTAAAAAAATAATTTCTTATATTTTGTAATGATATTTTTCTCGAATCACAGGACTTACGTAAACACCTCACCCCAACCCTTTCCTACATAGGAGAGGGAGTAACGTCTCCCCCCGATGTCGGGGGAATTAAGGGGGGTAGACCACGCAATTGCGTAAGTCTTGGAATCACATCGAACATGGCGACTAACGTTAAGCATGTAAGTTTTAATAAAACAATGAGTTTACAAACTCGGCTACTTTTGGCTTTTATGCTAACAGTGTTGTTACCTGTTTTGGTTATTGGCCTCAGTTCGATTATCTTAGGGTTTCAAGATGGACAAACGCAAGTAACCAATCGGTTAGTATCGGTGGCGGTATTAAAAGAGGCGGAAATAGAGTTATGGGTGAGTAATCTAAAAAATAGTTTAACGCTTATTCTTACGGCTGAACAAGTGGCCTTCATTCAGCCTCACGCTGAATTAACGGCCATTAAATTACGTTTTGATGAAGTAATAAATAAGAACCCTTTTTTTGAGGCGTTATTCCTCCTTGATTTATCAGGCCAGGTGATAATTTCGACTGAACTCAATCAGGTCGGTAAGGTTTATACTACTGAACCTTTTTTTCAACAGGGCTTGACCAAACCCACCGTTAGTACGCCTTTTTATGAGGCTACTTTAGACCGTTGGTCAGTTATCGTGGCTTATCCACTTCGGGATATTCAGGGGGAAGTGGTGGCGGTTTTAGCAGGACGCGCCAGTATTGTTCCTTTGGTAAAGATTATGGAGCGTTTAGTCGGGACAACTGAAACCAGTGAAACTTATTTAGTGGCGGGAAGTGGCATTCAACTGACTCCTTCACGCTTTTTGACGGGGACAGTTTATGTCAACACATTAGGCAGTGAACGGGCTTTAAATCAGCATGTGAATGGGGTGGCGGTCTATAATGATTATCGTAACCAGCCCGTTATTGGGGCGTATCGTTGGTTGCCAGAGTTACAGGTGGCTTTATTAGCCGAACAAGACCAAGCTGAGGCGTTAATCCCGACCTACCAAAATTTGTTAAATAACTTAATTATTGGGCTGATAGCCACTGTTTTTACAGTCATTGCTTCTCTTTTTATTACTCGTAATATTACCAATCCTTTGGTCAATTTAGCTGAGACTGCTAGCCGAATTACCGCGGGGGATTTATCTCAAGTGGCTCAAATTGAGCGACAGGATGAGATTGGACATTTAGCCGAGGCATTTAATGCCATGACTAGCCAATTAAGTTCCGTAATTGGTAGTTTGGAAGGCAAAATTGTTGAACGAACCAGACAACTAGAAATTGTGGCTACTGTTAGTGAGCAATTAACCGCTATTCTCAACTTAAATCAATTGTTAGAGGAATTAGTTCAGCAGATTAAAGCGCATTTTCATTATCATCAAGTTCAGGTTTATTTGCTAGATGAATTTCGGCAATTATTGGTCATGCAAGTGGGTTTACGTGATGAAAGCGAGGCAATGCAGCCAGGTGGACAAACGATTGCTTTGGATTTGCCTACCAGTTTAGTGGCTCAAGCGGCACAAACAGCCGAAATTAAACTAAATGTTGGTGGGGTAGAGATGGCGGAGATGGCGGTGCCGATTATTTTAGAGCAACGGGTAGTAGGGGTGTTACATGTACAACAAAGCCCACCCGCTTCTTTAGATGAAAGTGATATTGCTTTATTACGGTCATTAGCGAACCAAGTTGCTGTAGCTATTCGTAATGCGAGATTGTTTGCTCAAGTGGAAGCAGCTTTAGTTGAGACCCAAGCGGTTCAACGGCAATATTTGGAAGTGGGTTGGAATAGGGATTTGTTATTGGCTCAAATGCGCTATTTATATAGCCAAAATCAAGCAAACCCTTTGCCTGAAGCGATAATAGTTCAAGCTAAAGCGGCGACTTTAGCTTCAGAACGGTTGACTCGTATTTCACTTGAAGCCGCAGGGTTGAGTTGGGAAGCAGTAACCTTACCAGTTACATTTCGAAATATTGAAATTGGGACAGTTCAACTGCATGCTCATCGGGGTAAGGTTTGGCAGGATGAGGATTTAATGACGATTGAAGCAGTTGTAGACCAATTGGGGCAGATTGCTGAACGGTTACGTTTATTTGAAAATACCCGTCGGCAAGCAACCAACGAACAAATTATTCGTGAAATAACGGATAAGTTACGGTCTGCACCTAATTTCAGTCGTTTAATGCAAATTGCCACTGAGGAATTAGGTAAACGTCTCAGCGCAACTCATGCCAATATAGAAATTAGGCTTGAGGATAAACTATAGCCACCTGTAAATTTTCAGGTGATGGCAATGGAGTCCAAAGCCGTAAGCTTTGAGCCGTGTGATAAAGCCTACGGCTTTGGACTCCGTATTAACACTCTTTTTAGGAGTATCACCTCAATGAGGAGGATATGTTGAATACTGAAAAACCGATGGAAAGTTCAAAAGTAGATTTACAAGATTTACGAAAAAGTGCCTTACAGAATGTTTTGATAGGATGTGGTTTCGTAGTTTTCCTATTTCTACAACGTTATGCATATGGGCTAGTTTTGCGCCCCAACATCAATGAAACGGGCCTTTCTAACGTTCATTGGATTTGGTTATCTGCTTCAATTATTTTAGCTTTTGCCACTTGGTTAAGCCATCGTTATCAGAAACAAGATAAGGTTGAACTTGCCGCGCAAGTTATTATGACGGGGATAGTCATAGTTATTAATATCCTTTTGTTGTTGCCCAATGCGTTAGAGTCATTTTACCCTTACCTTACCTTAATGGTGGTCGCGGTGGCGGGTTTACTGATTATGCCGCGGGGCGCGTTTGTAGTTGCTGGGGTCAATTTTATTATTAGTATGATAGTGGTGGGAGGGACTCAACCTACTAAAGTTGATTTGTTACTTATCCCTAATACTTTGGCGGTGGTTTTGGCTTTTATTACCTGGGGCGGAGCTAATAATTTAATTACGGCTTATAGTTGGGCGGTTCAAAGCCAGGCCAAAGCGAAAAATCGTCGGGATGAATTGTTTGAAGGCCAACTGCAAATCAAGAAAGCTAATCAATTATTAGAAACAACCAATTTTCGTTTAGCTGAAAGTGAAAGTAAATTAAAAATGGCTCATGCCGAGTTGGAGATATTGGTTTCCGATTTACAACGGTTGAATGCCAGTAAAGATAAATTTTTCTCCATTGTAGCGCATGATTTACGTGGCCCATTTTCGCCTTTGTTAGGGGCTTCTGAGTTGTTGGCGGAGATGGCTGATGTGTTAAAACCGGAAGATATTAAAGAAATGGGGCAATCATTATATCGTTCAGCCCGTAATGTTTTTAACCTCTTAGAGAATTTATTGGAATGGTCACGCATGCAGATGGGCCGCATGGAATATCAACCAGAAATAATTAACCTAGAAGCAATCGTTGAGCGGAATGTTAAATTATTAAATGAAACTGCGGTGAATAAAGGCATTATCTTACAAACTACATTACACCAACCTCTTTTTATTTATGCCGATCAACACATGATAGATACCGTTATTCGTAATTTAACTGCTAATGCCCTAAAATTTACCCCACATGGTGGGTCAATTACCATTGCCGCCCAAGTGCGTGAAGTCAGGCATGAATCGTCGTTGCAACGTTCAATTAACGATGCGAACCTTGCTTTTCCTTACATTTTACCTAGTTCGTCAGAGGTCGAAGTCTCGGTGGCTGATACGGGGGTGGGGATTGCGGCGGAAGATGTGGAGAAATTATTTAAAATAGAAGTTCATCATACCACCCTTGGCACAAATAAGGAGCAAGGAACAGGCTTAGGTTTGGTGATGTGTCATGAAATGGTGCGAAAAAATGGCGGGGATATTTGGGTGGAGAGTGTTTTAGGTGAGGGAACACAATTTAAGTTTACGGTGCCATGGGCGACAATTCCCATTTCTACTGAGGATAAGGAGCAGGAACTTTCATGAAGCGCAGAAATAATGGGTTTATATGGCTTATCATTGGCTTATTGGGATTTGTAACGGCTTGTAATGGCGCAACTGTGTTTGAAACCAACCCTCCAGTTAAGCCATTGACTGGCAATATAACTGAAGTGATTTCCGCTACGACGGTGATTGACTCTGAACGGGCCAAAACAGTCATTTTTGAAATGATTGATGGTACGGTGCGTGACCCAGAAAATTGGAATCCTTTAGCCGCAGAACGGCGCATGGATAATGGTTTTCATCAAGCTCTGATTGAGCCACTTTTTATTCTTAATTATGAGACAGGTAAAATTGACTCATGGTTAGGTGAAAGTATGACAGTCAATGATGCTTTGGATGTATGGACATTGAAATTACGTTCAGGAATTAAATGGAGTGATGGTGAACCTTTTAGTGCCGATGATGTGATTTTTACGGTGAATTTATTGTTAAGCCATGCGCCCGATTTGAATGGTTCAGCCGACATGCAGACCTGGGTTAAACAGTTAGAGAAGGTCGATAATTTAACCATTCGGTTTACACTGCGTAAGCCTAATCCCCGTTTTCAGCTTGATTTATGGTCGGTGAAAGTTTGGGGCGGCCCAACGATTGTTCCGCAACATATTTGGCAAGGGCAGGATCCATTGACGTTCAAAAATTATGACCCTGGCCAGGGCTGGCCGATTTTTACGGGGCCATATAAATTAAGTAATGTTAGCCCAGACCAAATTAGCTATGTTCGTGATGATAATTGGTGGGGCGCGCAAAGTGCTTGGAAAGCGTTGCCTAAGCCTGAGAAATTGACTTGGATAGCTTCAGGGGATGAGGAAACACGAGTGGCTCGGATGATTGCGGGTGAGGTTGATGTATTGGGTAGTATTTCGTTAGACTCACTCCTGAAGATGAAAAAACAAAGCCCTCACATCGTTACCTATTTTGATGATTTACCTTATGCCTGGATACCTGACCCTTGCTCGCGTTCCTTTGACTTTAACCATACTGTGCCGCCCTGGAATGACCCAGAGATGCGTTGGGCGATAAATTACGCTATTGACCGTAATGAAATTGTCAGTTTTGCGTTTAATGATACTACTATTCCTGCTCGTCATTTTTTCCCTTCTTACCCTGCCTTAAATCGTTATGTTGATTTATTAGAGCAAAAAGGATTATATGAAAAATATCCTTTGTTAGAGCATAATGTGGAAAAAGCTAAAACCATTATTGAATCAAAAGGGTATCAGCTTAATGCGAATGGAATGTATGAAAAAGAGGGGCAACCGTTAACCTTTAACTTTTCGGTGGCGAATGATACTGCTTTTAGAAATATGGGTGAAATTTTGCAACAGCAGTTTCAACGGGTGGGAATTAAAAGTGAAATGCAGGCGCAAGATTACGGTGGCTGGTATGATACATTATTGGTGGGACATTTTACGGCCATGGTGGGGTGGTGGAGTTGTGGCTCAGTCAATGAGCCGTGGGCTTCAATGGATACGTTTAATCCCCGTTGGCTTAAACCGATTGACCAACGAACAGGCGAGGGTCAAAATATTTGGCGATGGTCGGGTAAAGGGGCGGAGAAATATGGCCGCCTAGTCGATGAAATTGGCTCATTACCTTTGGGCGACCCTCATATTGAGGGGTTGTTTGTGGAGGCCATGGATATTTGGTTACAGGAGTTACCCGTTATTCCGCTGGTGCAAGCGGGTGTACTCATTCCTTTTAACTCTACTTACTGGACAGGCTGGCCGACTGCGAAGAATAATTATATTCACCCCCCCACATGGTGGCAAAGTAGTCATGAAATTATTCATAATCTACAACCAACGCAACCTTAATATCAGTATGACGTAGGTGGCAGATACTTTTAAGGTATTTGTCACTTCTTTGTAAGTTATAGTAGACCTTCGAGGTTGCAAAAATCGCGGAGGTCTCTGCCTTAATTCTATTGATATGGATTCAGCTTTAGAGAAACCCGCTGTTACTCAATTTGATTTTTCTGATATTACCACTCAGAATTTACCTAACCCTGGGATAGATTTGCCTGGTTGGAAATCTTACTTATCGGGGTTGCAACCCCAACAATTTACCGTGTTGATTGTGGATGATAGCTCGATTAATCTACGGCTGATAGCCAGTTATTTAAAGGGCTATGGTTTTACCACTTTAATTGCTCAAGATGGTGAAAGTGCTTTGAAAAGGGCGGAATATGCGCGGCCTGATATTATTTTGTTAGATGTGATGATGCCGAAAATGGATGGGTTTGAGGTTTGTTATCGTTTGAAAGCGAGTGAGAAAACGCAACATATCCCCGTTATTTTTATGACGGCTTTGACTGAAACCCAACATAAGGTGAGAGGTTTTCAAGTCGGTGGGGTCGATTATATTATTAAGCCGTTTAACCATGAAGATGTTTTGATTAGAGTCATGACTCATTTGCATATTAAGAGTTTGGCCCAAAGTTTGCAAAGTCAAAACGAACAGTTACAAAAAACGGCTACGGCTTTACAACAGGCTAATATGGAACTAGAAAAGCGGGCTGAGGAGCTAGAACAACAAAAAAATCAGTTAGAGCAGCAAGCGATAGAATTGTTAAAAGCAAAGGAAACGGCTGAGGCTTCTCATCGGGTTAAAAGTGCTTTTTTGGGTAAAATGGGGCATGAACTGCGTACTCCGTTGAATGGTATTTTGGGGTATGTGCAAATTTTGAAACGAGATAAAAACATTAGTGTATTACAGGCAGATGGTTTGCATATTATTCAACAAAGTGGGGAACATTTATTAACTTTAATTAACGATATTTTAGACATGTCTTATTTGGAAACGCGCAAACTTGAGATTTTGCCTAATCATTTTTCACTCGCGAATTTTTTGCATGGGATTGTGGGTATTATGCGTTTGCGGGCTGAACAGAAAGGGCTTAGTTTTCATTATCGGCTGTTAACGTTATTGCCACAAACTATTTTGGCCGATGAAAGCCGTTTACGACAAGTATTGATTAATTTGTTAGATAATGCCATTAAATTTACCTCAGACGGGGGAGTGACACTTACCGTAATGGTAATTAATCCGTTTGTGGGTGAACGAAATAATCAAATGAAGGCGCAAATTCGATTTGAAATCATGGATACGGGTGTTGGGATGACTCCCGAATATCTCACTAAAATTTTTAGGCCCTTTGAGCAGGCGAACGATAATCAAGGTTGGGCTGAGGGTGCAGGCTTAGGTTTATCTATTAGCCAACAATTAGTGCAACTGATGGGCGCGCAATTGCAGGTTAAAAGTGACTATGAACATGGCAGCACTTTTTGGTTTGATTTAGATGTACCAATTTCGTTAGACCAAACTGAATTAGATGAGAAACAAAAAGGCACTATTATTGGTTATAAAGGGCCATTACGGCAGGTTTTAGTGGTTGATGATAAACCTTATAATCGCTTGGTGCTAACGATTTTTTTTGAAGCCTTAGGGTTTAAGGTGGTGGAAGCGGCCAATGGTCAAGTTGGGGTGGCCCAAGCTAAAGCGATCCACCCCGATGTTATTTTGTTAGATTTAGTTATGCCTGTGATGACGGGTTTTGAAGCGGTGAAGCAAATCCGCCAAATTCCTGAATTAGCTGAGGTTTTGGTTATTGCTTTATCTGCCAGTATCTTTGATTTAGAGGGTGGCGAAAGTCTGTTGGCGGGTTGTAATGCTTTTTTATCAAAACCAGTGAGTATGAAAAAATTATTAGATTTATTACAAACATATTTAGATTTGGAATGGGTTTATGATAAAGAGGCTGATTTGCCTAGTGAAGTAGTGCTTATAGGGAATGATTTGGAGAGTAACAATGAGGCCGCGGCTGTTTTTATTCCACCCCCCCCAGAGGAAATGGTTATTTTATTTGACCTGGCGATGCGCGGGAATATGCCTGAAATTCAAAAACGGGCGGGGCAAATTAGCCAATTAGACCCTAAGTTTAAACCCTTTGCCGCCAAGCTACAACAATTGGCAAAGAATTTTGAGGAAGACCAGATTCTTAATTTAGTTGAACAATTCCTGTAATTTCGTAATAATTAACCTCATTAGGGTGCTATAGATGTTCTAAATGAGTCGTGGACAGAGGAGTGCAAACCTTCAGGTTTGCTCCACTATGAACGAGCAAACCTGAAGGTTTGCACTCCAAAACTGATTTATACTGGATTTTATTTGAGAGTTACACTTTTGCTATGACTGGCAGGAGTCCGCAATCCTTTCCGGACAGCCCGCAAATAATTGCGGACTCC
>JFJP01036213.1_pt1 | contig 33016 bp, 29 predicted proteins | sample 431651 | NCBI WGS metagenome assembly JFJP01 (sample SAMN02602958, study PRJNA72255) | Microbial mat metagenome, whole genome shotgun sequencing project. | biome: fresh water; feature: sink hole; material: water; isolation source: purple microbial (photo- and chemosynthetic) mats found in... | reverse complement strand
TGGGAGCGATGTAGGCCTGCAACAGGCTGAAAAGTCCGAAGATGGCGCCGATGCCCGTTCCGACGAAGGGGCCTTCAAGGATTGCGCCGATTATTGCCGGAATATGGAGGATGGTGATCGAAGCGCCCGAAATCCAGGGGAAAAACCCGAGCCGGGTGATTCCGAGAAAAATGGCCAGTGCCCCGAGTGCTCCGGTGATGACCAGTTTGCGGATATGATCGCCTGATTTGACTTCCATGAATGGGCTCCTTGGGGGGATGGATTGCCGCCATAATGAAGGTATGCAAGGCAAGTGTCAAGATAAAAAAAGGCCGTCCGGCTTGCGTACCGGACGGCCTTGTCGCTTTTATCGGCGATACGGGCAGGTCAGAAGGTCATGCCGCCGATGACGTTGATGCGTCCGTCGGTCGAAGGCACAAGGGTTTTCTTGTACTGGGCGTAGGCGATAACCACGTCGCGGAGGGTGGTGGAGGTGTTGTAGGCTTCGATATTGTTCTTGAGAACAACATAGCCGTCACCGCCGCCCATGAGGTAGTCGTTGGTCACGAAGGTGTATTCCGCGTTCGGATCGACGGCTTTACCCTTTATTGTAAGGTCTTTCAGCTCGCCTTTCTTGATATCCGCGGTGTAGTCGATGGTATAGCGCGCTTCGGCGGAAACCTGGGCCCAGGCGCCCGCTCCCTGGGGAAGCGAGGCGATGAAAGTGAAGAGGTTGATGACTTCGCTGCCCTTCATCTTGGTCAGGTATATCCAGTTGTCGAAGGGAAGCACGGTGGCGATCTGTTCGCGGGTGATCTTGCCTGCGGGAAGCTCGGTGCGGATGTTTCCGCCATTGGTGAACGCGAAGTCAGCGTCTTTCTTGAGCACTTCCTTGACGTACCACATGGCTCCGTCGTTTACCATGTTGCCGAGGGCGATTTCCTTCTTGCGGGAAAGGCGGTCGCCGAATTCGAAGAGGGCGGAGGTTTCCGCGACAACTTCCTTGAGCGTAAGGTCGGCTTTTTCCTTGTAGGGGGCGATCATGGCGGCGACAGCAGGGTCGGCGGCGTAGGTAACGACCTTGGCGGCATTGATCGGTACGGGCTTCCACGCGAAAGCGGTGACTTTACCGTCAACGATGGTGAAGGAACCTTCACCGACAAACTTGCCCCATTCGTTGGCCGAAACGATCGGGGTCGATCCGACGATTTTCGCTTCGGAAAGTGCGGAATGGGAATGGCCGTCGATGATCAGATTGATTCCGGGGACGTTTTCGGCGAGTTTGGCGGACGTGGTCTGTCCTTTCTCTTCCTCGACGAGACCGAGATGGGCGAGGGCGATGACTATGTCGCATTTTTCCTTGTCGCGGAGCTGCGCGACCATTGCCTTGGCTGTTTCGACTTCGTCAAGGAAAGTGAGGCTCTTGTCGGGGCTGGCGATTTTGAGGGTCCGGAGGGTGGTGAGGCCGAACACGCCGACGCGGAAACCGTCATAATTCTTGACGATGTAGGCTTGATCGAGGTATTTGCCGTTTTCGCGCTTGACGTTGGCCGACACGAAGGGGAATTCGGCCTGGACGATCTGGCTCTCGAGGAGGGCGAGATCGTTGTCGAATTCGTGGTTGCCGAGCGCGACCGCGTCGTATTTCATCATATTGTAGGCTTTGATGTCGATTTCGCCCTTGAACATGTTGGAAAGCGCGGTACCGGTGTTGATGTCGCCGGCGTCAAGCAGGAGGACGTTCGCGTTCGCGGCGCGTACCCCGGCTATGAAAGTCGCCCGTTCGGCAAGCCCGCCGACTCCGCCGTTCGGCATGACCGTACCGTGATGGTCATTTGTATTGAGCACAACCAGTGAATAGGCTTTGCCCTGCTCGCGGGCAGCGGGCGCAGTCATGCATCCGGTAAAAACCAGGGTGATTGCGAGCAGAAGGGAGACGAGAGAGATGCATCTTTTCATTTTCAAACTCCTTGACGGTCCGATATACCATATTGTATACCTCATTGCGATAAATTGCACGATGTTGCCTTTTGCCTTTGTATTTGGTTATACTCCAGAAAAAGGAGTACACACATGATTAAAGTCGCGACTGTTGCCGGTTCTGACGCCTCGGGAGGCGCCGGGCTCGAAGCGGACCTGAAGACCTTTGAGGAATACGGTGTGTATGGAATGACCGCGGTAACCCTTATCGCCACGATGGATCCCGAAAATGAATGGTCCCACGGCGTGTTTCCGGTCGACGAGACGGTGCTTCGCGCCCAGATGCAGACCATTTTTGCCGGAGTCGGCGTGGACGCGGTCAAGTCCGGCATGCTCGGTACCCCCTACGCGGTCGAAATGGTCGCCGAATACCTCCGTGAATTCAAGGTCGAACGGTATGTCCTCGATCCGGTCATGATTTGCAAGGGCGCCGACGAACCCCTGACCCCCGGTTTGAACAAACTCGTAGCGGATTTGCTGCTTCCCCTTTCCCTCGTCGTCACCCCGAATCTCTTCGAAGCCGGACAGTTGGCGGGAATGGACACTCCTGCATCGATGGAAGAAATGAAAACCGCCGCCCGACGCATCCATGACAGCGGTGCGCGGAACGTATTCATCAAGGGAGGCTCGAAACTCGAAGGACAAACCGCCGCCATCGACCTGTTTTACGACGGAACTACCTTCAACCAGGTTGAAAGCGCGCTGATCGCCACCCGGTGGACGCATGGCGCCGGCTGTACCACCGCCGCCGCCATCACCGCGGGTCTCGCGCGCGGGCTCGATCCCTACGAGGCGGTAAGCCTTGCGAAGAAATTCATTACGCTGAGCCTCAAGGGCAGCTTCGCCCTGAACCGCTGGGTCGGGCCGGGAAACCCGTCGGGATGGCGCAAAGGCTTCAACTGAAATGCTTCTTGCGGCAGACGATCTCTTTTTCACCTATCCGGCTTCGCGTCAAAAAGCGCTTTCCTCGGTTTCCCTCTCGATAGACCGAAACGAGTATGTCGCCGTTGTCGGCGCGAACGGTTCGGGAAAAAGCACCCTTGCCCGCTGCATCGCGGGACTTCTGAAGCCCGATTCCGGCACGATCCGGCTGGTTCCGGGCGGGACGGAAGAATCCTTCCAGGTTCCTTCGGCGCTTGTGTTCCAGTCCCCCACCGACCAGATCGTGGCCGAGACGGTCGAACTGGATATCGCTTTCGGTCCCGAAAACATCGCGCTGCCCCGCGACCTGATGCTCGGGCGGGTAAAAACCGCACTTGCCGAATTCGCACTCGCGGATCTCGCACAAACGCCGACCCAATCGCTGACATCGGGCCAAAAACAGCATCTTGCGCTCGCCGGCGTACATGTGCTCCATCCGGCCCTCCTGCTTCTGGACGAACCGACGTCCATGCTGAGTCCGCTCGCCCGCAATTCCCTCCTGTCATATCTCGACCGCTTCCATGGGGAAGGCGGTTCGATCATCCATATTACGCACGATCTCTCGGAATCCGCGCGTGCCGGACGGGTGATCGTCCTTGACTACGGTTTTCTTGTATTCGAAGGAACACCGGGAGCGCTGGTCGATCTGCCCCTGGAGACGCTTGAAAAATGGGGATTGTACGGCAGCGTTCCTGTCCTGAAGCATGACGCGCGGGCATCCATCGTCGATCCGGTGCTCGAGTGCCGCGACCTTTCGTTCGGCCCCTTGCGCGATTTCAGTCTTTCGATCGTGCCCGGAACCGTCACTGCCGTAACAGGCGAGTCCGGGTCGGGAAAAAGCGTGCTGCTCGAGCTCCTTGCCGGCCTGCGCCGTCCCGCGTCGGGGACCGTCATCCCCGGAGAAGGGATCGCGGTTTCGCTTGCGGTGCAGGAAAGCGAGGCGAGCCTTTTCGCCGAGTTCGTCGCGGACGATGTCGCGTTCGGCCCACGAAACCGGGGTATAGCCGGTGCGGCGCTCGTCGATCGGGTATCCACCGCAATGGACATGGCCGGCCTTCCGTTCGACCTGTTTGCGGACAGGAAGACTTTTTCCTTGTCGGGCGGCGAGCGGCGTAAAGCGGCCCTTGCCGGTATAATCGCGCTCGAAACCCCGGTCGTGCTGCTGGACGAGCCGTCCTCGGCCCTCGACACGCGCAGCCGCAGCCAGCTCCTGCAATTGATTTTGGCCCTGAAAGCTGCGGGACGGGCGGTCGTATTCACGACCAACCGGACCGAAGAATGCGATATCGCGGATACGGTCATCGCGCTTCCGCTCCCGGCGGGCGGGACAGCCCCCGGTGCGGGCGTGTTTTCCGATAAAATGACCAGGGCCGAAAAAAAGAGCCTTACCCGCGATCAGCTGTCCCTGGAGCGCCTGCGTCAGGGGGCCTCCGGGTCCTATGGAAACATCGATACTGTCATGCACCGGCTTGCCCCGCTTACGAAATATATCCTCACCGTAAGCTCCATCGCCGCGGCCGTCGCAGTCGCCTCCTGGCCCCTACTGGTCCTGCTTCTCCTGCTTGATTGCGTTCCCCTGTCCCTTTCCCGTTTTCCGTTCCGGAAACTGTTTTTCGGCATCCTCGGCATCCTTCCCTGGCTTGTCGTCCTGGCCGTCTTTCAGTACCTGATTACACCCGACCTGCTGCTGCCGCTCGTTTTTCTGCTCAGATTCATCGCGCTCTATCTTCCCCTGACCCTTTTCATTTTTATTACATCCAGGACCGAAATCATGTACGGCATGGAAGACTTTCTCCGCCCCCTCGCCCTTGTCCGAATGCCTGTTCGCGACATTTCCCTGGTTACCGGGATCGTGTTCCGCTTCATCGCCCTCCTGTACGAGGAAGCGATGCGCATAACCATGGCCCGCATCATCCGGGGCGCGGGGGCTGCCCGTAAAAAGGGTTTGTTGTCCGCGGTTATGTCCATGGCCTCCCTCTTCGTCCCCCTCGTACTGCGTACGCTCACCCGGGCGGAGCGGCTTTCGCAGGCCATTACCGCGCGCTATTACGGAACAGGAAGGAATTCTCGGTATCTCGTGTGGCAAATACGATTCGCCCAACGTATACTGAATATAGCGGTTCCGCTTCTTGCAGGATTGCTCGTATATCTGTCGTATATCCTGTAGGGGGACCAAGATGAAACCCGCTGCGCTCAAGTACTGCCCCCAGTGCGGATCCGTAGGCTATCAATACCGCGACCGGAAATACTGGTACTGTCCGGTCTGCCTTTTTACGTATTTTCACAATGTCGCGACTTCGGCCAGCATAATCGCCGAGGTGAACGGTTCCATACTGATGCTCGTGCGAAGTGACAATCCCGGCAAGGGTCTTTTGGCCCTTCCCGGCGGCTTCGTCGACGCGGGCGAGCGGGCCGAGGACGCTGCTCTCCGCGAATGCAGGGAAGAAACGGGTCTGTCCGCCCAAGGTCTGTCATTTGTGGGATCATGGCCGAACGAATACACGCACAAGAATGTCATTTACAAAACCTGCGACCTCTATTTCAGCGCGAGCATTCCCCAATCGCTTGACGCCCTCAATCTCGAGGAAAACGAGGTTTCTTCGATCCGTCTCGTGTCACCTGCGGAAGTTGCGACAGCTCCTATTGCGTTCGAATCCGCCAGGAACGCCATATTGGCCTGGCTCGATATGCGTACGCAAATGCAGGAGATATCATGATCACTGTCCGATCCGTGAAAACCCGGGAATCGGTTTTTTTTCTCGCTGCGCTTTGCATTGTTGCCGTTTTCCTCTCTTCCTGCTCCACGACACCGACCGAATACCGGGGAAGCCTTTCGGACGCAATGGACAAGTCGAAGGACGACCATGAAGGCGACCGTTCCGTACCGGACGGTACGCGGGAACCCGCATATCCTGAGCGGCAGCCTTCTGGCGGCAACAGTCCGTATGACGAGCCCTCCGACACCGGCGCCTATCCCGCTTCGACTGCCGGTCCCTCCGATTTCTGGCTCGGTTTCCGGGGCGGAAACGGGCTGTATCGGGACAATTCGATGGAACCGCTTTCCGACGGGGATGTTCTTGCCGGGGCCGAGGCGTCGCCCCGCCTGGAATTCGACCTCTATGCCGGCTACAAGGCGGCACGTGCGGTCGCGGGCAGCTCTCTCGACGAAAGCATCAAGGATCCGCTCTTGTTCCTGAAGGCGGGAATCGAGGGACGCGTATCGCCCTTCCCCGACTGGCTATTCATGAGTCCGTACCTATCGGCGGGGATGGGCGGTTTTTATATGGGATGGAATTTCCGGAACGCGTTGACGGCGGGAGACGAAACGATAGCGAGCGACAGCGTTACCGGTTTCCTGATGCATGTCGGAGCCGGTATCTATCCGGTAAGGCTGGACCGGTTCAGGCTCGGCGTCAGCATCGTGCCCGAGACCTGCCTGTTCGGTCCGGTGACCAATGAAGGCTTTGACAACGACTATTTCGGCTCCTTCAATTCGGTGAAGGTCATGGTCGAAATAGCCGTCAAATTCTAGCGTTCGCTACATGACGAACAGCGCCAGGCCTTCCCTCGTATACTTTGTCTGAAGCTTCTTTATTGCCGCCTCTATGGCGGCCGCCGCGTCGTCGTTCATGCAGTAGATGATCATCAATTCGTTTATTTCCGGCCAGATCGAGTCGCCCATTTTCGGCGTCGTGTACCCGCGTCCCTTCACTCCCGGAATGAGACTGAAGAACTGCGCTTCCGGAATCGGGGCGAGAGCGTCGAGGATGTCCTCTTCGATTGCCTGGCTGAAGATTATCTCGATTCGTTTCATGCCTGTCCTCCCGCGCCGTTGAATCCCGCAATTTCAAGCGCGGCGGCTTCACGTGCCGCGCGCTTCTGCGCCTTCCTGCCGTCCCTTTTTTCCCGGTAGCGGTTGAAACCGTAATAGAGTACCGGCATCAGGATGAGGGTCATGAGCGTTCCGAACGCAAGTCCGCCGAGTATTGTCTGGCCGATGGGCTGGACCATTTCGGAGCCTTCGCCCGGCATGAAGGCCATGGGCACCAGACCGAGTATGGTGGTGAGCGTGGTCATCAGGATGGGGCGGAGCCGGCTTCTCGCCGCTTCGGCGCAGGCGTCGGTGAGCGACATTCCGCGTTTTCGCAGGAGGTTCGTATAGTCGACGAGAACGATGCCGTTGTTGACGATGACGCCGACGAGTATCAGCGCGCCTACCGCGGTCATTACGTTGAGCGTCTGTCCCGTCAGCGCGTAGATCGCCACTATGCCTACGAGCGCCATCGGTATGGTGAAGAGAACGATGAAGGGATCGAGCAGGGACTCGAACTGGCTTGCCATGACGCCGAACACGAGGATGATGGCCATGGTGATGATGATCGCGAACTGCTTGATCGCTTCCATCATGTCCTTGTAGTCCCCGCCGTACTCGATGCGCACGTCGTCATCCTGCGGGATTCCTTCCTTGATCAGTTTTTCGACCTTCGTCTGGACCGTACCGAGCGAAGCTCCCGGAGGAGTACCCGCCGATACGGTGATGATCCGGCTCTGGTCTTCGCGGCTGATGGTGATCGGGGATACGCCTTCCTCGTAATGCGCGAAGCTGGATACGGGGAAGCGGACGCCCTGCGCGTTGGTGACGAAAATCTGCTCGAGATCGCTCAATTGCGTCTTGTCTTTCTCGGCGAGCATAAGGATGATGTCGGTTTCGGTTCCGCCTTCGCGGTAGCGGGAAGCCGTGGTGCCTGCGATGTTCGCCTTTATTTCCTGGCCCACCGAATAGATGTTGAGGCCGAGGCTGTAGAGCCGGTCGCGGTCGATGACGATGTTGACCTGCGGCAGTCCGTCCTTCATGCTGATCTGCGGATCGGTTACACTGTCCGCGGCTTGCTCCACGAGTAGGGTCTTGATCGCGTTCGCGGTGGATCGGGCCTTGTCGAGGTCTTCCGACTTGACCTTGATGCTGACCGCGGCCCCGCCTCCGCCCATGCTGAAGCCCCTGCCCGCGCCGAACGTGAAGGTAGCGCCGGGGACGTTGTCGAAGTGCTTCCGCAGTTTCGCCTTGATCTCATCCTCGGAATCGATGCGCTCCTTGAGGGACGGAAGGGCGATGGTGAGCGATCCGGTGTACGACGTGCTGCCGCCGAGTCCGAAGTTGCTGCTGGAGCCGGCGAGAACCGAGATGTTCTTGTAACCCTTGATTTCCGTCTCGACTATCTGTTCGAGCTGCTTGAGGACGGCTTCTGTCGCCTCGAGCTTGGTGCCGACCGGGAGGGATACGTTTACCGTGACCGAGTCGGACGCCTGGGTAGGCATGTATACGAAACCGAGGATCGGTATCGATATGCAGCTGATGACGAAAAGCGCGGCGATCGTCCCGACGGTCACGGCCTTGTGCTTGAGGAACCAGCGCACGGATTTCGAGTAGACGTCGTCGAGCTTGTCGAAGAAGCGGTCCATCGCGGCGTCGACATTCCGTACCGCGTTGAAGCCCGCCCGGAGCGCCGGGTTCCTGAATGTCCTCGCCGCCTGTTTAGCTGCTTTTTCCTTTTTGGTGCTGATCTTGAAATACTTGCTCGTGAGTACCGGTATCAGTACGAGGGCGACGATGAGCGAGCACAGGAGCGAGATGACGACGGTGAAGGCGAGGCCTTCGAAAATTTCGCCGACGAGGCCGAGTTCCTTCTTGTACATGATGAGCGGAAGGAATACGCAGATCGTCGTCAGTGTCGAGGCCGAGATGGCCAGCATCATTTCCTGCGATCCGAGGATGGCAGCGGGCAGCGGCTTGGTTCCCTTTTCGCGGTAGGTAAAGATGTTTTCGAGGATTACTATCGAGTTGTCAACGAGCATTCCGACGCCGAGGGTGAGTCCGGCCAGGGTCATGATGTTCAGCGTCATTCCGCTGAAGTACATGATGCCGAGGGTTACGATGAGCGAGATCGGAATGGTGAGACCGATGATGATCGTGCTCCGGAAACTGCGGAGGAAGACGAACAGGATGATGACGGCGAGAAGCGCTCCGGAGAGGGCGCTGCCGGAAACCTCGTCGACCGATCGCTGTATGATGTCGGTCGTGTTCATGGTTTCGGTGATCGTTATGTCGGCCGGTGCGTCTTTCTGGATGGCTGCCATCTTTGCCTGGACGGCGCGGGCCGTCTTTACCGAGTTGGTGCCGCTTTGTTTTTGTATCGACATCTGGACGCTGGGCACGCCGTTGAAATAATACATGGATCCCTGCGCCTTGAATCCCGCATATACGTCCGCGATATCCCGAAGGCGGATTGTGGCGACCGTAGGCGCCTTTCCTCCCGCGACATTTTCCATGCCGGCGGTCTTGTACGATATGACGGTATTCCTCACGTCGTCCAGCGACTTGTATTCGCCGACGGTGCTGATGGTATAGTTGAGGTCTTCCTCCGTGATCGTGCCGCCCGCGATCTGTATGTTCTGCGCGCTTATCATCTGCGAGATCTGGGTGATGGTCAGGTTGTACGCCTGAAGACGGTCCCGGGGTATCTCGACGATTACCGCCTTGTCCCGCCCGCCTTCCACGATCGCGGTCGCGACTCCCTGAATCTGTTCGAGTTTCGGGGTCAGGTCGTCCGCGTATTTGCGGAGCTCCTCGGGCGAACGGCTGCCGCTTACCGCGTAGCTCATGATGGGTATCATGTTCGGATCCATCTTGTAGATCATCGGCGCGGAAGCCTCGTCGGGAAGCATTCCCTTGATGTAGTCGAGCTTGGCGCGGATGTCGTTCATCGCCTCGTCGAGGTTGCTGCCGAACGTGAGCTGCATGAACACGAGGCTCGAGCCGCTTGAGGAATTGGATCCAAGGTATTCGATTCCGGAAACGCCCGACAGCACGCTTTCGACGGGTCTGGTGATCCGCTTTTCCACCTCCTCGGGACCCGCGCCCGAGTAAGTCGTGGATATGGCGACATAGGGCAGCTCGATGTCCGGAAGGAGGTCGAGGGGAAGATCGGAGCTTGCGTACAAGCCGAGGGCGACCAGGATGACGAATATGATGAGGGTGGTCGTCGGCCGGTTTACCGCAGTTCTTGAAAGACTCATTTATTGCTCTCCATTACCGGAAGCGGGTCCAGTTTCGAGACTATGTTTATCACCGAAGCGTCCTCGAGGAGGGTCTGTCCACGGACGACGATTTCCTCGTCGGGGGCGATGCCCGAGAGGATCTCGATCTTGTCGTCCACGCGGATTCCCGCGGAGACTTCCTTTTTTTCGACGGCAGTCTTTCCATCGGTTCCGTTCCTGACGACGAACACGAAATCTTTTCCGAAGCGGGTCACTACCGCCGATTGGGGGATCTTGACGATGTTCGTCTTCGTTTCCGTGATGAGCTTGACGCGGGCGAACATGCCTGCCTTGATGCGCGCGTCGGATTCGACCAGTGCGAGCTTGACAGCCATGGTACGGGATGTCTGGTCGAGTACCGGACTTATCTCGGTTATCCGCGCGGGGAAGACCTCTCCGGGGAAGGCGTCGAAACGAAGATACGCGCTTTGACGCGGCCTGATTTTGGAGACGAACCGCTCGGGCACGTTCATGGCTATCTGGAGGGTGTCCATCTTGCTGACCTTCGCCACGGAGAGTTGTTGGGAAACCATGCTGCCGATGACGACGTTTACCGCCGTGATGGTGCCGCTGATCGGCGCCTTTACGGGGCTCGGTTCGTAATTCATTCCGGGACGCGAGGAATCGACGAGGGCGATGACCTGGTTTTTTTCCACGTACTCGCCTATTTGGACCCTGACCTCCGCGATCTTGCCGGCCGCGTCGGGGAGGATGTCGATGTTCGTCTTTGCGGTCACGTCGCCGCTGAATTCGAGATAATCCTGAAGTTCGCCGCGAGTGGCGGTCGTGGTGGAAACGGCGAAGACGGTTACCGCCGTTTCTTCCGCGGCTTTCTTTTCTTCGGCTTTTTTGCCCGAGCAGGATGCGAGCGCCGCGATCGCGAGAATCAGTCCCGCACCGAGCGCCACGATCCGGCGAATCCTGTTTTTTTGCATTCTAAGCTCCTTCATCCAGTTATCAGTTCAGTTTGGTATTGAGCGCCGTTTCGAGGTCCAGCATGGTCGAGATGTAATTGTACTTTTCGTTCAGTACGCCGAGCTTGGCCTGGAGGAGCGAGTTCTCCGCGTCCTTGAGGTCGAGGAATTCGATCGTACCCGCACGGTAGCCCTGTTCGGTCAGCCGGTACGCCTTGTCCGCGATGGACGCGCTCAGTTCCATCGTCGCGATCGAAGTCTTCACCTTTTCGAGTTTTTTCGCGAGGTTCCGGATTTCGAGTTCCGCGCTGTAGGCGGCTTGTTTTAGCGTGAGCTCGAGTTTTTTGGCGGATTCCCTCGAATCCTCGGCGTTCTGTCCCGAGGACGAGAAGGGGAGGAGGTTCGTCAGGTTGAAGGCGAGCGTCATGCTGAACGCCCCCGAGCTGTCCGTCCAGTTTTCGGTGTCGGTCCAGGAATCGTCGATGGCCGAAAGGCGGGGCGACCAGCTTTGCGAGAGCGAGAGGCTCGGTGTATACCGCTGTGTTTGTGTCGCACGGTACTGGGTATCGAGCAGTTCGATGTTCTTGCGCAACAGCGCGAGGTCGAGCCGGTCGGCAAGATGCTTCAACACAAGCTCGTCCGCGTTTACCGATGCGATCGCCGGATTGATTTCACCGTCGAGATCGATCTGCGTGCCGACCGGAAATCCGAGCGTGAACGCAAAGAAATTTTTCTGCTGTTCCAGATTGAGCGTCGCTTCCTCGATGACGGGTTTCTGCGTCTCCACCGAAAGCTGGGTCTGCAGGTAGCTCAATTCAGGTACGAGGCCGTTGCTGAAATTGGTCTTCGTCTGCTTGAGCCGGGCTTCGGCCGTGGCGAGCTTTTCGTTCGCTATCGAAAGGCTCCCCTGCTGGAGGAGGATGCCGTAAAACGCCTTGCGTACGTTTGTTTCAGTCTGCCTGCGTGCCTGCTCGTACTGCAGCTGTCCCGCCTCGTATGCCTGCCGCGTTGCCTTGAGCCCGTCGAAGAGCGCGAGATTCAGGTTGAGTCCGACGCTGAGCCCGGCGAAAGCGGACCAGCGCTCTTTTTCCTCGAGTTCTGTCGTTACTGACGGCATCATTGGATTGGTGGTTTCCTTCATGTTCGTCCTGGCCATCGTTCCCGTCGCCTGTACGTTCGGCACGAAGACGTTCCAGGCGTACTGGTTGTCCCGCTGCTTCATGCGCACGTCGATGGCGCTCGAGGCGAGGGAGATGTTGTTCTCCATCGCGAGATTTACCGCCTCGTCAATGGTCACTTTTTTCTGCACGTCCGCCCGGGCGGCGTCCTGCGCCGCGACCGTCGCGATCGAAACGAGCGCGAGCACAACCGCAAGATATCCTGTTTTCTTTTTCATAGTATCCCCTTGTCCCCGCCGAGCATGCTGCAAAACATGCGGCGGATATTTTTTCGCGAAGTATGTTCGTCGGCGTCAAGCCGTTTTCCCTGTATAATCGTACTGGTGCTCAGGATGGAAGCCCATTTGATGAGCCCCACCGCGCGCATTTTCCGTTCTCGTCCCCCGCCCGGAATCCCTTCGAGGCGGTACGGTTTGAGGAACCTGTCGATGTCGAAGTCCTGATGCTGCGAACCGTTCGGCTGCCGGATCGTCTCGTAACGGATCCAGTTGAAAACGGCGAGAATCTCCGGTTTGAGCAGGAGGTAGTTCGCCTGCACGGACATGACGACGAACAGCTGTTCCGCGAGGTTCGTCCCTTTTTCGGCGCGGTTCTCGCACAGCGAGATGATGGTTTCCGTTTCTTTTTTCACCAGCTCGTTCAGCATTTCGCTCTTGTTCCTGAAATAGAAATAAAGACTGCTTTTTGCGGTCCCCATTTTTTCCGCGATCCGCTCGATGGTCGTTCCCGAGATGCCGTATTCCTTTATGGAAGCGGCTATCGCGGTAAAGAGCTTCGGTGCTTCCGGAAGCTCCTCCCCCGATATGATCGACAGTGCCTCGAGCTCGTCGAACCTGCCGTCGGCGGGCATGATCATTCCCGGCAACCCCCTGCCCAGAATCCGCACGAGCTCCTCCTGCATCGGTTCGATCCCTTCGATCACGAAACCGGCTATCAGGACGGATGTGATGTTCTTGAGAAGGGCAATGTTGACGAATGCCTGCTCCTCTGCCGTCTTGCCTGCGACCATGCGCGAGAATCCGGCGACGGCCGGCGATTCCGCCAGAAGCAGGGCATACAGATCCTGATCGTACTGCTCCTTCGAAAATATATTGTGCATGAGAAGGAACAGATGTCCCGGGTGCGAGCGGAAATACCCTACGAAGGCCGCTCGCAGCTCGTCCGGCGTGGAGCCTGCGCCTTTGAACGTTTCCAGCAAATCCCGATGGAGCATCATGTTGAGCGCATCCTCGATCTCGGCCCGGTTCCCGAAATGACGGTATATGGCGGTTTTGGATACCCCGATTTTCGCGGCGATTTCCGCAAGGCTCCAGCGGTCGCTGGTTTGCACCAGCGAAAGGGTCGCCTCGAGTATCTGGTCCCGTCGGGATTTTTTTTCTGTCATTTCCTGAACCGTTTCCAACTTTTCTCCAGCCTTTCAACAATGTTACCGAACGTTCGGTAACAACAAATCTAGATAATTCCGTTCCTCTCGTCAAGTAAAAACGGACGGAACTGTCAAAAAAAAGCGTCCTGTGATACACTGGCGGGCAAGGCGCGGCGAATCGAAAGCCGGCATTTCGCGCCAAAGGAACCTCCATGAAAAACAAACAGCTTCGGGAACTTGCGGTGTGCGGCTTCGATGCCGTCCGAACCCTTGCCGACAAGCACCCGGAAAAAATACAGCGCCTTTTTTTCACCCAGGAATGCGCCCGCTTCTTCGGTCCGGTCTGCAAGACCCTTTCGGCCGCCAAACGCGTGTATCGCCTCGTAGAGTCCGAGACGGAACTTGAAAAACTCAGCCAGAGCGTCCACCACCAGGGCGTCGTGGCGATGATAACCGCTCCCGCCCCGCTGACCCTCGACCTCGATACCCTGCGCCTGTGGCACAAGGCCAAGGAACGGGTGCTGGTCCTGGACCGCGTCGGCAATGCCAATAACCTCGGCGCCATCGTCCGCAGCGCCGCATTTTTCGGCATCGGCAAGATAGTCATCAGCGACGACGACGAACAGGCCCAGGTGACGACCAGCGCCTACCGTGTCGCCCAGGGCGGCATGGAGTTCGTCGAAATTTGGTGCGCATCGTCCGCCGCCTGGCTCGTTCAGGCCAGTGCAGGCCACATGATCCGCATCGGCGCCGACCACCGTGCCAAAAACAGTCTTTCCGCCCTTCCCGCCCTCGCAGGAGCCGACTCGGGCGTGCTCGTCGTCATGGGCAACGAGGAGACGGGCCTTTCCCCCGAGGTAAAAACCGCCTGCGACCATCTGGTGCGCATTCCGGGTACCGGTGACATCGAAAGCCTCAATGTCGCACAGGCCGCAACCCTTTTCCTGTACGAACTTTCGCTTTTGTAGGCGCATTTCCGTGACATAGTTACTGAACATTCCCGCTTTTATGCGTATACTATTCTTATACAGATTCAAGGAGGCACTCACATGGCAGTGTTGTATACAAATGGACCGAATTTCAACAAAGTAATCAATCAGGATATTCCTGTTCTCGTCGACTTCTGGGCACCTTGGTGCGGACCGTGCAAAATGCTCGGCCCCGTCCTCGAAGACGTCGAAAAAGAAATCGGCCCGTCGGCCATAGTAGCCAAACTGAATGTGGACGAAGAGCAGGATCTTGCCCAAAAATACGGCGTTTCCAGCATCCCGACCATGATCATTTTCAAGAAAGGCCAGCCCGTCGACAGATCCGTCGGCTTCATGAGCAAGGAAAAAATCGTTTCCCTCATCAAGAGCCACATGTAATCGCCCGTTCCCCCCGAATGAAAGTTCCGGCCCCGCGCCCGGAACTTTTTTTTTCGCCTGCATGCCTCCTGCCCGACGCCGGAATGCCTGCCGGCCTGACCGGGTTACAATTCCACTTTCTTTTCCATCAACCATGAGGCTCCGGCGAAGAGGATGGCCGCCAGGACGAGGAAGAACAGGAAGGGCGCGACGGGAAGCGCGAGGATTTTTTCCGGCGGCCCGAGGTTCAGCATCTCCAATTTGGTGCCGGCAAAGAATCGTGAATCCAGGGCGAATCGCAGGTTGGCGAACCATCCCAATTTTTCGCTCAGGAAGGTTCCCAGCTGCATCGACCAGTTGGTCAACATCATGAATACGGCTATCGAAACGGCGGTAGCTATTCCCCTGTTCTTGACGAAGGATCGCGAGCCGACCACGGCGAAGGTGATGAAAATTCCGGTCGTGACGAAGCCGAACAGCATGATGAGGCCGATTTGCAGCATCGGGAAGAAATTCAGGACGAAGACCTGTTCGAACATGAAACCGAGCACCCTGAAGAAACCTGTTTCACCCCGGCTGGCAAGCACGGCCGCGAAGGCGCCGTGAATTCCGAGCAGTACGGCGCAGCTGATCCCGTAGGCGAGATACTCGATCAGTCCCGCGACGAGCCTGCCGCCGAGGACTTCCCAGCCGCGGCGCGGAACGGTGAGCATCAGGTAGCTCGAATCCTTGTACAACAGCTCGTTGACGTGTCCCGTGCCGCATTTGAAGAACATGACGACCGTCGTGATGAATGTGGTACCGATCGATATCGGTATCCAGAACGCTGCTGCCGGTCCGAACGCCATCCTTCCCGACATGATTCCGACGGCTTCGACCGCGTATGCGACGAGATTGACTATCCCGAATATTGAAAGCAGCAGCAGCATGCTGTTTTTCCGGCCCTTCAGTTGGTATTTGATTATTTCTAGCATTTCACGTCCTCCTTACCGGTTTCCGAAAATTTCGAGATATAATTGATCGATGGATTTGCCCCGGGCTGTCCTGAGCTCTTCCGCGTCTCCGGTCAGGATCAGCTCGCCCGAATCGATGAAGGCGACGTCGTTGAAAATTTGCTCGACGTCGTTGACGAGGTGCGTGCTGACGATGATCGCGGAATCCTCGGTCCAGGTCTTGATGATGGTAGACACGATGCGTTCGCGGGAGACGGGATCGACGCCCCCGAGCGGTTCGTCGAGCAGGAAGAGATCGGCCCTGCGCGAGAAGGCGAGGGTAAGGTTCAGTTTTTCTATCATGCCTTTCGACATGGTCTTCACCTTTTCGTTTTTTTCGAGCTTCATGAAGCCGAGCATGTCGAGTGCTTTGAGCCGGTCGAAATCGGCGAAGAAGTCGGCGTAAAAATCGATGGCGTCGCTTGCCTTCATCCAGGGATACAGGGTATTCCGGTCGGGAAGGAAGGATACGACCTGTTTGGTCTCGCAGCCTGCGGGTTTTCCGGAAACCTCGAAGGTGCCTCCTGAGGGTTTTTGCAGGCCGGCGATTATTTTGAGAAAAGTGGTCTTGCCGGAACCGTTCGGTCCCATCAGTCCGAGAATCCTGCCGCTTTCGAGCTTCATGCTTATGCCTCGAAGCGCCGGTTTGGTAAAAAAGTTCTTTTTAAGGTTTTTCGTTTCCAGTATGACGCTCACCTGTTTTTTCCTCCGTCTATTTCCTTTTCGAGAGCCTCGATAATCGCCGTGCCGGCAAATCCGAGGGACTTCATGCCTTCGATGAAGGTTTCCATCACCGATTTGGCCATTTCCGACCTGAGATCTGCTATCAAAGTCTGCTTTTCCACGATAAAAGTCCCCATTCCTCTTTTTGTCTCGCTTACGCCTTCGCGTTCGAGTTCCTGATACGCGCGCTGGACGGTATTCGGGTTGACCGACAGCGCCTCCGCCTGATCACGCACCGAAGAAAGCTTGTCGCCCGGTTTGAGGGCACCGTTTACGATGCTTTGTTTTATCGAGTGCATTATCTGAAGATAGATCGGAATGTTTGCATCGAATTCGCTCATGCCGTCTCCTTTGTTTTAGTGTCTTAATAGACTAATACACTATAACAACAAATTTGTCAAGCATAAAAAGGAACGGTTTACTTGACGGAGACTGCGCTTTCCCCTAAAATCGTATTTTATCAATTAGACACACGGATTATCTCTCGGCTTCTCACCCGGATCGGCATAATAACTGGATGGCAGTTTAAAATATTCCAAGGAGTATGTATGAACGGATCGAATGGAAATTTTTCAATATGCAGATCCTGAAAGAACGGATCAGGAAGGACGGACAGGTTCTTCCCGGAAACATCCTGAAGGTGGGGACGTTTCTCAATCACCAGATAGATATCGACCTTTTCAACGAACTGGGCAGGGAATTCGCCCGCCGTTTCGCCGGGGTCAAGGTCACGCGCATCCTCACCATCGAGGCGTCGGGTATCGGCATCGCCTGCATCGTCGCGCAGTATTTCAACGTACCGGTGGTATTCGCCAAGAAGGCGAAATCGCGGAACGTTTCGGGCGACATGTACACGACGAACGTCAAATCGTATACGCACGGAACTTCGTACGACGTCATCGTGGCGAAGGATTTCATCAAGGCAGGCGACTCGGTGCTGCTCATTGACGATTTTCTGGCCAACGGCTGCGCCCTGGAAGGACTCGTGGAGCTGGTGCGGAGCGCCGGGGCCACGGTTGCCGGAGCGGGAATCGTCATCGAGAAGGGATTCCAGGAAGGCGGCACCCGCATCCGGGCGCTGGGCGTGCGTCTCGAATCCCTGGCAGTCATCGAACGGATGAGTCCGGAAGAGGGAATAACTTTCAGGGACTGACCTGAAGCAGTTTATATTTTTCTCACAGGAGTAACGTATGAAAAAGGCGCTCATCGTATTGGTTGCCGCGGCGGCAGTGCTGTTCGCGACATCATGCAGCAAGAAGGCTGAAGACGGAAAGGCGGCTGCGAAGCTGACCAAGGAAACCATCAAGGTTGGTTTCGTGTACATCGGGACCATCAATGACGAAGGTTACACCCAGGCACACGACCAGGGCCGGCTTGCTCTCAACGACATGGGAATCAAGACCGCGTACGTGGAACAGGTAGCCGAGAATGCCGACTGCGAAAAGGCGATCCGCGACCTTATCGACCAGGGATGCAACGTCGTCTACACCAACAGCTTCGGTTACATGGACTGGACGATCAAGGTAGCAGCTGACCATCCCGAGGTCTTCTTCGGCCACGCCTCCGGTTACAAACGCGCCGCGAACGTATCCACCTACTTCGGCAAGATCTATCAGGCCCGCTACCTTTCGGGTATCGTCGCCGGTCTCAAGACCAAGAACAACAAGCTCGGATACGTAGCCGCCATGCCGATTCCCGAGGTCATCCGCGGAATCAACGCGTTTACCCTCGGCGCCCAGTCCGTCAATCCGAAAGCCACCGTGGAGGTCATCTGGACCAACACCTGGTTCGATCCCGCCGTCGAGAAACAGGCCGCCCTCGAACTCCTCAACAAGGGTTGCGACGTACTGGCCCAGCACCAGGATACGACGGCCGCGCAGATCGCCGCACAGGAAAAGGGCGCTTTCGCCATCGGTTACAATTCCCCCACCTTCAATGCCGCTCCCAAGGCGTACCTGACCGCACCCCTCTTCAAGTGGGCGACCTTCTATACCGACGACGTCAACCAGATCCTCGCCGGCACCTGGACCTCGCGCGCTTACTGGGAAGGCTTCGACAAGGGCATGGTAGCCCTCGACGCGCTCAGCCCCAACTGCACACCCGATGCTTCCGAAAAAGTCGAAGCCGCCAAGGCCAAGATCATCTCGGGCGAGCTCAAACCCTTTACCGGACCCCTCGCCGACCAGAGCGGAGCCGAGAAGGTAGCTTCCGGCACGGCCATGACGGACGACGAAATCTGGAACATGGGCTGGTTCGTGAAAGGCGTGATCGGCAGCATTCCGAAATAATCGTGCGTACGGCGGCGCGGTCCGGGCAAGAATCGGCTTCTGATGGCACTAAAAATCGTGCATGGGGGAAGCCGAATTGCCCTGGACGCGCGTCGCCTCCCGCGCGATTATTTCGAGCTTTCACCGTATGAGAAACGGTTGCAGGTGTTTGGGGAAAACGGGAGGGGTATGGCGGGGACGGCTTATATCGATTTGAGGGATATCTCGAAGACGTTCGGGACGGTTGCGGCGAACAGGGACGTGTGTCTTGACGTCAACCGCGGCGAAATTCTCGCGCTGCTCGGCGAGAACGGCTCCGGGAAAAGTACTCTCGTCAACATGCTTTCGGGCATCTACGCTCCCGACTCGGGCTCCATTTTCATGGATGGAAAGGAGCAGTCGTTCACCTCGCCCCATGACGCGATCAGCGTCGGCATCGGCATGGTGCACCAGCATTTCAAGCTCGTCTCCGTAATGACCGCGAAAGAAAACATAACCGTCGGCGAAAGCGGGGGATTTTTCATAGACGACAAAAAAATAACGGAAAAGATTTACGGAATAGAAAAGCGTTTCGGTTTCGTGACGAATCCGGACAAGAAAGTGTACGACATGTCCGTCGGCGAAAAGCAGACGGTGGAAATATTGAAAGTGCTGTATCGCGGCGCGAACGTGCTCATCCTGGACGAGCCGACCGCCGTATTGACCCCGCAGGAAACCGCGCGGCTTTTCGCCATCCTTCGTAAAATGAAGGAAGAAGGCTGCGCGATAATCATAATCACCCACAAACTCAACGAAGTAATGGAAATAAGCGACCGCGTGACGGTCTTGCGCCGCGGAAGGAGCGTCGGTACCGTGAGGACAGCCGATTCGAGCCCGCGCGAACTGACCGAGATGATGGTCGGGGCGTCGATCTCGCTCGAGATCAACCGCGTGCGGGCCGAACGGTCGCCAGCCCCCATGCTCGAAGTGCGCTCCCTCTCCCTGGCGGACGGGGAGGGCATCAAGCTTCTCGACGGCGTCGCCTTCGATATCTTCGGCGGCGAAATACTCGGCGTCGCGGGAATCGCCGGCTCGGGACAGAAGGAACTGTGCGAGACGATCGCCGGCCTGCTGCGCGCCGACTCGGGGTCGGTCAAATTCCTCGGAGGAGAGCTCCTCGGCCTTTCTCCCCGCACCATCATCAAGAAGGGCGTCAGCATGAGCTTCATTCCCGAGGACCGGCTCGGCATGGGTCTCGTCGGGGAAATGGACATCACCGACAACATCCTCCTCAAATCGTACAATAAAAATGCGGGCATTTTCATCGACCGCGTCTCCGGGAAACGGGAAGCGGAAAAAATAGTCTCGGGATACGGCATCTCGACGCCTTCGGTAAGCCATCCAGTCAAGAAGCTTTCGGGCGGCAACATCCAGAAGGTCCTGCTCGGCCGCGAGATAGAAATGGCCCCGCGCCTTCTCATCACCGCCTATCCGGTGCGGGGTCTCGACATCGGCGCCTCGTGCGCCATCTACGACATGCTGAACGAACAGAAGCGCCGCGGCGTCGCCGTGCTTTTCATCGGCGAGGATCTCGACGTGCTCCGCGAGCTGTCCGACCGGATCATGGTCCTGCACGACGGCGCGGTCATGGGCATCGTCGATCCCGAAACGACCACCAAGGAAGACATCGGCCTCCTCATGATGGGGCATACGGCGGGAGACGCGAAATGATACGGATAGTCACCAAAAGCGAACCGGGTCCGCTTCGCGAAAACCTGCTGCGGATCGCGGCCGTTTTCTGCGCGCTTCTCGCTTCGGCGGTCATCATGGCCTTCATCGGGTACGATCCGATCCGGGTTTTCGGCAAGCTCGTCGAAGGGTCGCTCTCGTCCGCCTACCGTTTCCGGGAGACGGTCAACAAGACCATACCGCTTGTCGTCCTTTCACTCGGCATCGCAATAGCCTTCCGCATGAAGTTCTGGAACATCGGCGGCGAGGGACAGTTTTATCTGGGCGCGTTCGGCGCTTCCCTCGCGGCTTTCGCGTTTCCCGGTTTGCCGGCGGCCGTCCTGCTGCCTTTCATGTTCGTCACGGCCTTCCTGTTCGGCGGTTTCTGGGCCCTCATACCTGCCGTCCTCAGGGCGCGGTTTTCGGCGAGCGAAACCCTCGTCACCCTCATGCTCAATTATGTCGCGCTCAAATGGATTTCCTACCTGCAATACGGTCCCTGGAAGGATCCCGACGCGAACGGATTTCCGAAGATCGCGCCCTTCGGCGCGAACGCGATACTCCCCGACCTGCTGGGCATCCATGTCGGCTGGCTGGTCGCCCTCGTGCTCGTCGTCCTCATGCACATACTGATGAAGCGTACAAAGCTCGGGTACGAAATCGACGTGCTCGGCGAGAGCGAGGCGACGGCGCGTTACGCGGGCATGGACGTGACGCGGATCACGCTCGTCGCCATCCTCATAAGCGGCGGCCTCTGCGGCGCGGCCGGCATGATGCAGGCGTCGGCGATAGAACACTCCTTGACCGATCAGCTGTCCGGCGGTCTCGGTTTCACCGCCGTCATCACCACCTGGCTCGCGCGCCTCAGTCCGCCGGTCATCGTGCTCGTTTCGTTCCTGTTTTCGATGTTGCTCCAGGGAGGATCCTTTCTCCAGAGCTCGCTCAAAATTCCGTCCGCCGTCGCGGGCATCCTGCAGGGCATCATCATCTTTTTCGTGCTCGGCAGCGATTTTTTCGTCCGTTATAAATTCGTGTGGAAGAGGAAGGCGGGTATGCCCGCGGGCAAGGCTGCAGCCGGGGAGGCCGTCGAATGAACCTTTTCGTCGAATCCCTCTCCCTGTTCCTGCAGACCGCCGTGCAAATGGGCACGCACATATTGCTGGCGACTCTCGGCGGCATCCTGTGCGAAAAAGTCGGCAACCTCAACCTCGGTATAGAGGGCATGATGCTTCTCGGCGCTTCCGTCGGATTTTCCTCAGCGCTCGCATCGGCCAATCCCGTCACGGCGGTCCTTGCCGCAGGCGCGGCGGGCGCAGCCGGTGCGCTCATCTATGCGGTAATCACGGTAACCCTCAGGGGCAACCAGGTCGTCACCGGTCTCGTGCTCACGATATTCGGGACGGGCGTGTCGAGTTTCCTCGGAAAGAGCCTTTCCGGAAAATCGCTTCCCCCTGAAATTACCGGAGCCTTCGCTCCCGTTCCCGTTCCGGTGCTCCGGGACATACCGGTTCTCGGAAAGATGTTTTTCGAACAAAGCCTGTATGTCCACCTGGCGATCGTCATCGCCGTTGTCCTGTTCGTCTATTTCCGGTATACCCATGCGGGGCTCAATGTCCGTGCCATCGGGGAGAACCCCGCGGCCGCCGACGCATCGGGCATCAACGTGACCGCGTACAAATACGCGCATATCACGGCGGGCGGCTTTCTGTGCGGTATCGGAGGCGCCTACCTGTCGCTGGTGTTCGTGCCGCGCTGGCAGGAGAATATCACGGCAGGCGCCGGTTGGATCGCCGTGGCGCTCGTCATCTTCAGCACCTGGAATCCGCTGAAGGCGATTTTGGCCGCCTATGCCTTCGGCGCGCTGAAGGGCATCGGTTTCAAATTCCAGAATATCGATTTTTCGCTGTTTGGAACGCAGATCGTTTTTTCGCCGCAGCTCCTCGACATGATCCCGTATTTCGCGACCATCATCGTGCTCGTGTTCATCACGCGCCGCAGGAAAAAGGAATTCCAGAGCCCGAAGGGCCTCGGCGTACCGTACTTCCGCGAAGAGCGGTAGCGGGGCGCGAGCCGCCGCCCCGCGTGTCAGCCGCAACCCCGCGGGGTTGCCGTTACTTTACCGTCATCCTGAAAACGCCGTCCCACTCGGGATCCGGCGGGTTTTTCGCGAAGTGTTCGATGCGCTCCAGATATATTTTCGACGGGGCATCGCCGAACTCGTCTACATTCTTGCCGAACGCGGCAGCGGCAGTCTCCCAATTTCTCTTTCGATAGGAAACAAGACCTTTTTCGAACTGCTCCCGTATTTTAATGAGCTTGGGAGGCGCGCTGCGGGTCTCCTGGAGGATTTCGTAGATGCGGACCGGTTCGTTTTTTCCCTTGACCGCTATGAAATCCAGTTCCCGGCACAGGAAATTCTCCTTAACCTTGTCGTATACGGCCTCGGTGATTATCGACTTCGAGCCGTAGGCCTTGTTCGCTCCTTCGAGCCGGGCCGCAAGATTTACCGTGTCTCCGATAGAGGTGAAGTCCATGCGGTCGCGAGCGCCGACCGAACCGAATACGACCGATCCGGTATTTATGCCGATACCGATAGAGACGACCGGAAGTCCTTCTTTTTCGCGTCGTTCCTTTTCTTCCATCATGGCCTGTCTGATCTGCATCGCCGCCCGGCATGCGTTCTCTTCCTTGTTCGGTCCCTCGAAAAAAGCCATCATCTCGTCGCCGACGAATTTGTCGACGTCGCCCTTGTTGCTCAGTATTATCTCGGTTTCGAGGTCGAGGTAGCTGTTCAGGATCTTGACTACTTCGTCGGGTTCGCGTCCCTCGCAGAGCGTCGTGAAACCGCGTATGTCCGTGAACAGGAATGCGAGTTCCTTTTGCGTGCTCGAGGCGATTCCCTTTTCGGCCTGTCTGAGGGTCGACGCGGAAATATACGGAATGATCCCGCGCATGACCGTGACCATGTCGTTTATTTCGGAAGAAAGGGACTTGATCTCGTCGCGGCTGTTGACGCAGTCGTTGTAGACGAGCGAGGTCGAAGATATGCGCGCGTCGCCCCGGATCATCGCGGCGAGGATGTCCGAAATTTTCCGTACGTTCATCCTGAGGAAAAGGAGCGGATTGACGATGTAGTTTCCGACAAGATAGGTAAGGATGACGGAAAGATACATGAAGAACGCAGTCAGGGCGATCACCAGGTTTCTCGTCTTGAAATAGGGTTTCATTATGACCGCTTCGTCGAACGTCATGCTTGAAAAGCCCAGTATGCGTTCGCGACGGATTTTTTCGTCGCCTTTCGTCACCGTGTCGATTTTTATGATCGGGCTGACGAATTCATACGTGCCCTGTTCCGCGTTCCTGTCGCCCGTCACCGAACGTTCCACGGCGTAAAGGGTGATGAATTTCCGCGCCAGGCCGGAATCGAGCGCGGGTATTTCGGGATACTGCCTGTCCTTGACAAGGGTCGAATACTCCGCGCGGTATTCAGGTATGACGTCGCCCGGCGCGTCGAGGTAGAGCGCCTCCTTCCGGTTCGTGTAGATGGTCAGGTTGTCGTATTTGAATTCCGCCTTGTCGTTCATCTCCACCTGTCGGTTGAAATACTCGAAAAGGGCGATATTGTCACCGAGATTTATGCGGTAATTCGACGACGCCTGCTCCACCTGGCTTTTGGCGCTGTCTCCGACCGCTTTCAGGATGGTTTCGCGGTAGTTATCGAGGAGCAGTATGCTGAGGCTCAACAGGATGATCGAGATGATTCCGATGAACGCGAAAAACAGTTTCGTCCGGATGCGGAAGAGCACCTCGAGCGCGAAGATGGTTTTACGGCCGGATTCGTCCAGGTTGAGGCGGCCTTGTATCGCCTTGAATTCCTTGTACTCGCGGAAAACCTGGTTCCGGTGGTTGAGAAGGTCCATGAACATGGCGACAGAGACGAAGTTGATCACGGTCGCAATGGCGGCGGCCGCCCAGCCCGTTGTCGGGAATGTCGCGAACCAGGCCGCGGATTCCGCGAATTTGAGTATCGGCATCGCTGCGGCGAGAAGTATGGTCCATGTCATCACGAGGCGGGCGATGGCGGAGAACAGGCTCCGGGGGTCGCCGAACATTCCGAGCTTGCGATGAAAGAAGAGCGATGCGATCTTGAGGAGACCGTACAGCGGTACGAAATATACAAGGTACAAGGCGAGAGCCGGCGCGTATCCCGGAGCGAGCGCGGCAAAGTCCCGCGGCAGGGACCAGGGATAAAGCAGGATGCCCGAACCGGCGGGTCCTGCGGCTACAGGCAGGAAAAACCAGGCAAGGAAGAAAAGGCCCACAATCCCGTCAAGGATGACTGGCATCGTCTGTTTCATGTTCATCCGGCTCTCCTTCAGTCTTTGCCCGACAGGGCCCGTATCTTGGTGGTGGCGCGGTCCAGATAGGCCTGTGCCTGTTCGTAATCGGCTTTCGTCTTGACGACCATGGCGAATTTCGTCTGGGCACCCGCGTAGTCTTCCTCGTTATAGCGGGAAATTCCATCCTGATAGAGGGTTTGCAGCAGGGCCGCGATCTTGTCGTTTTTCGCGGAGAGACTGTTTTTATTCGCCTGGTTTTTCAGCTTGGGCAGGTTCGTCTCGATAACCGATTTGGCCGCAGCGGTATCTCCCCGTGCCAGCGAGGCGTCGACGGATTCAAGTATGTCGGCGATATCCGCGTCATAATCGCGGACGGAGGCCGCTTTCGTGATTTTCGTCTTCAGAGCGACGGCTTCCTGCGTCTTGTTCACCATTATGGCCAGGTTTACCTTGTCGGTCGCGGTCTGGTATTTTTTGGTGTCCAACAGGCTGACGCTCCAGGAATAGTAAATCTGGTATTTCAGGGTTTGCAGCGGCTTGTTCGGCCCGGTGGTGATCGTGGAAAGGGTTTTTTCCGCGCGAAGCACGGCTGTTTCGGCGTCGGCGTATTTTTTGGCAGCCATTTTTTCCTTGGCGCTTTCGATGTCTTTTTGGGCCAATCCTTCGGCAAGTACGTCGATTTCGTTCCTTGCACGGTCGGCATCTTTGTTCGCCGGATCGATATCCTGCAACTCCTGGACGAGTTTGTCGGTTTCCTTGAGCAGTTTCGCCTGGGTCAGCTGGTTTTTTTCCGCAAGCATTTTAGGCTCGAGCGCGAGAATCTGGTCGACTTTGGCCTGGATTACCGCATTCCTGATTTCCTTCGTATTCGACTTGATTTTGACTATCTCCAGGTCGGCGCTCTTGATATCCGAGGCTTTCTTGACCGCGAGGACCATTTCGTAATTCTGCGCATCTGTCCGTTTATCCTTCGCGTACAGGGAGTTGGCGGACTTCAGGTACGATTCGAAGGATTTTTGCTTGAATGAATCTATTGTGGCTATGTATTGGGCGGCCTGCGGGTGGTCAGGATCGATCGCCAGGGCATCGGCGAAATATCCGCGAATTTTCGGAATGGACTTGAGATCGTTGCGTCCGACGAGGTCTTCATTATATCTTGCGAGGCCTTCGTTGAATAAAAGAGCCGCTTTCTGCTGCGGGGTGGTTTCCCGAATCAGAAACAGGTTGGCCCGTATCGAGGTGCATGAAGAAACCAGAAACAGTGCGCCTGTCACGAAAGTAAACAACATTTTATTGAAAGATGTCATAAAGGCCTCCAATTTACAATATATAGCAAATATCGCAAGTTGGCAATTTCAACCAATTGCGGGAGGCCGTTATTTTCAGCGGTTCATCGATTTTTAAACAGACTGTCCGTTGTTCTTTTCGTCTACCCGCTCCGCCAGATTTTCTTTCCAGCCGGACTCATGCCACTCGCAGTCGTTGTGATGTTTCGATTTCTTTTTATCGCCGCAGCTCCCGCCGCTACCGCTGCCCCAGCCGCCCTTGAGGAGGATATGGGAAAGGAGGACGAGACCCCAAGCCTGCCAATACCCGATGCGGGGAAGGCCGAAAATCTCCGGCATAAGCCAGTTCCACAGGTACATGACCCCCCAGCCGAAGAGAAAGGCGAACAAAAATGCGAGTGCGAGCCCGCCGATCACCATGGCGATGATCGCGGGAACCGAAAAATGCGGGTTCTTCCAGGAACCGAATTTCTTTTTCATGTAAAACCTCCATAAATGCGTTACTGAACCGTTTGCCAGCCGGCCATGCTTTCCCGGAGCCTGGCCAGCGCGTAGCGCTTTCGCGCCGCCAGTGTTTCCGCGGGAATGCCCGTCCGCCGGGACAATGACCTGAACGTTTCTCCATCGAGACTTTGCGCGACGATTACCGCTTTCTGTTCGGCGGGCAACCGGTCGATGGCCCGTATCAGGGCTGACAGGACTTCTTCCCGTGCCAGGCGGTCTCCCGCGTCCACGATCGATGCGTCGATGATTTCGGTGAATTCGGCGTCGTGCCGCCGTCCTTTCTTCCGCCAGACATCGACAACCGCGTTTTGGGCGCAGCGCCACAGCCATGCGGTCAGGTCCCGGATGCCTTCCATGGAATCGAGGTTGACGAGACTCCGCATTATGACGTCGTGCAGCGCGTCTTCGGCCTCTTCCGCTCCGATCCTTCCGCCCATCCACCCGAGAAGGCGCGAGCGTTCCTGCCGATATGTGTCTTCAATGTTCTTTTTCATGTCTTCACCCGTAGAGACGACACAGGAGGGAAAATTGTATAAAAAAAGCGAAAAATTCTCCGGTCAGGATAGATTCCTGACCGTCCGGCGTCAAGCGGGTCCGGCGTCAGGCACCGGCTGATCTTGACTTTGGGTTCCCGCTTGGTCACAATGGCGTTATCCGTGCTCTGAACACGGGAAGGGAGTTTTGCGATTATGGAAGAAACGGTTTATTCGAACGATTTTATACGCGAGGCGGTCAAGGAAGACCTGGCAAGCGGAAAGACCGAAACGGTACGTACCCGGTTCCCCCCGGAACCCAACGGGTGGCTGCACATAGGACACGCAAAGGCGATCGCCGTGGATTTCGGCGTAGCGGCCCAGTTCGGCGGAAAATGCAATCTCCGCTTCGACGATACCAATCCGGAAAAAGAAGACCTCTCTTACGTCGAGGCGATCAAGCGCGACGTCAAGTGGCTCGGTCACGACTGGGAAGACCGGGAGTTTTTCGCCTCCGACTATTATGAATACCTCTATGAACTTGCGGTCAAGCTGATCAAGAAAGGGAAGGCCTATGTCGACGACCTGAGCGACCAGGAAATACGCGAATACCGGGGCACGGCCGTACCGGACAAGAACAACATCACGAATACCCCCCCGGGACGCAACAGCCCCTACCGCGACCGCAGCGTCGAGGAAAACCTCGATCTGTTCGCCCGCATGCGGGCGGGCGAGTTCGCCGACGGAGCCAAGACCCTGCGCGCAAAGATCGACATGACGCATCCGAACCTCGTCATGCGCGATCCGGTCATGTACCGCCTGCGCCGCGAGCCGCACTACCGGACCGGCTCGGCCTGGTGCATCTACCCCATGTACGACTTCCAGCATCCGCTTTCGGACGCGAAGGAAAAAATCAGCCATTCCCTGTGCTCGCTCGAATACGAGATCCACCGCCCCCTGTACGACTGGTTCGTCAACGAGGCGGAAGTCTACCCGTCGCGCCAGATCGAATTCGCCCGGCTCAACATCACCCACACCGTGCTTTCGAAGCGCTGGCTTTTACAGCTCGTCAAGGAAGGCCGCGTCTCCGGCTGGGACGATCCCCGCATGCCCACCATCGCGGGGCTCCGCCGCCGCGGCTATACCCCCGAGGCGATAAGCGATTTCCTCTCCCGCATCGGCGTCTCGAAGACCGACAGCATGGTGGACATCCAGCTCCTCGAGCACTGTCTCCGCGAGGACCTCAACAAGAAGGCGTTCCGCGCCATGGCCGTGCTCAAGCCCGTCAAGCTCGTCATCGAGAACTGGGAAGCCGGAAAGACCGAAGCCCTCGAGGCTATCAACAACCCCGAGGACGAATCGGCGGGAACGCGCACCATCCATTTCGGAGGCGAACTGTACATCGAGCGGGACGACTTCATGGAAGTCCCGTCGCCCAAGTATTACCGCCTCTTCCCCGGCTCGCAGGTGCGCCTGCGCTACGGATATATCGTCACCTGTACCGGCTGCAAGAAGGACGAAAAGGGCGAAGTGATCGAAGTCACCTGTACCTACGATCCGGAAACCCGCGGCGGGAACGCCACCGGCGAAAAAAAGGTGAAGGGCACCATCCACTGGCTGCTTGCAAGCTCTGCGGTCAAAGCGCGCGTCAACCTTTACGACCACCTGTTCTCGCCCGAACGGCCGATGGACATCGAGCCGGGAAAATCCTTCCTCGACAACCTCAATCCCGAATCCCTCACCACGCTGACCGGCGCATTCGTCGAGCCGTCCCTCGCGGGAACCGCCCCGGGACGCGCATACCAGTTCGAGCGCACCGGTTATTTCGTCGCCGATCCCGATTCGACGAAGGAACTGCCCGTGTTCAACCGGACTGTCTCGCTCCGCGATTCATGGGCCAAGATCGAAAAGAAGGGAAGCTGACGCGCATGACGGGCGATGAACTGTTTTCCGTGGATAGACTGAAACGATTCTGCGCGGATGTGTTCGTCGCCTGTGGGGTTGGCGCCGGGGATGCCGCGGTCTCGGCCGACGTTCTCGTGAGCGCCGACGCACGCGGGATTCCCTCGCACGGCATCGCGCGCCTCGGCCGCTACGTGAACGGCCTGCGGACCGGACTGATGCTCGGCGGCGGTGATTTCGACGTGCTCCGCGAGTCGCCCGTGTCCCTGCTTGTCGACGCGAAGGGCTCGCTCGGTGCGCCCGTCAGCAAATTCGCGATGGACAGGGTGATCGAAAAGGCGGGCGTCTCGGGCATGGCCTTCGCCTGCGTGAATAACTCCAACCATTTCGGGATCGCCGGCTATTACGCGATGATGGCCCTCGAACGGGACATGATCGGCATCTGCATGACGAATACCGCCGCTCTCGGCGTACCGACCTTCGGCCGAGACGCCATGTTCGGCACGAACCCGCTCGCCTTCGCTGCTCCGGCCGACAAGGAAAAAGCCTTCGTACTCGACATGTCGACGACCGTCGTCACCCGCGGAAAACTCGAGGTGTACGACCGGCTCGGCAAGGACTTGCCGTCGGGCTGGGCTGTCGGCAAAAACGGCGCGACGGCCGTCAAACCGGGTCCTTTACTGGACGACATGCAGCACCGGCGCGGCGGGGGCATCGTTCCGCTCGGCGGGGAAGGCGAAGAGTTTGGCGGTCACAAGGGCTTCGGCCTCGCCGTGATGGTAGACATCATGACCGGCGTGCTTTCCGGTTCGCAGTTCGGCGCCGATATCTTCGATTCCGCGACCTCCTCGGCCCGCGTCAGCCACTGCTTCGGCGCGATGAAGACCGGCCTCTTCCAGGACCCGCAGGAATTCAGGCGCAGCATGGACCGGATGCTCCATGCCCTCCGGACGGCGGAACGCGCCGAGGGTGCGGACAGGGTCTATTACGCGGGCCTGAAGGAATTCGAAGCGGAAGAACTGGCCGCACGTGACGGCATCGCCCTGCCGGGAAAGGTGGTGACGGGGTTGCGCGGGACAGGGGCGGAGTTCGGACTGGCGCTGTAAGCACTGTTTCGCTCCTCAATGCCCGCCTGTCAAGTCTCCGCGGTTTCGGCCCCGGCTTGCGCCGCAAGCACTATGCGCATGGTCTCGAAGACGTGTTCCTGCGTCATGGCGTTCTCGGAGCGCGAAATGCAGTCCAGGATCAAATCGCCGAAAAAGGGGAATCCGATCTTTCCGGTTGCTTCGAATTTGTGTTCGCCCGTTTTGTCGACGAGGTATACGTGGTCCCCTTCCTTCGAGTTTGCGACATCCAGGTATTTGCGAATCTCGATGGTGCCTTCGGTGCCGATGATGAAGACGCGGCCGTCCCCCCAAGCGCCGAGTCCGTCCGGAGTGAACCAGTCCACGCGGAAATAGCAGGTGGCTCCGTTGTCGGCCACGAGATTGGCGTCGCCGTAATCCGAGAAATCAGGCTTGTCCTTGTTCGCGTAATTGGCGATCGTTGAGTGCAGTACCCTGGCCGAACGGGCTCCGCCGAAGGACAGGAACTGCTCCACCTGATGGCTGCCGATATCGGTAATGATGCCGCCGTTCGACGACTTTTCGAAAAACCAGTCCGGGCGGGTCCCCTTGCCGAGCCGGTGCGGCGCGAGAATCGTCATGTGTACCACGCGCCCGATCGCGCCCTTTTCGATCAGCTGCCCTGCGAAAAGAGCGCCTTCCACATGTATCCGTTCGCTGAAGTATATCGCGTATTTCCGTCCCGTCAGATCGCAGGCCGCCCGCGCCGATTCAAGCTCGCGAAGCGAGAGCATTCCGGGTTTGTCGGCGAAATAATCCTTGCCGCTTTCGAGTACCCGCAAGCCGAGGGCACAGCGGTCGCAGGGACGAATCGCGCTGGCGACCAGGGCGCATGAGGAATCCGCGAGTATTTCCTCCACTCCGGATGCGGCTTTCGCCTGCGGGTATCGTTCGATGAATGCCGCGACTTTCCCGGGATCGGGATCATATACGTGCGTCAAAGTCGCCCCCGCTTCGAGAAGACCGTTGCACATCCCGAAAATATGCCCGTGGTCGAGACCGATCACCGAGAACCGGAATTCGTTTTCGCCGCAAACCGTGCGTACCGGCCCCTGCGATTCGGGGGCGTAGTTCATGCCGTCTTTTTTTTGCACCGGAACATCTCCTTACATCAGAGCGAGCCGCCGACGGATATTTCGCCGCCGGAAAGGTTCTGCAGGCTTTTGGTCTTCTCGTGGAACCGTACCGCGTACCGGAGAATTCCTTCCTTCGTGTAGAAAGGATCGCCGTCCTTCATCGGCAGCTTGACCGGCTTTCCGGAGAAGGCGCTTTGATATACCGCGGAAATGAATTCGATGGTCCTGCGGCCGTCATCGCCGGAGACGAACGGCTGCGTTCCCTTTTCGACCGACAGTAGCATGTTTTCTATCTGGCCGCAATGGTCCGTATGCTCGAGCGGTTTGAATTCACCGTACCGTTTTTCGAATTCGACCCGACGTTCCTCATCCGGTTCGGGATACCCGTTGGCTTGCTGCCTGCTCACGGAAATCCGGTGCGGAATTTCTATCGATCCGTTTTTAGCGTCCATGATCAGCTTCTGTTCCTCGCCGTGGTGCAGGAGCGAACTGACGATAGTTCCGATGGCGCCGTTTTCGAATCGGACCGTGGCTACCGACAGGTCCTCGACCTCGCTGTTGTCGTGGTTAAGATTGGATACGATCGCGCTGACTTCGCCGACGTTCCCCAGCATCCACAAAAAAAGATCGATATGATGCACCGCATGGATGAACGTGCAGCCGCCGCCTTCGCCCTTCCAGGTTCCGCGCCACCACAGGTCGTAGTAATTGCTTCCACGCCACCACAGGGAGCCTGCCTGGGCGAACAGGATTTTTCCGAGCGCACCCGTGTCGAGAAACCGCTTCGTCCGCATGATCTCGCTCTTGAACCTGTTTTGGGCCACGATGGAAAGAATCGCGTTTCCCTTTTTGGCAGCGGCGATCATCCGGTCGCATTCCTCGAGCGTCGGGGCCATCGGTTTCTCGCAGAGCACGTGTTTTCCCGCAAGGAGGAACGCCACGGATACCTCGCAGTGGAGCGATGGCGGAAGGCAAATCGACACGAGGCCGATATCGGTGCGCTCGAGCAGTTCCTTGTAGTCCCCGACGATCTCGCAGTCGAGTCCATAATCGTCTGCCTTCTTTCGCGCTTTCTCCGCGAAGATGTCCGCGACGGCGATTATCCCGCACCGATCCTTGAAGGCGAGATACGACTCTATATGAAAATTGGAAATGTCTCCCGTTCCGATTACAGCAATTCCAAGCATCCGCTCGTCTCCTCGAATACGAACCGTCGTCCTTCTTCCGCCGAGACGTACGCGCCGTATACCGCCTTCATCGTCTCGTACGCGAGATCGAAATCCGATTGCGGTTTCCGTCCCGTATCGATGCATTCGATGAAGTCCTGCATTTCGCCGGTATATCCGCGGCTGATTTCCTCGCTGATGAACATATCCTGCCAGCCTGTTTTGGTCTCGACTTTTTCGGTAAAATACACTGACTCGAGGCCGGCATCGTCTATGTCGTAGGCCCGCATCTGGTCGTTCGGGGCGATGTTGCACAGCCATGCGCTCTTTGCCGTGAATATTTCCATGGTGTTCCTGACTCCGCCGACTATCATGTCGCCGGCCTGGATTGCCGCTTTCGTACCGTCGGAAAAGGTGATCGCGACGTTCGCCCAGTCTTCCACGTCTACCGGATGAGCGGCGATGTGCGTGCGCTCCGCAGGCGAAAGCCCCGCGAGGGTCGAACCGGTGTCGGCCATGACCGATGCGAGTCCGGTTTTTTCGCCGCGGGCCTCCGCTTCGACGCTTTTAAGGTACAGCGCCGCGGACAGCGGATGGCAGCCCTGCCGGATGAAGGAGCCGCCGCCGGTATCCGACCACAGCGCCGCGTGTGCCGAATGCGAACCGCTGTGGGATTC
>JFJP01037304.1_pt1 | contig 33021 bp, 22 predicted proteins | sample 431651 | NCBI WGS metagenome assembly JFJP01 (sample SAMN02602958, study PRJNA72255) | Microbial mat metagenome, whole genome shotgun sequencing project. | biome: fresh water; feature: sink hole; material: water; isolation source: purple microbial (photo- and chemosynthetic) mats found in... | reverse complement strand
TATTGTAACCTCTGGTTTTGTTCAAGGTCGCAAATTGCGTCCTTGAAAGTATTTCAATTTCATCCTTAGTCAATTGAAACATAAAATCGTTTCCCTCAAATCGTTCCATATTACGACGCACAGCTTCTTTGAGCCTTTTGGTTTCAGTGCCGTAGAGTTCTGCCAAATCAAAATCAAGCATCACTCGCTGACCGCGTATCTCGTATATTTTATTATGAATAATTTGTAATTCCATAATTAGCAAACAATAGCTATTATGCTATGTTAAAATTTTAAATTACAGTATTTTAAATTTTTGTTTCTTCTATAATTCTGCTTTTTGTTTGATATACACAAATATATAATGTTTTATGGTTAAGTCAAGAACAAAAATTGGCTAAGCATGATAATCTGTCTTTATCATGCTTAGCCAATTTTCTGATCAGCCCGGAAATACGCTAGGGTAATTTCTTGTTGAAGATTATTCTCCCATTTTCTTCGCCAGTTCAAACTCTTTTTCGTAGGGTAGTCCCAGTTCAGCGAGTTGGAGGGGTGCTGAAATCGCCCAGCTCACGTAATACCAAGCTAAAATCTGATAGCCGGTAAATTCTTTGTCAGGAATGGACGGGACGGTGTACCCGTTTTTTTCGGTACTGAAACCCTGAGTACCCTGCATGGCAATGTCAAAGGCTATCTTTTTGATGGTCTCTTTGGGTAGGTTTTGGAAGTATTGAAGAGCCGAAACCATGTGCATCACCACGGCCATATTCGCACCTTCTTTCTCCTGCGATTGTTGGAAACGTCTCTGTTCCCGTTCTTTCACTGGGTCACGGTCATCCATTCCAAGTGGATCTTTTTCGAGAGAACTGATGAATGAATTGATGTCGCTTCGTTTCCGGTATTGAATCTCGCCCACCAGTTCGGAGTAGCGATCCACTTTCAAATCTTCAGCCCAATGCAACAACATTTCATATTCTTCTCCCGGTTTTTTATCATCCCGGTATTCCAAATATTCCTTATAAAAGGTTTGTGCCTGTTTCAATTCAAGCGGTGTCGCATTAAACTGGACAATAAGATCAACACCAAACAAATCACGGTATTGCATTGCGTTTATCAGGTTGTAAATCTTACTTTTCGACAAAATATCTTTGGGAGCCAATTCAATAATCCGTTTGTTGGTAACGGCCACAATTCCCTGTTCGATGAGTGAATACAGCGAGAGAAACTGCCAAGGCCGGAATTCGGGATATTCGTGGTAAATCGTATTTTCAATAAATAAATCAATGGGCGTATTGTAAACCTGAAGGTTAAGTCCTTCGAACAACATGAGCAAAAATTCATTGACGGTTGTTCCCGGAAAACCCTTTTTAGTCAGGCTGGTCGCATGTCCGGCATAGTTACTCAGGAATTCGGTTTTCTGTTGTTGTTTAGAAATAAACAGTTGGTTAATCCCTTCAATACGGGCATCAATAATCAGTTTCAGGTGGCTTAGTTCGTGCAGAATTAAATGTTCCACGCCTGCGTAGTTTGGTTTGTAACGAACCGTATGTTTTGCCCGGTTAAAGTTCTCGGCCAGTTCAAATTTGGCGGCAGTCTTTATGTCCGCATCTTCAATCATTTCAATTCCGGTGTCGCCTTCATATTCGAGTTTATGCCTGAATTGATCCACTATCTTTTGCCCTTTGCCGGTCTTCAATATCTGTCTGGCTAATTCGAAGGTTTGTTTAACCGCATTGTGATACAACTCATCTTTTTTGGGACACAACCGAACGGTTTGCAGAGAATAGTTGAACGCTGAATCCAAATCCTGTTCTTTTTCGGCAATCAGTCCCAAAATCAAATGTGTATTGGGGTATTTCGGATTGATCTGTAATGAGGCATCCAGATAACGTTTGGCTTCATCCGATTTTCCTTGCTGAAACATCAGGTACGCTAAATTGGTAAGACTTATATAATCGTTAACATTGGCCAGTAAAGCCTGATCGAAGTATTTTAATGCTGTCGGTATATCTTTTTTGAATTTGGCGAGGATGTTGCCCATCATCATCAGAGCCCATCCGTTTTTGGAGTCCCAGCGTAGGGCATCAATCAAATAATCAATCGCTTCATCCTGATCGCCTTCGTCGGAGCGTATTTGTCCCATGATCCGGTGGTATTCCGAATTGGTTGGGTTTTTATCAATTAAGGTTTGGAGTATTTGTTTGGCTTCGGAATATTTCCCTTTTTCGCAAAGGGCAACCGTTTTGCGGTAATCGGCTTCCTGTGAAAGGATGGTTGGATTGTCAATTTCGATGGTAACCCATTCACCGTCAACGGTAATTTTGGGTTTAAATGGACCGTAAGTATAGTAATTTTCTAACTCATTGACTATCTGTATTTTACCCCCCCCCATTAGGTTTGGAAAGATCGTAAACAAAAAGTCATCTATATGATGAATAATCTTCATTCCGGTGGATATTCTGATTTTTGGATTAAAACAATTTCAAAGATAGCTTTTATTTGAAATTGCGTTTTATAATAAATTGGTATGTGTTTAAATTTTCAGCGTATCATCCTTTATAAATACAAGGTGATGACCATTTATCACAGATAGAACAATGGCTGTTGGAAGATGAAAAGGAAGAGCATATTCTAAAAAAAGAAATTAAATAATCTGATGATGAAAGTTAAAAGAACGGTTGATTCTATAACTCCTGGGTATGATCTAGACTAACCACTAGTTATAATTGCAATTTTATGAACCAATCTCCTTCTAATATTTATATGTAAAAAATGTGGGGTAATCGGTTTTTTTAACCTTTTTTTTGAATCTGATAGAATTTAAAATTAATCATTTCATAGATATAAGTGAAATAGAGACGTGGCTGTTAAGTTTAATTTTTCGATTCCTTTCAAGGACTTCATACATTAATAGCTTCGTAAAGTTTAGCCCATTTTATATGGAAGCAAACTGAGCAAGTACAACGTTGGCAGTTATATAACCGATCAGGAATATCACCAGAGATAATTTATCGAATATCTTGGCTAATCGCAGTTGTTCCTCATTTTCAGCAATTTTCATAACTATAATGGAGCAGAGTACACTTAAGAAGATAGTTACCATGCCCAAAATATTAACTAAATCGCTTAAAGTTAAAATTCCAATTCCAGGCAATTCGGATGATGTTATATAACTGCTGGCCACTGCGGCAAAGAAGGCTCCAATACCCAAGCTAACTCGTCCATCTCCCTGCGGATTCATAAAAAATACAAGGAGGGCAATTGCCACAGAGGCAAACAATGACTCGAACATTTTGTAATAAAGACCCCAGTTTGGCCTTGAAATAGAAAGACCATAAATAAGCTGATTGTAATAGATCTTACTGCCAGCCGTAAGGCGAGGATTTCCGCGGTTGGTTCTATATGGATGAGGCTTTGAAACCATGCTGTCGCCAGTAACCTTATATCCTGGCAACTTTACTCTTGAGCTGATATCAGAAGTATTTATTTCAGGAATATACTTGAGATTTTGCCATTGATGCTTACTGTCTTCGATGGAAATGGTGAGCAAATGATTATCGCGGGGATAACGGGTAATATCGAAAAATTTGGTAATCTGAGTCACCACCCGATAAAGAACGTAATACTTGTTTTCATGGTATGTTGAGTCAACCAATTGACGACTAAGTATCTCGCCGTTAATAACCTGAAATGTTCTGCCAGGTTGTAAATCTTTATTTTTCCAGTTAAACCAGATGTAGAAATCTACAGTCCAATTCGTATTTTTTGTCGAAAAATCAACAATGTGATCCACATATAGTCCGGCTTTTACACTATCAGCGTTTTCCTGACTTGGCATGTCTGAATCAGTTTCAATATATCCGGATTCCTGAATAAATGGATTTAACCGATCGCTTTGCCTCTTCTTCGAATCGGCTATATCATTTTGAACAATCATTGCTGCAAATGCGGTTGCAATCACATAAAATGCTATAAGAATAATGGCCCAAATGGCAATTCCTGATTTTTCTTTCCGGCTTAAACTGACCATGATTTACTATTGATTAATAAAAAGTGATTACTGTTACCATGAAAGTTAAACCCTTAAAATAGGGCAATAGAGCAATGAATTTTTGTTTCCTGAATTAAAATCAGGATCGTAAAATATTGAGGAATAAGTGATCATATATGTTTCGCCCACCGGATCCCAATATGGCTTGCCAAAACAGCTGCGTCCTTCTTTCATCGGGCGAACGAACCAATCGTAATCCGGTTCGGTATAATCGTAACTGTCTTCAATCTGAGCTAATTCAAGCTTGCTACTTTCACCAATTACCCTGTGAAAATATGGAGCATACAAACGTTTTGTAGTATTGTATCCATAAGGTCGGAATGTGATGGATGACCCGTAATAATTGGGATTTTCGGCTACCAATGATTTGATTTGCTGCAGCATTCCTGACTTGTCGAGTTGCCCGGATGAAAGATTTTTGGCAATAAAATCAACCTTTCCCATTGCCTTTCGGAAAATGGCCTCAATATCCTGAGTTGCTTTTATAGTCAAGCCTTGAAGTTCAGTTTTTGTCTTGGTAAAGGCCGCTTGCCGAAACTGATTGTGCTGCCAAATTGCCCATGTTGCAACAAAAAAGCTTAATAGCGTAAGAGCAAGTAGAGTTAACTTAATGACTTTACTTTTTCCGTGGAGTGAGTTAGGCATTGGGAGGATAATATTCATTAGCTGTTATTAAAATATATTCGGAAGGGATTCGCCGGTTGCATCAATATGCGCACCTTGAAAAACCCTGGGATTGGCTTTCCTGTCCTCTGGTGTTAATTCAAGAATATCTGATGTCGGCATTGACTGAAGTGCCTGTTTTATAAGCTGGCAAACGGTCATTATATCCATTCCGTTTTGTTTCATATCGTAGAGAATATTTGTAGCCGATGATGGCATATTGCTAACTAGTGCACCGGTATCGGCAAAAGATCGGATGACATGGTCTTTCCAGGCTTCAGCGTTCGCTCCGGGTTTGAGTGGCTGATTTTTCCGTTTGCCGCGCTTCTGAACCCTTTCCGGAGGCAAGGCTTTGGGCTTGGTGCTTCTGATATTCTTTCCCGGGATTGCGTCTGAGGTTCGGTAGGCACGATCAGAGGTTCTGCTATCAGGGTCTATTTCCTCATTATCTGCAACATCCCGCGGGATTGCTATTTTTAAGACCTCAGCAGAAGCAGGGTTCGGATCTTTTCTTCCAAAAGGAGTTGCCCCTTCAAAATGGCGCTGATAGTCTTCGGCCAGGTTTCGATTTCGGGTATAATGGATTTTCCCTTTTGATTGATCTTCAAAGTGGGCGTTTCCGGCTGCCGCACCGGTTCCACCGCGATTTGGATCCAATCCTGCACTGGTTATTCCTTGCACGTTGGCCGATTTAGTCGCATGATATGCGTAAGTTTTCCAGGCCGCAATTGCCGCACCGCGTAAAAGGATTTTGAGATTGGCGCCAGTAATAGCTGCCTTGCCTGCATTGGTCTTATGTTTCCCCGGAGGTAGCCAGGCTGGGTCTGTGAGATCAGTTACAACAGCCTTACCTTCACCATTTCGTTGTATAACTCCTGAATGAGTTGTGTTTTCTGCACGAACTGCAAATTTACTCTGTAAAAGTACATTTTCTTCATTATCCTTCATTTGCATTGGTTTACCTGTAAAATCACTTTTTGTTTCCAATGGAACAACAGGCTTTTTCTGTAGACTCTCATTTGCCATTATCTGCAATTTTCGTTGTACTAAAGTTTCCGATCGGTTATCCAAAAACTGAAAAGTAGAAGCACTACCATTATGTTTTGAAGAAAGCTCATTCGTAACTGATTGATTGTTCTTTTGGTTTGACTTGATAGCTTTAGTATTCATTTTTACACCTTTTGGATTTTATAGGACTATATCTTTCAATTTTTTACTAATCATCATCTGCTTCGCTTTCACTATCAGAATACTCTGCATTGTCCGGTGTATTAAATTGACTACTTTCTCCGTAGATTTGATGAATGTATCGGGTGTTTGCACCGCCGCCGCCTTTATGGATATTAAATTGCCTTGGTGCATGTTTACCATGTTCACTATCTACTTCAATTGTGAAGTCTGTCCCTTCACTGGAGATAAACCTAGCTGTTCCTTTTTCGACTGCTGCTATGGCATTTTGTATTACCCGTTCCTGCGATTGATTGCTATATGGACCAGTAGCAGCTCTCCTTCCATTTTTTCTTTCCATTCTTCTTTGCTTTGGCTTCCCCTTAATGTGTTTATCGCTTACTTCTAAAATCACGGTTCCGTCAGCTACTGCTTTCTGAAATTTTTGCCATTCTCCGTTAAGTTGAACTACAATGGGGCCATTTATCATCATTTGGATAGCCTTTAATTGCGTAATTGCCTCATTATTATAAATTTCATGCAGTATTTTCTGGTCTCTGCTTTCCTGTCTATTGTCAATAAATTGAAAAGTAGAGTCAATGCCACTTTGCTTTTGAGAAACTTTATTTATTAACGATTGGTTTGTATTTTCTTGCGTTTTGTCGGCGTGAGTATTCATATTTTTTCTTTTCTGATTATGGTCTGATGTCAATAACAATGAACCATTTTGAATATCCATTTTTCAGTCCTGATAATGTTGATTTTCAATTTGCTTTCTTTTCTAAATCTTAATCATTTCAGTTTTTTCAAATAAAATAAACATGTTCATATATCTGTTTCGTCATCAAGGTGGTATGAGAAATACCTAAAATTCAGCAAGGCTATCTTCGTGGCTCATTTGGCAGCTCAATTTAAATCTACGCGGTACTGTCATCCTGAAGGGCTTCTTCCATCAATTTTTTAGCTTGTTCTTCAGGCATAACTCCTGTAGCTTGTTCCAATTCATTATCCCAGCCCGGAGTAGCTTCTACGCCTACATTTGATGCAATTTCTCCCTCAGAACTTTTTACAGTTTTTTCTTCTGTTATCGTTATACCTTCCTTATTTCTAAAATTTTCCATAAGTCCTTGAACATCGTTGGGGCTTGGTAAAAACCATTTGTCATTTGTACCCAAGTCAAGTCCTGCTTGTGCTGCCATATTTGAAGCCCATAAAGCACAATTCGTTTTAGTCCCTGAATTATATAGAATACGTTCCTGATAATCTTGAACTTTTGCTATTTCGGCTGCAGTTTTCTTTAAGGTACTTATGCAAATATCTTTATCCACACTTTTTGTAATCCGTTTTATATTGTATCCTTCCCTAGTCTTAATAGTCTGGAATGTAGGCTCAACTTGTATTGAGCCTGTAGCGCTAACCCCAGCCTGAAGGTATTGATGCTCCCCTCCTTTACCTAAATCAACGTCAACCTGCAACGCTGCATGTCCGCCTTTCCCTTTGAAATAGTTTATCCCTACTGGATATCGAGCCATTACCCCTACATTACAAATTGGATTATCGGCTAACATAATATTTTCACTAAGTGTTCTTATACCTTGAATACCATATCCAATAGCATTGTAATTTCTTTCGCCATTAGGATTAGCAACCGCCCCCCCAAATTGCATTATTCCTGAGCCCTCATCCATTAGTTGCTTTGTATCTTCTGCTCCTGAAGATTTGAACTTTCCTTGTCTTATTTTTTCAGGTGTATTATCAACCCCACTGCTATCATTATGTTCTAATTTTCTTTGCACTGCTTTCGCCCCCATCACATCCGCTTCTCTTTCCAGGCCTTCATCGTCGTTTACGTTTACATGGCCTTTCATTTGCATGGTTGGCTTTACACGACCTTGTTTTTGTTGTACCACATGCCAGGCTTCGTGTGGCAAGTGTTTTTCCTGTCCGGATGCCAAATGAATATCAGTACCTTGTGCATAGGCATGTGCGTTCAATTGTGCAGGTTTATCCGAATTGTAATGAACGTTTACATCATCCATTGAATGACCCGAAAGATTTTCAATCCCTGATTTTAATTGGTCGGGTAACCCGGTTTTGTTTTCCCTTCGACTATACTCAGGGCTGGCCTTTTTCTGGATTGTCTCAAACTTTCCCTGAAGTAATTCCTCTTCCTCCATCATTTGCACAGGTTCAAACTTACCTTGAAGCAATTCCTCTTCTTCAATTCCTTGCCTTTGCACCGGAATAAACTTGCCTTGAAGGGGTTCCTCTTCTTCTATCCCAACTTTTTGAATTGTTTGGCCAGGGTAGTTGTCGGCCAAGGATTTCAGTTGAGCTGCTTGTTTTAGATTCTGACTATTATTGGCCAGTTCATTTAGCTTCCTTTGCGTGGTGGCTTCCGAACGGTTGTCGGCAAATTGAAAGGATGATTCACTGCCGCTTTGTGATGAATAATCGTTTCTGACAACCGTCTGACTTTTACTATCCGGAGTTTTATCTGCATGAGTATTCATAGTCTTTCATTTTTGTTTGTTACTAAAGTGAGCAAAAATATAAGGTCATAAAAAGCTATTTTTCTGAATAACAATCAGGAGCTTTTGTATTTGTAATAATTGCTGGCACAAAACCAACCGAATACAATTCCAAAAATCAATATATATATCATAACGAGCGAATCGGTGCCATCGGCGCTTCCTGTACCCAGCCACTTAATTGATGGGTCGATAAACATCCATGAACAAAAAAACATAACAGTAAATAAACCCAATGCTGAAGGCATATTCCGGATGATGCTTCTGTACTTATCGTCACCGCGCAGGTATCTTTCCAGGTTAAATGAAATGACGGCAAATATGACCGCCAGCGCTAAAAACAAATAAAAGCACCACTTCAAAAACTTCGCGTAGATTAACCACCTGGAGTATAGGGAATAACAATAGGATAAAGTGGGAAGATAACATTCATTGTTCGTATTTATATCCGGAATGTAAGGAGTGGTTTCCTGCCAAATAATGGGTGTTGTCACGTATTTAGCAATCGAATCATCAACAGAACCAATAGAAGGATTTAAAACGTGATCGAATCTTCTATAACCAAGTATAGTATCGGTCGATTCATACTTCAGGCGAACGCTTCGAGCCCATTTCAAATCTTGTTTTAAGGTTTCCAATTTGAATCCCTCGTACGTGTTAATTAAAATCCTCCAGAACTTTTTCATGCTTCCGGTACTGAGATTTGGATTTCCCATTAGAGTTGTATCAATCTGAATAACTGAAGCACCAAGCGCATCCCACAATTCAGGGTACTTGTCATCATTGCCAAGTCCGCTTATTGCCACACCACCTAACCCATTATCCAGGGCCCAGTTGTATTTCAGGTATAAACTTTTGTAATCTTCGAACCAAATCTGCTCCAATAAACTTGAATCAGATCCAAGCACATTTAAAAAAGTGGTTGACTGATCGGGATCAAAACCTTTAGCTACAGTTTGATTTTCATAGTATTCCAGTATTTCCGAATATTTTAAGATTCCTGTTTGTTGCGTTTTGCCATGACCGGAAAAATTATCAACAGCCCAAACCGAACCGGAATAAGCTAAAGTCAATATAATTTTTGATGCCGGAATCAGATTGTTGGTGTAATAAGAAAAAGTCGATTCTATGGTTTGATTCCTGAATTTATCACTTTTATACAATGGGCTTGTGGCTTGCGGAAACTTAGCGTCCTGAGGGATCATATTGTCTGTTAAAACGAAATAAAAATCGACCATCGGATTCAGCTTCTCAAAATTGTAGGAGGCTATTTTTTCCTCGTTGTCGCTGTTAACGACTGCCGGAATGGATATATTTAGCTGAATTTCAGGATTAATGCGTTTAAGACTTTGATAAAGTTCGGTGATAAACTTTACAAATGGCTCCGGTTTTATTGTGCAATCAAAATTGATGTTGACCCCTTTCAGTTTGCTTTTTATGACTAAAGAGTCTAAGCCTGACAAAAAGGTTTTCCGAGCAATCGTATTCCTCAGGAAATTCTTGATTTCATCGGGGTCGTTGTTATAAATAGTAAGATGAACATCGCACCCTTTGCTTTGTGCCACTGCAATAATATTTCCGGGTTTCTGAAACTCTTTAATGTCTTTCGGATTTTTGCAACCTCCGGTTTCCGACAATTCATAATTATCTAAATTGATTGCAGATAAATAGTTGTAATTGTAACGTTGAAATTCATCGTCCATTCCGGAGCGATGCCAGCCAATTACTTTAATTTTTGGTTGTAAACTCCGCTTGAAAAAGGACAGAGTGTCATTTATTTTACCACTTTCAACCTCTGACAGATGCGATGTGGTTGAATACTGGACTTTCCGGATTTCTTTGAGCGCAGTGTTGATTTTCGTTTGAATCTCACGGTCGTCCTGACTGCTTCGGATGGCATTGGCCTGAATGAATGCACCCATTTGAGTTTTTAAAGAATCAAAAACAGCCTGGGTCGCTTTGTCCTGTATATTGAATTTTTCAAGGATGCCATCAATCTTCGCACTGTTTGTCTGGGAGGTGAAATCATTTGCATTAAGGCGGCCATCAATAAGTTTGTTATCTGATTGATTTGCTGCAACAATTTGATCTAAGCTATTTATGATTTGATTTATCGTTTGCGGATCGATTCGGAGCTGACCGTTTTTAACCAGTTTTAGCATAAAATGATAGATGCTGTCTTTATTCCTGAAATCCCGGTTCTCCCGAAACTTTACCGGTTGAATGATTTTCCTAATCAGACCCTTTGGCTTCTCCTTAATTTTTAGTGTAGAATCTAATTTTATTGTCGAAGGAGCTATTTCCGGGGCAGAATTTGACCATCCGGCAGAGCTGCTTTTTTGTGAAAATACTTCGTTTTGAAACAGACAAGCAATACCAATCAGGATAAAAACTATCCCGGTTTTGCCCGATGATTTTACTTTATTTGTCAGATTATTCACAGCTTTTAGTTTTTAAATCCATTCAACATAAATTGGCTTTTCCATCCACGCAAGTTTAACCAGCGCAATATTCCAAGGAATTGACTCCATTAGGATATCAAATCCCTTTTTCTCAACCAAGAGCGTAATTTTATCTTCCTGAAATCTCAATACTCCATCTCTTCGGATAAAAGTTTCTTGTATGCCTTGGGGTGATGAATTACTTACTTTTTCCCAGTTATTTATTAATCCGTTTATCAGACTTTGTGCACTTTCCTTTTCCTCATCCGTCAGGTCAGCCAATGGAACGAGGTGTTCTTCGGGTCGCATTCCCGACAATAGCTTATTCAAAACCAGGGTATATTCGGGGAAATCGAATTCGTTGTAAGCCAGGTACTGCAGAATATAAACTGCTCTGTTCCGGCATTCCGGATTCAGAAACGCGCCGTTTTTAGCCAATGAAAGAATTTCGAACAAGCGAGTCAGGAAAGGCCAGAAAAGTATCAGCCCTGAGTTGTAAATTTTAACTTCGTCGCCCTCATTTATTATGGGTAAAATGGGTTCAGCAGCTTTACTTTTTGTCTCAATGGTCAGAAGTTGAATCAGAGCTTCCGGAAACACCGCTTTGACTTTCGGATTTGAGGAATGAATGAGTTCGTAAACGGTTGCTAAATTTCTCTTCCAGTCAACATTGGCATAGTTCTGTTTTAAATAGCTCAGAAAATCGACGTGAAAGCTGTTGTTTATTTTGCCCGGACGTCGTCCGTAATAATCGAGCGAAAATTGATAGACTGCTTTGCGCCACTGTCCGGGATTGATATTCCGGAAATAAAAGTAAGGCGAAAGCGAAAGATATTCCCTGATTTGGTGAGCAATTTCGGGGAAGCTGACAAACCAATTGTCTAAAATTTTCTCATCGGATGAATCGTAAATTTCTCTCCACTGATTCGCTTTTTCATCATGTTTTAAATTGACAGTTTCAATATTCTTCTTGTTTATTTTCTTCCATACAGCATGCAATTCCGGGTGGTTGGTAAATAACTGGCCGAATGCTACAAGTTCGGATTCGGAAATTTTTGCACTTAGCAATTTCAGAATGGGCTCTTCTTTTTCGAGCCGGAGAAATGAATTTTCAAAAATCGCGTGGTGAAGCCGGCTAATTTGTGCTAATCTGGAAATTAATTCAGGTAAAGAAATATTGCTGTTCCACCAAGGAAAGAAGCCATTCTGCGCGTAAAATCGGAGAATGGATAAATTCTGATCTGATTGTTTTGTCGGATTTTGATTTTCGTCTTCGGAAGCCTTTAAAATCATGACTTTTTCATCTTGCCAAAAACCTGCTAATGAAACAAGTTCTGGTGAATTGGATGATTTTAATTGTTCCAAAATCGGATGAAACAGTTCCTCCTTACCAACAGCTTTTAGTTTTTGAAGCAAATGGTTCAGAAAACTTCCGGCGAATTCATCTGGTGTAAATTGATCTGTTTCGAACAAGGTTCGAACGCCAAAACTTAATACAATTGATTTCCAGAAACGACCATCTATTTTCCCGGGTTGATGGGCAAGAAGTTGGTTCAGTTGGTTTATTGCTGTTTTGTTGCCAAGAGCTAATGGAAATTTAATCTCTTTTGAACTTGAACTAAATTTTTCGAGTAGGGCGGCGTCATTCAGCAGCAAAGTAAAAAATGCCCTAAAATCTTCCGTAGATGAAGTATTGAGATGGCTAAAAGATTTCGTCAGATCAAATTCTGCTTCCTCCATTTTCGTAAATGTATTCGCTGATTGATGCTGAATTTTCTGGAATTCATGGCTGAGTTTAGATCTGGATGATAACGCAATTTCAATACGTTTCCACAAACGCTCATTCACGCGCGATTTAAACAGGGCGTGCACCAGCGAAAGAGATTGGGGATTTTTCTCCAGGTAATCAAGAAAGGATTTATCGTCGATCTGAAAATAAAATGCAATGCTTTGGATTGGTTCGTTAAGTTCACCACCCGAATAAAGAGCCTTGGCAAGTTGTTTAAAATTCCTTTCAAGTATTTCATTAATTTCCGATTCGGTATTTCCTTTATTCAGCAGCAAACCAATTCTTGGGATGTCTGAATCCGATAACAATGAGTGAATAAACTTGTCGGAATCAATGCCAGACGAATTGCTCAATTCTTCAACGACGGATAAAAGAAACAGCTCCGGTAAACGACCGCCCTTGCTTTTTGCCAGTGCCGAAATCAGTATTTCAACGCTCAATTGCGAATTGTTTTGGTGACTAAATCCAACAGGAAAGTGTAGTCTGGAGTGCGCTATAAGTTTAGACAGTAGATCAAATTCCTTTTTAAAGTAATGAATGAAATAGGCTTCCAATTCATCCGCGGAGGCGTTGGCTGTTAACACGTTTAGCCTTTCAATTAAACTCACCGGATCTGTTGAATGATGGAATTGTCTGGCCAGAAAATCATCTTTAAGATCAATTAATTCTTCGAAAATTGTTTGCAGATCGTGCCGGCTTAAATCATAGTAGGCATCAGGAAGCTGGCCTGAATAAAGGAAATATCCGATTATTTTTCTTTTCGGTATGATCAGGTATTCTTCCGGATTAGGGACAACCGGTTGAATCTCAGTTTTCAGTAGTAGGTTTTGGATGTCGGAAATTTCAGGATTCAGGTCTTCATCAAAAAGCAAGGTCTGTATTTTTTTTAGATCGATATTTTTCTGTGCCTGAATAAAACTCCTGAATGAAGTTGAATGTGCCGTTTTTGAGACTTCGAGCCGCGCGGCATACAGCAAGAAAAGGACAAACTCTTCAGTATTTAACGATCTGACGGCATTTTGGCTTAGGTAAGCAGCTGTTTGCATTGCCATTTCATTGAACGATTTGGCTGGAATAAGTTCGGTGGTGAAAGCGCTGAGGAGATCAAAAAGTTTCTCTGAATCATGATTTGAGAGTAATTCAAAAATAATCCGGACTCCGGTTTTGTTAAGCTTTTCAACCAACTGCCTTCTTTTTCCTGTATCCCGGAGCGCCAGAATAAGCGAATTCTTCAGCAATTCTGCGGTCATGGTTTTATCCGGAGAGCTTCCCGTATTCAGGATTTCAATGAGCTGATTGATTTCCAGTTTTTGATCAACCAGTTCGGGAAGCAACAACGGTTTTTTCCTGTCAACTATCGATAAGCTCTCCCGAATTAAGGCGACCAGAGGTTCGTTTGTGCTTTTTAAGGTTCCTGCAAATCGTTGGACTTCGATATTGAAATTGCTGAACAGTTCCCTTAAAATTGTTTCTGTAAATTTTGGCTTGTTGAACTCCGAACCCGCATTATTTAGGAAAAAGCGGAGGGCTAAATAATTTACTGTTCGGGTAAATTCATCGGCACTTAATTGGTTCAGATTTGCTTTCCTGCGTGTGTCCAAAAGTATTTGCCTGAAATCAATGATCCATTGGACATGGGTCGGCTCAAAGGCAAACAAAATCAAATCAAAAGTTTCGGGATTTAAGCTGAATGCAACTCTTTTAAGAATAGAATCATGCCGCTGGTATTTTAGAAGGATATCAATGAATTCTTTTCTATGGTTATCGATAGCAGTTTTTACGAGTTCATCAATCGAACCCGAATTGTCTGTTCCGAAGAGGAAATATCCTTTCTGAAAATAGATATCCAGGATTTCCAGAAGCAAATTGCCCGTGTTTGGGTTCTCTAAGTCGTTGCCATTGAGCAGATCGTACTTTCCAAAACTTGCTGTGTTTTTTAGTGCGTCTTCCAGCGAGCTACTAATTCGTTTGGCGAGATTGGTTGCAATGTCCTTTTCATTGATGTTCCCAATATTAATTTCCAATTTCGACAATTCAATGAGCAAACCTTCAGGAATTTGATTGGAGATGGCTTTTTGCAGTTCAGGTAAAATGTGCGAATTGAACATGTTTTCGATCAAAACATTAGACCTTGCCGCCGAGGCAGCAGTTGCATATTCGAAATTGAAAGATGCACGATGAATAATATTTTGACTCGCTTTTCTCATTGTTAATTCTTTTTGAGCGCAATGATTGTTTGATAGACTTCCAGCGCTGCAGCGCGAACTTCGTCTGATGGTATTCCGGCATTTTTAGATTGCAGCCTGAGTTGTTGCCACGCATGGTACTTTTCTTCAAATTGCTTTAGTTTTGGGGCATCAACCCACAAAATGTCATTGCTGATGTGTGAGGAAAGTCGTTCGTAAATCAGGTCGGAAACGTAATCTTTAATACGCTCAGTCTGAAATCGTGCAGGCCAGTCAGGCAATAGAACAGTGATCATCAGGTTAAAAAAGTCTTCGTCGATTATTTCTCCGCTGGAAAGCTTTCTTTGAAAAACCAGGCGCCGTTGTCCGTAATAATTGCTTCCGGTTTTCAGGCTCCCTTTTGCCCGTATTTTTTCCACTTCCTTGAAACGCAATCTTCCGTTTGTCTTTCTGGACCCATTAAAAAGCTGAATAATACTTCTTGTTTTTTTGTGGAGGTTGATTAATTCATCATCGCTGGTTTCGCGGTTGTGTGCACCGGGTTTGCAGCTTGCAATTATTCTCCCTTTAGTGTCTTTAATTGCCCAGTTGTCGCCTTCCGGACGATACGAGCATCGGGCTTTTGCTAAACTGTAGAATTGAATGATGCGGTTATTTCGTTCTTCCTCCGATTTGCACCACGATTGTTCGTCAATGGTCTGGAATAGAATATAGTCATCTTCATTGTAGAGAACATCCTGAGGTTCCTCGGGCTCAGTTTCGCTTTCCTCATCTTTTCTCAAATCATAATCAATAAACTTAAAGCCGTATTTGCTGCCTGTTAAAATGTCCCTCAACAAAATATGATCGACGATATAGAGTCCTTCTGAATTCTGGTTTTGAGCTATAAAGAAGTTTATAATGTGTGAGATTTTCTGAATAGCTTTTTCCTCAGTCGGGCTGGAGAACAGATTGACCCACGCATTTTTTTCTTTCTGAAACAATACCTGGACCTTGCCATTTGCCGCAGCATTGGCTGATATTCTGTAATTCTTGAGGTTCAGTGTTTCTTTGTATAGAGCTTTGAAATCTAGTTTTTTGAATATGGATTGCGGAATATTTATAAAGCTTACCTTAGTGTAAGAACGGTTTAGCTCATGGGGCAATATTGGTCTGAAATCCCGGCTAACATTTTCAATTTCATTTTGGTCTTCAATTTCCTCAGGCAATTGTTTGGTCGAATCTAAAAATTCAGGAACCAGAAAGCGTTCCTGTCTTTCAGGAATGCCGGTCTTAGCAATTACTATTTTTTCCAGTCCTGATGGAGCAAGCGTGTATTCAGGCTTTCCATCTTTCGTACCCTTTGCCTCAAAGTGTTCTCCCTGGATTCTGAAATATGTGAGTTGCTCCAGATGCTGTAAGAAATTGGATTTGCGTTGGAGAAGAACCCGATTGAATTCATCGTCACTCCGGATTAGATTTAAGCGACGGGAAACTTTCCAGGGGATATCGCTAATGTCTTCTCCAAATCGGGCCAGCAGGTGATTGTAGATTCGGTTTTTGCGATTGTAATAAATTTCTTTTTGCTCCAGGTATTCCTCAATGTCCGAAATATTGCCCGAAGCCAGTTTTTCCATTTGAGGAACCGAATTCATCCATTGTGTAAAGTATGTCTTTCCATTTCCGTTTCTGAAATTGATGTTAAAGAATTCGTTGAGGTTTTCGAGTTGAGCCAAATGATTGGCTAAATGCTGCTCGAACAACATCAGGTAGGCCTTTAACTGCAATGCCCTGGCTTGTCTTTCTTCCGGTTCATTTTTCGACATTCCGTTCTCTCCAATTCCGTAGATTAAAGGGAAATGCCGTTGTAGGGAATAGTACTCATCAGGATTCCGGTAAGTACCTTTTATTTTATTCGTTAAGAATTCGGTCAACGAAACTTCGAGTGAATACACTCGGTACTTCTTCGACCAGATTTCAGAACATAAACTGTTTATTCGATGTTTGTTGAATACAGAAAGTGCTTTACCATTGATGAAAATGGTCATGTTCTTGTAAATGCGCTCAAATCTGTTGTCGATAAAATTCGTTGACTGATCAATCTGAAGCAAATGGAAGAACTTGCCGTATTCTGCTTTAATCTCCAAACAGCTTTTACCATCAATGCTGAATGGCTCTACCTCACATCGAACAATACCATCAACTCTCGAAAGTACTTTTTGAACCAGCTCAACATGAATTGTTTTTAACCGCTTTTTTTTGATGTCATCTTTAATAAATCCCCTCATCAGTTTTGGTCCCGAAAATATTTCTTCCATGCTGTAACCAGCGTCTTCCATCTCAGTCAGACTGCTTATTTGCAGAGGGATGTAAACGTATTCGAGCAGTTGCAGAAAGAGTCGGGCTATGGTTATTTCCAGTTCTGTATCTTCGGTAATGTAAACGTTGAAACGGATATCAATCTCCTGTGGTTCGAGCAAAAGAGCATCTTCAAAATACTCACCGATATTCCGGTTTTCATTGAGGAAATTATTGACCCGAAGTAAAAATTCAGACTTTTTCTCGGGGTTGGCATTAACGGCGTTCAGGAAATTTATTTTTGGTAAAATTTCGATCTGGTTAATGCCTCTTAGAGCCTCCTCATAACCAACGTTTTCTTTTATCGTTATCCAGACATTCTGAATTTCATCAAACTTATCGATGATCATTTTTCGGATGTCATCAGTGGTTACAGGAAGGGAACTTAAGATGGAAGGCGCAGGAAGAAAGGCGTTTTTTTCCAGGTTTAGCGGAACGTCTTTTCCTGAAATTAAAAGGTCTTCGACTGGCAAAGAAGTTCGGAGCGCAAGGTCGGTAAGCGAATAGCACAATTGTTCCAGAATGGTAACACCCGGATCGTGTGAATTGTAATCAGTCCAAATGTCGCCACTTAAGTCCTGAATGTATTCCAGACCTTTTTTGCGTAACTCTGAAAAATTCATACTTACGTTTTCGATTTCTTTTCCTGAAAAGCTTGCCGATTTTTCCATCAGTTTTATTTCAATCATTTAACGGTTTTGATAAAATCGGAATTCCACAATACAGAAACTTTGAAATACAACTTAAAGCCGTCGCCGTAATTGCTTTTTGTTCTTATTTGCAGATTGTATTTGTCGGTATCTTTTTGCTCGAGCCATCCCTGGAACGATCGCCACCAGCGGGTCAGAATGAATACCTTCTTTTTATTTTTGGGTGATTCCTCTGCTATTCTGGATGGCCTCGATTCCCAGCGAATGTCAATTTTGTTCCACCATTTTCCATGGTGCGCCCTGGTTTTTGAAATCTTTGGTCTTGAGTTTCCCAATGTACTGATTGCAATGGCATGCATTAAGGAGAACTTGCCCTCGCCACTGGCTCCTTCAGCGTAAGCCATTATTTCGTAGGCATTACAACCATGCAGGCCTAATTTGGTGTCAAACACATTGTGCCAATCACCATCTGCTTCCACCTGTCCTTCACAGAAAGTTCCCACTCTTCCCTTCGACGCTATTAATCCGTTTACATCCAACAGTTGATCAGGAGAATCTTTCCCCAAGCCAACCTTTCCGCTATTTTTCTCGATAAAGAATGCAGGCGGTTGAAGTTGCTCTTCTGTTGAATTATCGTCGTTTTTTGATTGGTTAATCTGATTGATTGAAATTCCGCCGTTTTCTTTCTTCGAAATGAACATTACCCAGGTGGCATCGGTATCGTCCCGATCTTCAAAAAAACTCAGAAGTTTATCTTTCCCATTTTCAGAAGGATAAATCATTAACCCATCCTGGTTAATGTCAAGCTTGTCGTCGGCTATATTAAAAGTGGAATCAATAAGCTTTATAAAGGCGCTTTCACCCGGAAGATTTCCTTTTTTGAAAAATTCTTTGAGCTTTTTTCTATCAGTAATGTTATTTGAATTTCTCATCACTATATGTTAGTTATATTTTCCGTTATCGTCACTAATTACAAAGTCCGATTCAATAGATAAATCGCCAACACCTGAAACTTCAGGTATATGTGATATTTCGTCATGGATGACTTCGAGGTGGTGCAGTGGTGCAGATGTTAAAATGGCATAAGGCGATATGGTATGAAGTTCTTTTATTTTCTCAATTTTTGCGGTATCAATTATTCTGTATTTTCCCTGCACCTCAACCAGTTGCAGTACCGAAAACTGAGTTACAAATTCTACATAAGGCCGGCTTTCAATGAAATTTAAAATTTCATTTTTCGAAATCGATTCATCAAATCCCTTTTCAATAAATGAGTTTTCAATATCAGGAGATAAGTAGTTGATTAATTCGTTATTAAGGCGGTTTCGAAGTGAGCCTCTCTTTTGATAATCGTTAAATTTAACACGGCATCTTATCTTTAACTGCTCATAAACCGGATTCGAAACTTCAATATGGACATAGGGAGAAACCAGTTTGGATATGTACTTTTTCACTTCAATCAGCGTATAGTAGTCAACTTTATTGTTTCGCCTCTTCATGCCATCATCTATTTTATTTTTAGGGATCAGTACAATTTGCATGGCGCTTCCTTTGACTAATTCGCGTGGGTATCTGTTCCGGCCATATACCCTAACTTTCTCAATATTTTTGAACTTGTCGAGAATAATCCGTTCAACATCCCAATTGGTAACTGCCCTGTTTTTGTGCCTCAATTGTTCACTAACGCGGTTGTAAAAAGACTCTTCGTTTTCGTACAGACCGCTTATTTCAAGGGCAAATGGTCCTGTAATTTTTCCAATCCCCTTCAATTCCGAAAAACTTACTTTCTCAACTTTCTGGTCTGGCCTTAATGGTTTTGTAGTTACCGGAACGACTTGATCAGAGATGAGTGAAACTGCCTGTGTAAACACATTTTTTATTCTTGAATTCAGATCTTCTGTGCCATCATAAGCCGCACGTAACCAGAATTTTCCAGGAGAAAGCCGCGTGTTGTCGAATTGAATGGCATAGGGAATTTCAATTTTTACAATTCCTGATTTTATTAAACCATCAGTAGTATCTTCGAGCAGAAAACCTTCGAGAGGTATCCACTCGTTATTCGATAGATATTGCCACCTAATTTCGGGCACCTGAATAGCCGTATGAATATATACCGCATGTATTAGCTCAAAACCAATGCTGATGATATCGCCAGGGCTAACCTGTTTTATGCCAATAAGTAAATTCCCCTTGTGTTCAATTTGGGGCAATAAATAACTTTGCGACTTTACAGAACCCGGAAATACCTGAACATACCCGAACGGATAGAGGTGAATCAGTTTAATGTCGCTTGCATTGTTGTTTTGTTTTCGCAACATTACCTCTTTGGCGATGTTGGTATAGTTCGCTGTCAGGCGTTCAATAACCGGCGTGTAAGGCAGATTGGGTAGTTGGGTTTGGCGCCTTTTAAATCTGCTGTTGTTCAGCGCTGCTTCAGCATAAACATTGGTAAATACCTGGTGCCCAAAAGCAACTACCGGATTGGTTAATACAATAAAAATGGAATTAGCCGCTTCTCCCGTATTCTTTTTCGAAAGATCGATCCGATTCTTAAAATCAAGATCATCAAGCATAACCGAAATGGTCTTTTCATTTTTCAGGTAATCATTTTCCATCTCGAAAAGATCGAATTCCGGTTGATCTTGTTTCCCCGAAGTCCTGACCATATTCCGGTTTTGGGAGATGAGGGCTTTAAATGAACTGTTTCCGATTTCATTTGGATATGCTTTGTAATAGTCATTAAACCCGTTAATTGTCTGCGGAAGTCCACCCCAGTTGATAAAGAATTCGAGACTGTATAGATTGTTCTGAAGGATTAACGGATTTTGGATTTGCAAATAACTTCCGACGGATGGAATTGGACCAAAGGGCATAAATGGAATAGAATGATCGAGATTTCCGGACGAATTCGCTAACAACAAGTTGCTGACTTCAGATACCTGAGCTTTTATAAGAACATAGTCGATAACCATGTTCCGAAGTATCCGATAGGGATGATATTGCGTTTCGTTGTTGAGCAGCAATTTAATGCAGGGCCATTCCGAATCGAATTCTGCTACATGAATTTTACGGTCTAAGGGAATGAGCCGGTCGAGGCTTGAATTCAATTTAATGCTGAAGGTCAGAGTAGTTTCAGTATCGTTTATTTTTGTTCTGATGGTTTCAATTCTTTTCCAACCGGTCTGGTCGGTTATAAAAACTACGAAGGCCTCGTTGAAAAACCGGGTAATAACTCGTTTTTTAATTCTTTCGGTGTCCGGCGAATTCTTCCCGCTTTTCGATTTCTCGATCTCTTCGGCAATCTCCTGATTAATCAGTTGCTTGAACATTTTCATGGTCATCTTGTACGAAGCCGGCGAGATCTTAAATGTCAAATCAATTTCCTGTTTTCCGTTCTCAAGAATCAAGGCCGGAGAGCTAACCAGAATGCCCACATTGCTTAGCCTGATTTTATTTTCATCCGAATCGTTTCGGATTTCCTCACCAAGTGTTGCCGGGAAATTGTGGTAATCAGACAGGTCAGTAATTTCGGTGGTTATGCCGTCTTTTCGAATGTCTGCTTCATACAAAACGTTAAACGAAAAGTTATCATCGTCAAACTCATAGCTGAAAGGATAGTTGTCGCTTTTGTAAAGTGTAATTATGTCTGAAATTTCAGCTTTGTTTATATATGTTGACGAGCTGGTTGTAAAGGCATATTTCTGATTTCCTTCGAAAATGAATTCGCATTTTTCTCCCTCGTTGATAACAAATTCCTCGGTTCCGCGCTGCAACTGCATTCCAATTAGGGCAGACCCGGGCTCCAGCTTTCTTTTCTGTTGCTGAAGTATTTTCATGTAGTAATAATCCAGATGCTTTTTGGTCAGGGTATTGAGGTCGTTTTGTACATTTTTGAACAATCGGAAAAACGAAAGCAACAAGCCAATGTGCGGAGAGTGATTCGAACTGCTTAATACTTCGGATTCAAAATTTTTAGATGCTTTTTCCCTGATAAAAACAATAGTTCCTAAAATGTTGTCGTAAGCTTCCCTTAAAAATTCCGGTTGCTGAAAATTACTTGCCAATGAAAGACTTACCTTTTCCGAATAAGTTTTTAGCTTTTCAATTTCCGAAGACAGGATTCCATTGTAGTTTGACCGTTTTAATAACTCGTGCCAATTGGTGACCACATCAATTATTTCCAGTGTCTTATTTCTAATGATTTCAAGCTGGTCAGAAGAGTTCAGGCTATCGGGTTGGTCATCGGGATTTAGTTGAAGGTCCTTAATATTGGTCGTAGCTATTACCGCGAGAATGAAGGCCGGATCGTTGAGTAAAAATGATTTCCAGCTGTCAATTACTGTATTCTGGAAGCCATAAAAATTTATGCCTTGTGAAAGATCGAGCGTAAATTTCACCAAATCCAACATAGATCTTTCATCTATTGGAATATAATCTTCCCGGAGCGCTATGTTTTTCCTTGTTTCCTGACTAGATCCTTTATTCACAAGTAAATATTGTTATTAATTTATTGAATATTAAGTGTGTACTTGTGGAACTCCATACCAAATAAATTGGCTGTTTCCGCAATATTTACATATCCTTTTAAGTCACCACCTTTAAAATCGTCACCATGGTATGATCGTTTCATTTGGTCAAATAAATGTTGAATACTAAAGATTTGTACCTTCTTTGAAATAGAATGGGAATACCATATTACTTCGGGTGTTTGTAATTATCACAGTGTAAAAAATATAGATGTGCAGCAATCCATAAATCTGAGTATCGTCTTTAATATCAATTGTTTCGAGTTTAATTCTTGGTTCGTGGTAAAGTATCGAGTCGTAAATGGCATCTTTCAGCATACTGATTTGCGTTGGGTCATTTGATTCGAATACAAATTTTTGGATACCACACCCAAGTGTCGGGAACATAACCCGTTCGCCGGGAATCGTACCTAAAATGATTCCCAGACTTTGCTTGATGTCTTCTTCATCTTCAACTGTTTCAACGGTGCCCATTTCGTATTGAAACCCGGGAGGGAATGCCCAACCTCTTCCCAGGAATGAATTGTTTTTTTCATTCATATCCTTATCCTCCTATCATTACGGTTGGGCAACCCAAAATAATACTGCCACCATGCGCGGTAGTGTCACCCATGCGGGCAGCAGGTTTTCCGCCGATCATTACTGTTGCCGAACCTTTAACTATTGAATCTGGAGGGCCAACACAAACCAGATTATCGCCCACCACGGCAGCGGGCATTTTACCTATTAAAACCGTTGCAACTCCGGGCCCGACAATTGGTCCTCCAACATGTGGAATGGGCGGTAATCCCGGCGTCTGCATCGGGCAGGTGTGCATATCTGTAAGTCTGGCTGCTAATCCCATATCTAAAGTTTTAATTGATCATTACCATTGCGCCCTTTACGGTTGTTTGACCGGAAGCCGAAATTTCGGCAGAGGCGTTTCCTTTTGCTGTAAAACCAGCATTTGCACTAAGCTGGATATTTGTCCCTTCACCCTTAAGATCCGAAGTTGCTTTCAGGTTTATGCCACCTGTTGCCGAAATATCTACATTGCCCTTGGCTTTTAACTTAATGTCTTTTGCACTTTCCAGTGTTATTCCCGAATCATCCATCAATACCGAATTGCCTGAAATATCTTTGATGTTTATCTTCTTATCCTTATCGTCCATGGTAAATGAATTTCCACCGGGAGTTTCTATAACCATGATTTTATCCTCATCGTCGAACCTTATTTTTATGCCTGATTTGGTATAAATAGATTTGAATTGATTCTTTTCATCTGGCGTTTCCTTCGGTTTATTTTTTGTGTTGTAGAGCGATCCTGTAATCACCGGATTTCGCGGATCGTTGTTGATGAAAGTTAGTAATACCTCGTCATTCACTTCAGGAAAGAAAAAGAAACCGGCATCAGCCGATGCATAAGGAAAGGCCAATCTTGCCCATATTCCATCATCCTGCCCGGTACCGGTGAAGACCGGAAGACTCACCAAAACACGGTATTTGCCATCAGGATCTTCATGAATCTTTTTTACTATTGCTATTTGTACACCATTGGCTGAAGGGATTAGACCTGAAGCCGGACTTTCTCCAATGTCGGGTAGAGCTGAATGCCAATGCGAAGGTTTCCCAACGTATAAAGATGTAATCCATCCTCCGTCGCGAATGGTATGTATAACTTTTGAAATGTAGGCCTTCCCGTTAAAGCGGGTACTGAACCCTGCAAGATTTATCGTATCGCCGGCTATAATTCCGGTAAAGCCCGGAACACTTATTTTGCCCTGAATTTTGCTTAGTACGCTCTTGTTTGCAATCGATTCTCCCCAAACTTTTAATTCTTCGGTCGAGAGTAGGGCAGACGAATAATAGTTGGAATCTCCATTATCCAATACTTCGGACAACTTTTTTGCTGTGATGTTTCCCTGACCCAGGCTATCGCTGAGACTTACCGAACTCACAACTCCGGCTTGATCTTTATCGTCCCATGCGGTCAGTTTGAAACTTCCGGCAATATTTTCACTATCGAGATTCAGATCAATATCAATAACGTATTGGCTGGCATTAATTTCAAAATCAGGAGCTGCACTGTAGTCGTTTTTTTTAACGATTACCTTATTCTGATCAGTCACGACTGACATATTATTGAGTTCAGCCCGAATAACCACAAAGTCCCAATCGCTGCAGTTGTATTGCATTATAGTTGGAAATTCAATGGAAGTAGCGTCAATGGAGGAACTAAGGCCGGAATATTTTCCGACTAAGGTTTGTATGGCGTCAGAGTCTTTTTTCTTTTGAAAAATGGCATTGAACCGACCTTTAGTCATTTTAACGGCTTTGTCTTTGCAGGTGATGAAAAGTTGTGATTTGCCATTTTTATACATTAGTCCCTGGGAGAGAATAATGCCTTTGAAGGCTGTTTTTCTGTTGTTATCGTATCCTAAAGAGATTTCTATTTCATTACCCGGAATAAAATCTTCTCCTTCACTATTCGAGAAGGTGTCGTTTACTGACCCCATGAATCCACCGTCTTCAATCAGAATGGTAGCCGTTGTAATCTTATTTACTTCCATTTGAATGGAAATTTCAACGACTTCCACCACATCTCTAATTTTTGAGCCGTTGATGAGTATATCAAAGCTTATTACTCCGTCGGATTGCTGCAATACTTCTGGCATGTGGTTTAAATTACGGGTGGAAAAGTGATTACATCGCCTGGCTTGATTGCCCTGAAATTAGTTATGTTGTTGTGCTGTGCTACTTTAATGTAATAGCTGCTGTCGCCATAAATTCGGTAGCACATCAATGGGAGGTTGTCTCCATCCAGTACTATTCGCACGTGGGTCAGATCCGAAGAATTTTTCTTTTCCTCCAGAGCCTTTTTTTTGGCGCTTACCGAAGCAATTAATATTGCTGTTGCTTCTGCCCGCAATGGAGATCCATCCATGTCGAGCATGGTGTAGTTCACATTCCACGATTTGAGCCGACCCTGAAACAAGGATTGGGTTCCCCAATACACACGCAGGTAATTTGGTTCGTGTATGTCGCCATTGTATTTATAAATCAGGTCTTTTACCTTCTTTACCTGATCGGCAACTTTGTCTTTTGTGATTACTCCTGTTCCATCAAAAAACAATACGATCTCGAACAAGCCCGATCCTCCGCCTTTGTATTTTGCGGTTTGGGCACTCGATCCATTGGTTGTGTCGGTGGTTGAATACTGTTGCTCATTTTTCTGTTTGTAATTTTCAGGATTCACAAGCACATCGTATTCTCCCAATTTGCTCGAAAAATCAGGATCTTTGAATGCAACAATTTTCATTTTGGTCAGTTCGCCCATAAGCCGTTTACCTGATTGTTTTAGTTTCCAGTTTTTGCAATACCTTCTCAACACAGTCGCGTTCAATATCCTTTTTAATCTGTTCAAGATATTGAAGCAGTTCTTCCTTGCCCAACGCAGAATCATTGATTTGCGAGGAATCAGTCGATACAATTCCCCTTACGATCAATTCCTTTACGATCAGTGTCATTGGTTAATCTTTTCTAAAAAGTCGGTATTTTAAGGTCAATGATTCAATGGCCAGTTGATTGCTGGTGCTGTTGAGCGTCGATAATTCCCATGAAATGGGGAATGCTTTAACAATGGTCCACGAAGCCAGTATTCCACCATTCGCGCCCAGTAAAGCCAGTTTGATGTCTTTCGGATCGAACTTAAAATCTTCAATTGCATCGCGGCACCAACGGTCTAACTTCGAGTTATACAACAAGCACCGTTTTAATACCAGGTTTTCGAATTTTGGCGGAGTAGGAAGGTGGTGAACAAAGTTATTGTCGCCACCTTCCTTTTTTTCAATGGTTCCTATAGTTACTTTCAAACCCGAAACCTCCTGAAAACTGCTATCCATTTGATCGAAACCATTAAATTTTACCGAAAAATAGAAAGCGGTTGGCGGAGTATAATTGGGCTTGAAAAAACTATCATTTCCCATAATTCTTATCCGTTAGCTATGGTTAAACCTTCGTGCATGATCTCGATGCTTTCAACAGCTACCTCATTCGCGTTCGACTTCATATCGGTTGAACTGATTTTGGTTGGCCAGGCATTATTCAGTGTCCAGGTCATGGTGGGGTTTCCTGCTTCATCCAGAAGTTTAATGACCACATTCTGACGTTCGATGGTATTCATCTTAATCTTTTTGTACCAATCCCAGAATGTATTGTCATTGGCGAATACTCCTTTTTTCATGGTTACATTACTGTTCTTTACTATTCCAGGCATATTGATTTCAGAAAATACCGGACTGTTGCCATGCCTGTATAAAAGCGGCTGTGCCTCAATGTTTAAACCACTAACTTCCTGAAATGGGATATTCGTTGTACTGCCCCAGTCGACCATAAAATAAAACTTTGGTAGTGGCCAGTTTTTGTCTTGTGCTTCTCCTGCCATGATGTTATGTTTTTAGTGATTGATGAAAATTTGTTTAATTATGATTTTTGCATTTGTTGTTCAAACGTTACGACGATAAACTCGGCTGGTCTGACAATTGCAAGTTTTACCGATACAAGCATTTTCCCTTCCAGTATGTCCAGACCGGTCATGGTTAGACCAAGTCCTACCTGAACTTCGAAAGCATCATCCGGAGAGGCTCCGGCCAATGCACCTTGCTTCCATTTTTCCGTAAGGTAATTCACGATCATACTTTTTACTGAAACCCAGGTGTTTGCATCGTTGGGTTCAAAAACATAAGAGCGCAGAGCCATTTTAATCGACTGCTCCAGCATGATCATGGTACGCCTAACGTTGATGTATTTCCAATCGAGACTGTTTCCATCGAGTGTCCGGCCTCCCCAAACTAAAGTTCCGATTCCGGGGAAGGTTCGTATGGCATTGATTGATTTTCCGGAAGTCGCATCCACATTCAAGTTTTCCTGCTCGTCATGGGTAATGTTGGTAGATGGCATGATTACGCTGTTCAGGCTGATGTTGGCAGGCGATTTCCAAACCCCTCTGCTGTTGTCAACCATGGTATAAATACCGGCCATGGCAGAAGAAGGTGGAAGAAGATTCATAACGGCCCGGACTTCGTCTAACAGGTTGGCATACGTGGGGCTTGTTGCAATTAAGCCCTGATGAAAATTGCGCTTTTTATTGCTAACAAAATCGGAGTATAATTTTTTTGTTTCTTTCTGTCTATCGTCACCTACAAGAGCAGCCAGATTAGCAACTAATTCAGCTTTTTTAGTATCAAATACCTTTTTTTGCGCATCGTATTCTTTCTTTTTTGTCTCATAATCAGGATTTTTAGTATCGTATGCCTTCTTTTCAACATCGTATGCCTTTTTATCAATTATATACTTTGCCTGATCATTTTTGAATATGGTTTTTTCTTCAAGTGTTGCTGTTGCCCCAGGGTCAGTGGGTGGCTTTGGTTCTACCGGCACTTTAAGAGCTGGCAGTTCTGTTGGTTTTTTTAAAACTGCAGAGTTATCTGCAATTAAAGCTTTTTCCAATTCTGGCGATTTATCCGCTACAAGTCCACTAATAAAATCAGCCTGTCCTTTTGGGAATTTTGCAACCAAGCCAAGTGCAGCTACTTCTGTTTCAGGAAGAAGTGCATCAAGAGCAGTGTTGAGATTCTCGAAAGTAACTTCACCTTTCTGAACAATATTTGTGTTTAACCATGGATAATATGCTGCAGCATAGTTGAGGTATTCAGTTCCGATTTTCTCCCTGAATTTTGTAATAATATCTACATTATCACTTGAAATGCGCGGACCATAGCCATCATGAAGGTCAAGAATTGCAACGCGGCTTTGCATTTTTGCGCAATGTGCGAGCACCTTTTTATATACATCGTAACTGTCGTCACCAAGTTTGACCACATCAGGAATTACAACCATGGTCGGTTCCTGTTCCTTTAGCAAGGTTTCCAAACCTGCTTCAAGTTCATCTTTTAACACTTCAACAACCTTGTCTTTTCCTCCGTAAGTGCCAACTGATACGATGTAACAGGTTCCGCCACCATTGTTGAAAAAGAGCTGTATCCCACGATACATATACGAATCATGGTCGGTTAAGTAGTTAATGGCTTTTGATTGGCCATTAATGGTGATTTCGTGCTTTACAGCGGTTCCGGGTACAACATCATCAAAGGTGAATTTAGGTTGAAAAGCTCCTCCGAATAGTACCCTGTACTCTGCAAACGATGTAATTCTTGTCGGTTTGTTTATTAAAGATTTTCCATTTCTGGAAGCTTCTTCGGTGTAACCGATAAAAGCCGGAATGGCTGTCGCAACTTCAACGACCGAGCCTGGAAAAGCGTTTACTTCTTCTATGTAAACGCCTGGTGTCATTAACCTTTGTGCCATAATCTTTTAAGTTAATTGTTTATATATAAATATGTGAGTAAACATTCTCCACCGGTTTCGACTGATCTGTAAACAGTTGTTCAGAAGAGGCTTTTGCCAGACTTTTCAGAATAATTTTTCCTGATCTGTTCGTTGGATCAAAATTGTCAACCAACTGAAAGTTCTCGTCTGAAAATTCAGCCAGTGGTATTTTAATCTTTGATTCGAAAACCAGTGCACTGGTATTTTGATGTACAAGCTGCTTTTGAGGAGGCAGAAAAACCTGCTCTTTGGCCTTGTTTATAATGCTTAAATTGTTGAATTTCTGATACACCGGGCTGACCATAAAATATTTCCAGGTGGTTTTTCTGTTGTCGAAACAAATTCTGTAGTCAACTTTTCCGTTCGTTTTGTTCTGTTCGGAAAGCTTACCGGTAAACAGTTCAACCACGGCTAGAGGTTTCTTCCATAGTGCTTTTGGATGATAATAAGCCTTCAGAATTTCATGGTTAGCAGAAAAAGCACGAACCAGACTTTGTTCTATTCCTGAAATAAAAAAGGATCCGGTGTTGCCTGGTGTTTTAACGACAGATACCGAAGAAATTTCTTTTCCGGAGGCATCTGTGAAATGATATTTATTTTGGGGATTGTAATCCGGAATATTAATTTGCCCGCTACTAAGTTGAATAACATCATCTTGAGAAACAAATTTCGACTGATGGAGTGTGGAGCTTTCATTGGGATTTGAACCAGCCAACAAATTGTTGAAATACAAGATTGTATCGCGCAGGCTGTATGATGGCAATTCGGTGTAGTTAATGTATAAAGGATCTTTACAGTAAACATAGAGTTGAAGCGGATTGGGCTCGCTGAGTGAATTCAGCAATTCAGGATTTGCTGCCAGCAGATTAAATCCCCCGGGAAAAGGTTTGATAATTATGCCAAGATCGTTGATTATTTTTTGTGAATCTTCTGCCAACGAAATATCAACCGACTTAAACAGCTCATCGCTAAAGTAACGATGCTTAAACCAGAAGGTTAAAATATGGCTGTAAGTCTGTCTCATTGATACAAATTAGGTTTGGCTATCGAGTTCTTTTATTGATGGAATTATTCTTTCAAGAGGCACATCATCAAAAGCGAGCAGTCCGACTTTATAAAGTACCGCAGGCATAAGCTTGCTCCCGATGGCAGACCAAAGGTGGCTCAGCTGTGCATAATCCAGCCGGCACATTTCAAAACTTAAACTCTTAGTATTCCCCAGAGTGTCAATGGTTATTTTTCTGTTGATTTGGAAAAACCGAATCAGGGAGGAAAGATAACTGAGGCCTTCAGCATAGACATTGCTATCAAAGTTGGCGCAGAAGAATAAATTCATATTCAGGTGGAGGGTTGGGCTTTTGTGCCCAAATAAGCCATCGCCATGATTTGAATACCGGGTGGAGTTGTTTTTTAAGGTTGACTCTTCATCCAGGCTTATCAGGAAAAGAACAATTTTTCCCTCGACATTTTGTGCACTTGATCCATCGGGCTTTACAAGATTCGAGAGCGTGACTTTATTCTCCGAAATTGAAAATTCATTTTTGAAATGTTCATTCAAAATATCGCGTATATAGCTTAAGGCAATGTCTATCATATAAAACATGTAATTTTCAGAAGGCTGCACAAATGGGAATTATTTCCATAGTCATCTGATTATAAATTATTTAATTGGCAATGAGACGGGTATTCTCTTGCTAGGTATATCGGGTTTATGAAAATTGAGAGGCAAAAATTGGATCTTACCGATCTCAATCCTTAAGATCAATGATCATTAAAGAAAGATTTGCTTCTAAAGCATCGATTGGTAAATTGTTTTTCTGCTGACAATAAAGTTCACATTAAAAATACCGTGATGCAATAGCACGAAAGTGTCATTTTTATGACCGCTTAACCCTGTTTCTTTTGAGGTGTAATTATCTATCAATCAGAATTTAAGATAGAATTTACGAAGTTGTTTAGGGGAAGATCAGATGATACTTTTTCCCTCTTTTATTTTTTCCATTTTAAGACCAGCCTGAATATCTCTTAAACGAATGAGGTGGTCATTTCTTCCAAGGCATTTTATCATGCAGTATTGGAGAACATTAATTATTGAAGCGGCACTTAATTCGTATTGTTCCGCCAGGTATTCCAAGTTAATATCCTTATCGTATGCAAATTCGTTAGTTATCGATTTCTCCCAAAGAATTAACCGATGCTGTGTATCCGGAATCTCGAAATCGAGTAACAATTGAAATCTTCTGAAAAAAGCTTCATCAATATTCTTCTTAAAATTGGAGCAAAGTATGACAAGTCCGTCGAAATCTTCCATGCGCTGAAGTAAAAACGATACTTCCTGGTTGGCATATCGATCGTGTGAGTCTGAAGTGTTGCTCCTTTTCCCAAATAGGGCATCGGCCTCATCAAAAAATAAAATCCAGTTTTTATTCTCGGCCATATCAAAAACACGGGAGAGATTTTTTTCAGTTTCGCCAATGTATTTCGAAACAACCATCGATAAATCGACACGGTAAACATCCATCTGGCAGTATTTTCCAAGCAAATTGGCTGTAAGTGTCTTGCCTGTTCCCGGTGGACCGGTAAACAACACTTTAAAACCAGGTTTTATTTTGCGTCCAAACTGGAAATCGTTTTTAAGTCTTTTCCCATGCAATATGTAATCCTTAATTTCTTCAAGCCCCTGAAGTATATGTTCCGGCACGACTAAATCATCCCACTCCTGATTGGTATAGATTCTTTTCGCCGGAAAACCCGGACTGAAATCGGGCTTGTAATACTTTCCGGTAGTAAATAAGGAAAGGTATTCCTGAGATATGTATAAAAGCCCGTAAAGCAGCGGGTCACCCACGTTCGATCTTTCAAGTGACAGAATTCCTTCCTGCTGAAAAAAATGGTCTTTGCCAAATAAATGAAGCAATTCGAACCGTTTTTCAAGATTTGTTCCGGCGAGCAAAAATATGGCTGTTTCACCCGTTGGCAGATATCCTTTGTGTTTATCGTTCCTGATTCCGCCAAATTCAGTAAAAGGCATATCGTAAAGCACATTTTTCATGTGCAGCAAATCCAACAGCGACGGTTTCACATGCGGAATTAAGGCCAGAATTAATACCAGCCGCTCTTCCAGGCTCATGGAATGTTTCCTGATCAGATTGGCATAGGGCGAATCCTGATTTTCGATGTCGGGCAATTCCATGTGCCATAACTCTTCTTCAGGCACCGATTGCTCAAAAGTTATTTGGCCCCTTAGCATGATCAACCTTTGAAACCATTCCAGTTCCAGCTCTATGGTTTTTGCGTTTGCTGAATTTATGCTCATGTTGAATAACTGTTAGTTACCGGCTTTGGTATAAATAGCATAGCCGCTGATCGTTTGCGGCTAAACTATTTATGTTACAACAAATCAGTTCGATTTTTTCTTTGCACTTTCCGCCTCACTTTTATCAGTCTTTTCGCTGGGTGAAATCTCTTTTTTATTAGAATTTTCTCCGTTTGGCTGGTTGTCGGGAGCAACCGAATTGGCTGTTTTATTACTTCTCGTCGAATTGTGATCCTGCGCTTTTGTGGAGGATCCTGTCGATTTTAGATCCGATTTTGATTGATAATAGTCATATCCTTTTTTCGAACTTTCGGACTTATCAACACTTTCGCCTTTTCCAGGATCAGCTACCGTATTTTTGTTACTTCTGGCAGTATTATGATTTGCTTTTGAGACATTGGTTTCTCCATTTCCACCACTATTATCGGGAGCAACCGAACTGGCAGTTTTATTACTTCTCGTCGAATTGTGATCTTGTGCCTTTGTAGCATCATCTGTTTTTTTTAGTTCCTGCGCATGAATTATACCTGCAGTGAACAGAAAAGCGAGAAGGATTGAAAAAAGCTTAACGTAAACATGATCGATTGATCAACGATATCGTTTTCAGATAAATTAAGATCATGAACCTGATGGTAATTGTATTCCATTCCGACTTTTTTGTAGAACAATCCGGATCGTACAAGAATTGATCGCCGGCTGGCATCAAAATCCTGAAAAAAGTTTTCCCTTGAGAGCGCAACAGCTTTTGCATTTAATACAAAACTCAACGATTCGCTAATTTGCGAGTTAACACTGAATTCAATAATTCCGCTAAATCCCGACTCAAAATCTGATTTATTTCCGACAATATTGTTCTGTACTTCAAACTTTTTATTCATTGTTTGCTGGAACGCATATCCGAGACCATATGTAAGTTCCCAGGTTGTGTTATCCTTATTTTGATAGGAATAATGTTTCTGCCCAAGAAATAAAGTCTGGTAAAGAAACAATGGATCTAAAAAACCAGTCGGTTGATCGTC
>JFJP01012221.1_pt1 | contig 33030 bp, 24 predicted proteins | sample 431651 | NCBI WGS metagenome assembly JFJP01 (sample SAMN02602958, study PRJNA72255) | Microbial mat metagenome, whole genome shotgun sequencing project. | biome: fresh water; feature: sink hole; material: water; isolation source: purple microbial (photo- and chemosynthetic) mats found in... | reverse complement strand
AAACGCATGAAGATGGTCGGCAGTGTGGAAATTCCGCAGGATGCCTTCATGGCTGTGTTGAAACTGGATGATGATTAATAAACGTTCAACGGTTAACGTTGAACGTTCAAAAACAATATGAAAGATATAAAACGTTTAATTCCCGGCGCGCTGGTCAGTATTGCGCTCATTGCCGCCATTCTCTATTTTATTGATTTTCAAACCATGTGGAGTGCGATCCGCCATGCGAATTATCGCATCCTTTGGGGGTCGGCGGTTCTGTCTTTTTTGTGGCTTGCCATGCGCGCAAAGGTCTGGCAGACATTATTGCGCGACAAACCAAAGTACATGGATGTGTTTTTTTCAGAGGGCGAAGGATATTTACTTAATAATTTTTTACCCTTCCGCCTCGGCGAACTTGGACGCGCCTTTTTGCTCAGCCGAAAATCTGGGATTGCTTTCAGCGAAATATTGCCGACCATCATCATTGAGCGTGTCGTAGACCTGGCTTTCACCGCGGCGATATTGCTGGCGGCTTTGCCCTACGTAGCCGACTCTCAAGGTTCCGCGCAGATCGGTTATATCGTGGGGGCTGTGGTTATTTTTGGGCTGGTGATGATGTATGTGCTGGCTCGCAATAATAAATGGGCATTGGATACCTTCCACAAACTCAGCGTGCGCTGGCCCGTGCTGCATAGATTTGGCGGCAGTTTCCTTGAGTCGTTTTTGGATGGACTGGGCGTGCTCACCGATGGTTGGCTTTTTATCCGCTTTTTGTTCTGGATGAGCTTGAATTGGTTTATGGCTCTTGTAGCCTATTACCTGATTGTCCTGTCCTTTTTCCCGCAAGCCCAGCCTGAATGGACTTTGTTCGTTGTGGGCGCGGCAGCTTTTGGCGGCGCCATCCCTGCCTTGCCCGGCGGGGTTGGGACTTTTGAAGGAGCGGTCAGCGCGGCTTTGTTTGTCTTTACCCACGACCAATCCACTTCGCTGGCGGCGGCGTTGACCATGCGTTTATATAATTATCTCAACAGCGGTGTGATCGGCGGTATTGGACTGATGCGCGAAGGGCAGACCCTTTCGGGAATTTATCAGCAGTTGATGGCGCTCAGGAAAAAGGAAGAATAAATTTACGATAATGTCCTTGCAAGAGGGGCGCTTTGCCCGACAACGCAATCTCCAGATCAATGAGAGGATTGCTTCGGGTAAAGTACAAGTTGCGCCCTCGCAATGACATGGCGGAGTCAATATGACAAAAAAATATCTCATTACCGGCGGCGCCGGTTTTATTGGTTCAAATTATGTTCATCGTTTGCTGAAGCGCGGCGAAAATGTAACAATTTACGATAACCTTTCCCGTACCGCGCGCAACATCGAATGGCTGAAGCAGGAATTTGGAGAGAGCGCGTTCAACCTGATTGTTGGGGATGTGCGTGATGCCCAACGAATAACCGAATCAGCCCAGGGCGCGGATGTGATCGTGCATTTGGCAGGGCAGGTTGCGGTGACGACCTCCGTCATTAATCCGCGTGATGATTTTGAATCCAATGCTTTGGGTACATTCAACGTGCTTGAAGCGGCGCGGCTTTCGGGGAAAAATCCGATCTTGATCTATGCCTCCACCAATAAAGTTTACGGCGGCATGGATGATGTGGAGTTGTTTGAAGAACCCACCCGTTGGCGTTACAAGGATTTGGTAAACGGCTGCCCCGAGACTCAGCCGTTGGATTTTCATTCGCCGTACGGTTGTTCAAAAGGCACAGGCGATCAATACGTGCGCGATTATGCAAGAATGTATGGTCTTCGGTCTGTTGTCTTCCGTCAGTCTTGCATTTATGGCACGCGCCAATTTGGCATCGAAGATCAAGGATGGGTGGCGTGGTTTATTATTGCGGCGGTAATGGGCAAGCCGATCACCATTTACGGGCAAACAGGTGCGCGATATTCTTTTTGTGGATGACCTGCTCAATGCCTATGATCTCGCCGTTGAAAAAAATGACATCGCGCGCGGACAGGTTTATAACCTCGGCGGCGGGCCGGATAATGTGATGTCCATTTGGGCAGAGTTTCAACCCAGGCTGGAAAATTTGCTTGGCAAGTCCATTAATGTGGCGCGCGGCGATTGGCGTCCGGGCGATCAACGCGTGTTCTATGCTGATATTACAAAGGCTGAAAAAGAATTAGGCTGGAAGCCAGCGGTCAATGTGGAGGCGGGCGTGCAGAAATTGTTCACATGGGTGAAGGAAAATAAAAACTTTTTCTAAATCAATCAAGTCTCTGTTCGTTTGAAGGCTGTCCCCAAACGAGCAATTGTTTGTTTTTCATTATGAAGATACTTACCGTTCTCACTTATTACCGTCCGCACACCAGCGGACTTACCATTTATGCCGAGCGCCTCGCGCGCGCCTTCGTCAAACGCGGACATCAAGTGACCGTGATGACTACGCAATATGACCCGTCTCTGCCGCGCGAAGAAATCATGGACGGCGTGAGGGTTATCCGTGTGCCGGTTGCGGCGCGTGTCAGCAAGGGAGTCCTCGCGCCGACCTTTGGGTTTGTTGCCACCAAACTTGTTGCCCAGCATGATGTTGTTCAGTTGCATCTTCCGCAGTTTGACGCGCCCGGCGTTGCCCTTCGCGCGCGGCTTTTGGGCAAGCCGGTTGTGTTGACGTATCATTGTGATTTGTTGCTGACGCGCACATGGTTCAATCGCTTTGTAAATTTTGTTGTTGATTTTCAAAACAACATGGCTGGACGACTTGCGAATCATATTGTGACCTACACACAGGATTATGCGGATAATTCGCCCTATCTTTCCCGCTACGCATCAAAACTAACCCCTATCCTGCCACCCGTCGAGTTGCCTTTTCCTACGCCTCAGGCTGTTTCTGCCTTTGCCGACACGCACCGCACAAAAGAACGCAGACCTGTCATTGGCATGGCCGCGCGTCTTGCCGCCGAAAAAGGTGTGGAAGTTCTGCTTGATGCGCTTCCTGTAATTCTAAAAAAATATCCCAACGCGCAAGTGCTGTTTGCCGGCACGTATCAAAATGTGATGGGCGAACAAGCCTATTCAGACCGTCTCATGCCGCGCATCCGTGAATATGAAATACAGGGGCATTGGACATTCCTCGGCAATCTTGATCCAATTCAAATGGCGGCGTTCTACCCCAATTTGGATGTGTTGACCGTTCCTTCGCTCAACTCGACCGAAGCATTCGGACTCGTGCAGATCGAAGCGATGATGAACGGTGTGCCGAGTGTTCCGTCCGCGCTGCCTGGCGTGCGAAGACCTGTCCAAATGCACGGCATGGGGCTTGTTTCTCAAATCGGCGATTCTGCCTCGTTGGCGGAATCAATTTTGGGCGTATTGGATGAAGCGCCTCAATATCGCGGTGATCTTGAGGCGATTAAGAAATCCTATGACCCCGATTCAATCGCGCAGGAATACGAAAAATTATTTGCCAGACTTATGGGATAACGTCAAAACCTTAATTATGCAAAAAAAAGACTACCTTTTCCTTCAATTAAGAGACCTGCCCTACTTCCGCGCTTTTTTGCGCGCGATAGAAAGTTTGTATTATCAAGACCTGCCCATGCCTGCGCCTGTGTATGATGTGGGCTGTGGCGATGGTCATTTTGCTTCTTTGACATTTGATAATAAATTGGATGTGGGACTTGATCCCTGGCATGGACCCATTCACGAAGCAAAGAAGTTTGGCGCATATAAATCTCTGGTCGAGGCGGATGGCGCGCGCTCTCCCTTTCCATCCAATTATTTTGCCAGCGGATTCAGCAATTCGGTTTTGGAGCATATTCCGCATATTGACGCCGTGCTTGCAGAAACGGCGCGTGTCTTGCAACCCGATGCGCCGTTTTATTTCTGCGTGCCGAATACTCGCTACTTGAGCGAGTTGTCCATTTCCAAGTTTTTAGGCAGGGGTTACACCGAGTGGTTCCGCAGGATTTCGCGTGTTTCTCATGCCGATGAACCTGATGTTTGGGAGGAACGCCTCGAACGCGCGGGATTTAAACTGGAACGGCACTGGCATTACTTTTCACCTGCTGCCATGCGCGTGTTGGAATGGGGACATTATTTTGGCATCCCCTCTGTTGTTGCGCGCCTGCTGACAGGCAAATGGATCATCTCGCGCACCGAGTGGAATTTGAGTCTAACCAAAAAGTTTGTTGCACAGTTCTCGTCGCCCGAACCAATGGACAACGGCACGTTTACATTTTATGTTGCCAGAAAGAAATAGATCCAGTTCAATTTTATTGTTTTACGATGACTTGTAAAACAAGCGCGCCGTCGTTGTCGTATAAACCTTCATCGCCATCATTTATGCGTAGTTGTAAAACGCCCGTTTGCAGCGCTGTTACTGAATTCCCATTGCCTATCCCAAATTCCTGATCGCCAACTTTTCCGATAAGCGCGCCTTGTGGAAAGTCAGGCATGGGTTCAACACATTCGCTGTAACTGATTGCGTTGGCGCAAATGTAGTCGCCGCCTTCGCCTGAGTTGAAAGGCGCTCTGCCTTTTTCCTGTGTCCAGCGTCCGCTGAGGACTGCCATTGTGATTTCATTGCCTTTGTCAATTTGAATCCCTGTATCCTGCCATTCTTGATTGGCATAAACCTGGTATTGATATTCAGTTGGATCAGAGTTATCAGGTACAACCTGGGTAACCAGTATTACTTGAGTGATTGGCGGCGCTACCGTAACTTGAACGACCTGTACCACTTGAGTAATGGGCGGCGGTTGAATGGGCGATCCCAGTCCGCCGCAGGCAATGGCTGTAAAAAAAGGTATTGCAAACAAAGCGATGATGCGCCTATTGAAATTTTTTTGCATGGCTGCGTCCTCTTTTTTGAAATGGGGATATTTTCTGAATGTAGTATAAACCCAATTTTGAGGGCGGCTTATTTTCATAACTGGGAATTTTCACTCCGCATCCCAAAAAACAAACACGTGAGCCGCCGCGTGCTATAATTTTCGTTTATTTTCAAATGCTGTAAATATGAGGATTGCAATGCCTTTTGATGAGAAATACTTTTCAACGCATACCTATGCCAATATTACTTTCGCCAAGTACAGCATGTATTGGTGGTCCAACCGATTTTATGCCATTCTTGCGCGGCGATATGGCCGGCGTGGAGCGCGTCTGCTGGAGGTGGGATCAGGCATGGGGCATTTGGTCGATCAACTATCAGCGGCGTTTGAAGCGTACGGCATGGACTTAAATCACTGGGCGGTAAAACAATCCAAAGCATTGTCTGATCAGGTTTTATTCCAAACCGCATCGGCGCAGGAATTGCCGTATAAAAATGGCGCGTTTAACGTGGTGATCATCAAGCACATTGCAGAGCATTTGCCCGATCCTGCAAAGGCGATTCGTGAGATTGGGCGCGTAACTGAAAAAAATGGCATCCTGATCCTCGCTGTGCCGAATCTCGATTCTTTGTTGAAGCCGTGGAAAGGCGACAAGTGGATTGGCTACCAGGACCCGACGCATATTTCATTGAAGGAGCCGCGGGAATGGCTTCAAATTATTCAAAGCGCAGGGTACGAATTGGAGCGCGTTTCTTCAGACGGTTTTTGGGATGCGCCTTACATTCGTTTTGTGCCAAAGCAGGTCCAAAAATTATTTTTCGGATCGCTTGGCGGTCTGCAAGCCATTAGCGGGGTTGTCTTTTTGCCGATGACGTGGGGCGAGAGTATTATCGTGATCGCGAGGAAGAAATAGTTTAGAATATCTGTCGCGGATTACGAGGAACGTAGTCCGCGATTCTTAATCGTTGAGTTGAGATGAATGTCCAAAGATAATTTTCAAATTCCGCCCGAACAGGAACCCACCGTTCTGGACCTTTACAAGTCCGTTACGAAGGATTGGCGTTCCTTTTTTAATTTTATCCAATCCCTATGGGATGCGAGCCGCCGCGCCGAACTTGACCACGCGCTTGCGCTGGAAGTGGCGCAAGATCAGACTGAGCAACTTCCAGACGAGCCCATCCGCGCGGACTATTTTCCGTGGCGTTCTGTGCTGGCGCTTTTTCTCGCGCTTGGCGCTCAGGCATTATTGGAGCCGCCCAACCGTCAGGCAAATATTTCACTGGCATTGTACATTCTGGCGGCCGGCATTTGTATTTGGGCATACGTTAAGAACGAATGGCATTTGCCAGCTCTGCCCGTCTTCAAACAAACGCCCGACGATCTTTCCACGCGCTTGATTCCGTTTTCCTTTTCCATTGTTTTCGCCCTGCTCGCATTTTGGGGCTTTGGCGGCGATAAATTTAATTCCACCAACCTTGTGCTTTGGGCGCTGGCTCTTGGATTATTTTTTTACGGGCTGTGGCTGAAACTTCCCCGCGCCGTACAGGATTCAAGCCCCGAAACGCGCAGAAAAAAAGTTCTGTGGGGCGCGCTTGTCCTCAGTGTTTTTGTCATAACGCTTTTCTTTCGTCTTTACCGCATCAACGCTGTCCCTGCCGAGCCGTTTAGCGATCATGCCGAAAAAATATTGGATGTCTACGATATTACGCAGGGTGATTATAAAATTTTCTTTCCCCGCAACACGGGACGCGAAGCCATTCAAATGTATTGGACTTTGCTGGTTGCCATTGTTTTTCGCACGGGTCTTTCTTTTTTCAGCCTCAAACTTGGCACGGCATTGATCGGTATTTTTACAATTCCTTATGTTTATTTATTAGGCAGGGAATTTGGCGGAGCGCGCGTGGGGCTGTTTGCGCTTTTTCTTTTTGGAATTGGGTACTGGCCCAACGTGATTGCGCGCATCGGATTGCGCTTTCCTTTATATCCGCTCTTCACCGCGCCGACATTGTTTTACCTAATCCGTGGCTTGCGTACCCACAACCGAAACGACTTCCTGCTCTCTGGCTTTTTCCTCGGACTCGGACTGCATGGATATAGTCCATTTCGCATCGTCCCCATTCTTGTGGTGGCGGCTTTTGCAATTTATATGATCCATGCCCGCACAAAAGAGAATCGCTTGCAGTCCTTGTGGTGGCTCATGCTGGTTGTGATCACTTCCGTTTTTGTCTTTTTACCGCTTCTGCGATATTGGATGGCACACCCTGACATTTTTGGATACCGCGCCATGACCCGCCTGACCTCAACCGAATCCGCTTTGCCGGGTCCCGTGTGGCAGATATTCCTTTCCAATTTGTATCGTGGTCTGTTGATGTTCAATTGGGATAACGGAAGCATCTGGGTTCATTCTGTGCCCAGCCGACCGGCTCTGGATGTGGTGACAGGCGCATTGTTTTTGATCGGCATACTCTTGTTGACCGTGCGCTACGCGCGCCACCGCGACTGGCGCGATCTGTTGCTGTTGGTTTCCATTCCCATTTTGTTGATGCCATCCATTCTTTCGCTGGCGTTTCCCAGTGAAAATCCGGCGTTGAATCGCACGGGCGGCGCGGCGGTGATGGTTTTTATTGTCAGCGCGCTGGCTCTGGATGGTTTTGTATCCAGCCTGGGGCGGCGGCGGGTTTTCGTCGCATACAGTTTGACGGGACTTTTATTCGCCGTATCCGCCTTTCAAAACTATGATCTTGTATTTAACAAATTCGATACGAATTTTAAATTAGGCGCGTGGAATACCTCTGAGATGGGCGCGCAGATCGGCGCGTTTCGCGATAAATACGGGCAGACCGATTCGGTCTGGATTGTGCCTTTTCCCAACTGGGTGGATACGCGTCTGCCCGGTGTTTGGGCGGGAATTCCGAACCGTGATTTTGCGCTCTGGCCCGATAAATTTACCGACACATTGAGAGTCCCCGCGCCAAAGATGATCATGTATCGCGTGGATGATTTGCAAACTGAGAATGCTCTTAAACAACTCTATCCGAATGGCGTCTTCACCCGCTATACTTCCAATTATGTCGGCAAGGATTTTATAGTGTTGATGGTTGAAAAATAATTTTAGTTCTGGCAGGTTCAACCTGTCAAAACTTGGAATATTATGGAAAACACAAGAATCGAAAAACGCGCATGGTTTTATGATTTGCTTTTTATTTTTGTCCTGCTCATTGCGGGATATTTGCGCCTGGCAGGATCAGGCTGGGGCGAAGGCTATCACCAACATCCCGATGAGTTGTTTCTGAGTGGTGTGCTTTCCAGTTTAAATGCGCACGCTTGTGAAATTCCAAATGTGCTGGTGGATGCCTGCCCTCAAGATCAACAGCGCTGGATGAGCATTGGAGAATATTTTGACACGGCAATGTCAACGCTTAATCCATACAATCGTGGATATGCGTTTTTTGTGTATGGAACCTTCCCGCTGGCGATCATCCGTTTTATCGCAGAATCCACTGGGTCGGCTGGCTTGGGTGAACTGAAATTCCTGGCGCGGCAAATGTCGGCCATGGCTGATCTGCTCACCATTTTTTTGCTGTATCTGATTGTTTCTGGTTTGTACGGGCGGCGGATTGCTTTGTTCGCATCCATGTTTTCAGCGTTGACCGTGATGCAGATTCAGCAGTCTCATTTTTTTACAACCGATCTGTTCACCAACCTGTTTATGTTTCTGGCGATTTTGTTTGCGGTTGAGATTGTCAACCGAAGAAGTCGTGAATCGGGGAATAGCGAACAATCCAATCGAATCATTCTTAATTACCTAACCAATCCGCTTCTTTGGTTGAGTGTTGGTTTTGGCTTTGCGCTGGGCATGGCCATGGCGTCCAAGATCAACGCGGCCGCGCTGGCGTTGATGCTTCCGGGCGCGTTCATCATTCGTTACTTCATGTATGACCGTAAGCCTGCTCTGCGGAACACGGAACAAGAATCACTTCCCGTTGATTACTGGCTGCTGTTGACTATATTCCTTGTCGCGGGTGGAATTGCGACGATTGTCTCTTTCCGTATTTTTCAGCCTTATGCGTTTGATGGGCTGGGTCTTAATCCGCATTGGATTGCAAATATTGCGGAACAGCGCGCGCAAACCGCCGGCTCTGACCTGCCCTGGAATTTGCAATGGGCGCGCCGTTCACACCTGTACTCGTTTACCAATTTAACCGTTTGGGGCTTGGGTCTTCCGCTTGGCGTTCTGGCTTGGGCGGGTTTTCTGCTGATGGGCTGGCGCATTATCAAGGGCGAATGGCAGCATCTTTTGTTGTGGGGCTGGACGGCGTTTTACTTTCTCTGGCAATCAATGCAGTTTAATCCCACCATGCGCTACCAACTGCCTGTCTATCCGCTGTTGGCGATGATGGCCGCGTGGGTGATCTTTCCAAGCCGCAATGCCGAAGTCGAAAGTCAAAAGCCTGCATTCCGCATCCTTAATTCTACATTCCGTGCTCTGATGCCTTTTCTCGGCGCGCTGGTTCTTATTGCCACGGCCGTTTGGGCGTTTGCATTCCAAAGCATTTATCTGCGTGATGAGACGCGCATTGCGGCTTCGCGTTGGATTTTTCAAAACGTGGCGGGTCCCGTCAATGTGCGAATTGAGACTGCCGACTCTGGGGTTTATAACCAGCCATTGCCCGTTGCCGCAGAAACGTTGATCCCGCCCGGCTCGCCTTTGACTCTTGTCTTTTCTCCCAAATACAGCGGACAAGTTTCTGAGGTTGTCCTTGGACATGCAATGGACGCCCTTGCTTCGCCCTCGACGATTGTGCTGACGCTGTATTCCTCTTTTGCTCCAGACATTCCCCTGGGGCGCGCTTCAGAGTTGGTGAATTTCAAGTCAACAACTGATCCGCGTGGTCCGTCTGTTGCGTTTTCATTTGATCAGCCGATTCCGCTTATTGCGGGACAACTTTATTATTTCAGAGTTGAAACGCTGGGCAGTGGATTGGTCATCAGCGGTTCGTATCTTGCGAATGAGACCAATTATGACTGGGGGTTGCCTTTCCGTCTTGACGGTTATGATGCGTTTGGCGGAATTTATCGCGGCGATTTGACCTTGCAGGTCTATTGGGATGACAACGCAGAGAAACTTAATCGTTTTGTCCAAACACTTGGCGCGGCAGATTACATTATTATTCCGACCAACCATCAGTACGGGCAAATTACACGGATACCCGAAAGGTATCCGCTGACGACATTTTATTACCGCGAACTGCTCGGATGCCCGCCAGGCGAGGATATTATCCAATGTTATCGGATAGCACAGCCCGGTCAATATAAAGGCAGTTTGGGTTTTGAATTGGTGAAGGTCTTTGAATCCTATCCAACGTTTGGCTCGCTGGTGATCAACGATCAGGCGGCGGAGGAAGCATTCACATTCTACGATCATCCCAAAGTTTTGATCTTCCACAAGACCGATGAGTTTGATTCGCAAAAAGTCGCCGCCCTGCTGGGTACTGTGGATTTGACCAGCGCCGTTCATCTTTTGCCGAATCAGGTTGCGGGCTACAAAGATTTGCTCCTGCCCGACGCGCGTCTTGCGGCGCAGCGCGCAGGCGGCACTTGGTCTGATTTATTCAATTACGAGTGGATTCAAAACAAATATCCATTTGTTGGGGTTGTGGTTTGGTACATATTTATATTTTTATTGGGATTGGTCGCCTACCCGATCACGCGCTCGGCGTTGGCTGGGTTTCGTCAGTACGCGTATCCGCTTAGCCGCATTGTGGGTCTGGCGTTGCTCGCGTGGATTTCGTGGATGGGCGGATCAATCGGCGTGCCGTACACACGGGTATCCATCGGCGTGGCATTTGCCATTATCGCTGTGGCAGGCTTCGGGTTGTGGCTGTTGCGGCGTGATCAGTTTAAGGCTGAGTGGAATTCCAGCCGCAAATTCTTTGTGTTGGTCGAGATCATCTTTCTCGTCTTCTTCCTGATCGATTTGTTAATTCGACTCGGCAATTCGGATATGTGGCATCCGTCGAAGGGCGGCGAGCGTCCGATGGACTTTTCATATTTCAATGCGGTTTTGAAGAGCACCAGTTTCCCGCCGTATGATCCGTGGTTTGCGGGCGGCTACATTAATTATTATTATTACGGTTTTGTGCTGGCTGGCACGCCGGTGAAGTTACTTGGCATCGTGCCTTCGATTGCCTACAACTTTATCCTGCCGACCTGGTTTGCGATGATCGCGATTGGCGCATTTGCAGTTGGGTACAACCTTTTGGAGAACGGTGAAGAATCAACAACTGAAAATTCATTCTTCACGCGCAGTATTAATCCTTTATCTTTGACTACGGGTCTCGCCGCATCCACTTTTGCCATTCTGCTGGGAAATCTTGGCACGATCCAAATGATCTTTCGCGCGTTACAGCGCATGGCTGCGCCCGGTGCAACTGTGCCCGCCGACGCGACGCTCCTGCAAAGATGGAGTTGGGCGTTCAAGGGAATTTATCTTTTATTTAATGATGTCATGCTGCCCATTGGGCGCGGAGAATGGTATTGGAATCCCAGCCGCGTCATCCCGCCGGGACCGGGCAATGAGATCACCGAGTTTCCGCTTTTCACCCTGCTTTACAGCGACTTGCACGCGCACATGCTGGTCATGCCGTTGACGTTGTTCATCATTGCCTGGGCGGTTTCCTTCATCAAATCTCGCGCGCAGATGAGCCGCGCTGAATGGGTCACGACCTTTGTCATTGGCGCGTTGATGATCGGCGCATTGAAACCCACCAACACCTGGGATTTATACACTTTCTTCCCATTTGCCGCGTTGGCTGTGATCTATGCCATCAACCGCAATTTTGATTGGAAGAATCGTTTTCGCCTTCCCGATTGGGTTGGGAGCGCTTTGTTTTCCATTGCGGTTGTGATGGGTTTGTACCTGCTTGGCTCATTGATGTATTCGCCGTTTGATTTCTGGTACAGTCAGTCTTACAATAAAGTTGATCCGTGGACTGCCTCGCATACTCCGTTGTCTTCATACTTTACACATTGGGGACTGTTCCTCTTTATCATTGCCTTCTGGCTTTTCTGGGAATTGCGCGAGTGGATGGCGGCTACGCCCGTTTCGCATTTGAAGAAATTAAATCCCTACCAACTTGGGATTGAACTTGGTTTGGCGGGCGCGCTTGCCTTGTTTGCATTCTTTGTCATGGAAGGCGTGCGAGTAGCCTTGATCGCTTTGCCGCTGGCGGTTTTGGCTGGACTTTTGCTTTTGCGCCCCAATATGCCGGATGTGAAACGCGGCGTGTTGCTGATGATTGGCACCGCGCTGGCTTTGACCTTGGCTGTGGAAGTGATCACCCTGCGCGGCGACATCGGGCGCATGAACACGGTCTTCAAACTATACATGCAGGTTTGGATGTTGTTTGCAGTCAGCGCGGCGGCGGCTTTTGGCTGGTTGTTGGATGAGTTCCCATTTTGGAAGTTGCGCTGGCAGACAAGCTATCAAGCCGGTTTGTTTTTATTGCTGGCGGGCGCGTTCATGTTCACCATCACCGCCACGACAGACAAGATCAATGATCGCATTACAGATGTCACACCGCGCACGCTGGATGGCATGACTTACATGAATTACGCCCAGCATTTTGATGGGCAGATGATGGATTTGAGTCAGGACTACCGCGCCATTCGCTGGATGCAGGATAATGTGCAGGGTTCGCCCGTTATTGTGGAAGCCAATTGCACCGAATACCGCTGGTGTACGCGCTTTACAATTTACACGGGACTGCCCGGCGTGGTCGGCTGGAACTGGCATCAGCGTCAGCAGCGGGCGTTGATCGCGTCGAATACCATCTTTGATCGTGTTTCTGCCATCGGCGTTTTCTACACCACGCAAGATGCCGAAGTTGCGCGCGCCTTCCTGCGTAAGTATCAGGTCAAATATATTGTTCTTGGTCAACTTGAAAAAAATATTTATCCCGCCCTCAACCCCATGATGGATGGACTTGCCAAGTTTGAAAAATACGAAGGCAAATACTGGAAAGCGGTTTATCATGATGACGACACCACCATTTACGAAGTCATGCCGTAAAAACGCAACACGCGCCAGATATTTTTTGTTCCGCGTTGCGTAAGGAGATAACCTTGATTCTACATATTACATCCAAACAAGAATGGCTTGAAGCCCAACAACGCGGCGAGTACGTTGCGCCCAGTTTGCAAACTGAAGGCTTTATTCACTGCTCCACTGAAAAGCAGGTTTTGCATGTCGCGAACGCTTTTTATCACGGACGAAATGATCTGGTGTTGTTGAAACTCGACGAAGCGCAACTCAAGCCAGAGTTGAAGTGGGAGCCGCCCGCTGGAAATCCCGCCCCGGGCATTTCCGATTCCGATAAATTTCCGCACATCTTTGGACCGATCAACTTAACAGCCGTCGCATCTGTTCTGGACTTTGAGCCTGATCCTGCTTCGGGGAAATTCGCCCTCCCTTCAGCCCTTGCAACTGACCCATCGTTGACATGACCGCATTTATCCTCTGGTATTTCATCATCACGTTCCTTGGCTGGCTGACATTTCCGCTGGTTTATTCGCTTTTTCCCGCGCTCGCAGATCGAGGCTATACCTTGTCCCGCGCCGCGGGCTTGTTGATCTGGGGCTATGCTTTTTGGATGCTTGCCTCACTTAACATTGCGCAAAACGACACGGGCGGAATTTTGCTTGCGCTTGCTGTCATCATTGGGTTAAGCGTTTTCTCGATTTTCAATCGTCAATCGCAAATCAAAAATCAAAAATCATTAATTGTTAATTTCCTAAAATCCAACCTGCCCCTCATTCTTTCCACCGAAATTTTATTTCTCATTGCGTTTGCTTTTCTGGCTTTTGTCCGCTCTGCAAATCCCGAACTGGTCAGTACTGAAAAGCCGATGGAGTTGGCGTTCATCAACGGTATTCTGCGCTCGCCAACTTTTCCGCCGCAAGACCCGTGGCTTTCTGGGTATGCCATTTCCTATTATTACTTTGGCTATGTGATGACCGCCATGTTCGCGCGTCTTTCGGGCATCCCTGGCAGTATGGCTCACAATCTGATGACCGCGTTGATCTTTGCCCTCGGCGCAGTCGGCTCGTACGGAATTTTATATAACCTGCTTTCTGCGCGCAACATGCAACAGGCAACACGCAACCTCTTTTCTTCGCTCCTCGCCCCTCTCTTCCTCCTTCTCGTTTCCAACTTTGAAGCCCTGCTTGAAGTTCTGCATCGGCTTGGATTGTTTTGGGTGAAAGATTCTACAGGTCAATATGTTAGTCCCTTTTGGCAGTGGCTGGATATGAAGGAGTTGTCCCTTGCGCCCCTTGTGCCGTTTCAATTTATGCCTGATCGTTATCTGTGGTGGTGGCGCGCCTCGCGAGTGATTCAAGATTACGACATGCTTCACACTCCGATGGAAGTTATAGACGAGTTCCCATTTTTCTCCTTCCTGCTCGGTGACTTGCATCCGCATGTGCTGGCGATTCCTTTTAGTTTGCTGGCTATTGCCGTGGCGTTGAATATATTCCTCGGCGGCTGGCGCGGACAGATTGACTTCCCCTGGGGCTCGCGTTTACATATTAATTACACAGGTTTTCTTTTTTCAGCCCTCGTTATCGGCGGGATTGCCTTCCTCAACACCTGGGATATTTTGTCCTCCGCTGCGCTGATCGTCGGTTCGTATGTTTTCTGGCGCGTGCGCGAAGACGGCTGGCGCTGGGATCGCCTTGAAGATGTGTTCCTGCTTGCCTTGCCGCTTGGCATCGTTTCTCTCTTGTTGTATTTTCCGTTTTATCTTGGGTTTTCTTCACAGGCGGGCGGTATTCTGCCCAACTTCATGTACCCCACGCGCGGCGCGCACCTTTGGGTTATGTGGGGCACACTGCTCATTCCGATTTTTGCCTATCTTGTTTATTTGTGGCGCGGCGAAAAGAATCAATCCAATTGGAAACTCGCCTTCTCGCTCGGACTTGGCTTTGCGCTTTTTCTTTTCCTCATGGCTTTTGCCATTGCTTGGGTCGGTTCCTACGTTGAAAAAGATTTTGTGTTTTGGTTCCTTGATTCTCAAGGCATGTCTGCCAGCGCTTTTCTGGGGGCAACCTCATTGCGGCGTTTGACATATATTGCAAGCCTCATTACCCTGCTGTCTGTGTTGATCCCCGCGCTCGCACATCTTTTGCCGCTTCGCGCAACACCTGAAATGGAATCCGAAACCATCGAAATTTCACAAACCAAAATCGAAAGCCAATTCATCCTCCTTCTCATTACCCTTGGCTCCATCCTCGTCATTGCACCTGAGTTTGTCTACCTCCGCGATCAATTTGGTTATCGCATCAACACCATTTTCAAATTTTATTATCAAGCATGGATGTTATGGAGTCTTGCCGCTGCGTTTGGCTCCGCGTATTTGATCCAAAATTTGCCTCGCATAAAAAACATCATCTTCAGCGTGGTGATCGGTCTGGTTATTTTTTCTGGTTTGTTGTACCCGGTCTTCAGTCTGCTGACCAAGACAGACAACTTCAAACCGTTTTACGGTTTTACCCTCGATGACTTTGACCGTCTCACGCGCGAAAATCCAGATGAAGCCGCCGCCATTCAATTTCTGCGTACCGCCCCAGAGGGGATCGTTGCCGAAGTGGTGGGAGGCAGTTACAGCAATTATGCGCGTATCTCCACTTATACCGGCTTGCAAACAGTGATCGGCTGGCCTGGGCACGAAGCCCAATGGCGCGGCGATTTCGCTCCGCAAGGCTCGCGCATTGATGACGTTGCCAAACTTTACACCACAACGAGTTGGGAAGAAGCGCAGCTCATCATTGAACAATACAACATTCGTTACATTTACATCGGCTCTCTTGAACGAACATCCCTGACCGTGAAGGAAGATAAATTCAAAATTCATCTCAAGCCCATCTTCCAACAGGGTGAGGTATCCATTTACGAAGCGCCGTAATTCTTGATACTCAATTTAAACCGATTACAATTGCCTTATGACCTACCGACATTTCAAACACGAAGCCTGGCTCTATGCGCTGGCGTTTCTTATTGCAGTTGCGCTGCGCTTTATTCAACCGGGTGCGCTCCCCTTGGCTGACGCGGAAGCCGCGCCCGCCTTGCAAGCCCTGCAAATCGCACAGGGCTTTAAACCCGCGCTCAGTCCGCATCCACTTTACATTCTTTCCACCTCAGCGCTCTTTTTCCTCTACGGCGGCGGTACTGATTTTCTCGCCCGATTTTTCCCCGCTTTGATTGGAAGTCTGCTCGTCTTTGTCCCCCTGCTCTTTGCAGATCGGATCAAACCCCGCCCCAGCCTGATCCTCGCCTTTTTCATTGCACTGGATCCGGGCATGGTCGCCCTCTCGCGCCAGGCAGCCAGTCCCATTTTTGCAATCACATTCCTGCTCCTTGCCTGGGGATTCTATAATAAAAATAAAACCAATTTCGCTGGCATCTTTGCCGCGCTCGCCTTTCTCAGCGGACCTTCGGTCTGGTCCGGCATTCTTGGACTTGCCATCACCTGGGCAATCCTTCAGGCAGTAAACTCCCGCCGTCCAGCCCAAAACAGCTCTGAAGAAAAAACGCTGGAACCTCCAATTCAACGTTCAACATTGGTCATTCCATTCATCGCCACGCTCGTTACCGTAGGCACGCTTTTGTTCATCGTTCCCAATGGAATTAGCGCTGCGCTGGCGTCCATTCCCGCCTATATCAAAACCTGGTTGACTGATGTTGATATTCCCGCCAGCAGGCTTTTCTTCTCGCTGCTTATTTATCAACCGCTTGGTATTTTGCTCGTCGTCATCGCATCTGTTCGCGGCTGGCGTACGGGTAGCAGTCGAATTATCCCGCTTAGTATTTGGTTTTTTGTCGCGTTATTGCTGGCGATCTTCAATCCATCTCACCAAATGGCTGATCTGGCTTGGGCTTTGATTCCGCTTTGGGGTATGGCGGCGCTTGAACTTACCCGCAACCTGGATATTTTTATCGAAGAACGAAATGAAGTGGCTGGCGTTGTTTTTCTAACCATATTCATCTGGACTTTTGCATGGCTCGATTTTTCAGGGTTGACCATTCTCCCGCCAGATTCACAGGAATATGTCATGCGGTTCTGGCTCTTGCTTGGCTCGCTATTCCTGCTTGTGATGAGCCTCTTGCTTGTTGCGGCTGGCTGGTCAATTCGCATTGCGCAGTTTGGCGGAATTTGGGGCATGGCTCTCGTGCTTGGGGTACTCGGATTCGGCGGCGCGCTTGGCTCAGCAGGTTTTCGCGGACAGTATGCTCCCGAATTGTGGTGGCAGGAAAACATCCCCGTCCATGCTGATCTTGTTGAAGCAACAGTAAGTCAGGTTTCAGAATGGGGGCTTGGCGATGACCACGCCGCATCAGTGATGATTGTTGGCATGGATTCTCCGGCGCTCGAATGGGTGCTGCGCGAGCGTCAAATTTTTGTCGTGGAGCCTTCGCAGTTGGATATTTCCAGTGCGCCGTATTTTGTCATCACCCCGCTTCAAGATGATCCCGCCCTCTCTTCTGCCTACCGTGGACAGGACTTTGCCTGGCGACAACCTCCCTTGTGGAATATTGCATTGCCACAAGATTGGGTGCGCTGGGTGGCTTTGCGTGAAATGCCGCAAACTGGCGAAACCATTATTCTTTGGGCGCGTGACGATCTCTTCCTGAATTCTGCCCCTTCACAACCGTAGTACACCCACATAAACGACATGATAAAAAAAACTCCCCCTTCCATCATCGCCCTCGACGGTCCTGCCGCATCGGGCAAATCTACACTCGGACGAACCCTGGCTGACACGCTGGGTTATCTTTTTTTTGACACAGGCGTGATGTATCGCGCCGTCACGTGGATTGCCCTCCAGCACGATCTCAACTTGAGCGACGAGGCAGTCATCACCGAACTTGCGCAGAAAGCGCAAATTGATATTCAGCCTCCATCAAAAAATGACGGACGCGCCTGCGACGTGATCATTGGCGGGAAGGATGTCACCTGGGACATGCGCAATGACGAAGTGGATGCGAACGTTTCGGTTGTCTCTGCCTACGCTGGGGTTCGACAGGCATTATCTGAACAACAGCGCCGCATTGGTTTGCGCGGACGGGTGGTTATGGTTGGGCGCGATATTGGCACGGTTGTGCTGCCCGAAGCCGATCTCAAAGTCTATTTGGATGCCAGCGCGGAAGAACGCGCCAAACGTAGGTTTGACGAGATCATCGCGCGCGGCGATCCGGCTGATTATGAAGAAATTCTCCGCAAGGTCATCGAGCGAGATCGTATTGACTCAACTCGCGCCGTTGCGCCATTGCGTCCCGCCGACGATGCAGTCATCATCGACTCAGACAAAATGAACGCCGAACAAGTTGTTGCGCGTGTCATGGAGTTGTGTAAATAGTTTTCAACAAATTCAAAACGGATGCCGCGGTATTTGCGCCATCCGTTTTGAATCAGTACTCCTAAATTTCAAAAATTTTCCAGAGCGGGGGAAATGTTCGGGTTGGCTGAACAGGCTGCGGCGTTGTGTTGAGCGAGCGGCTGCTCAGGCACAAACAATCTTGTAATCTCACCTGCATTATTTAGGGCTATAATTCAGAAAATGAAATTCCTTCTCACGCTCCTTGCAGGCATTGCTTTTCCCGCCCTTCCAACCTCGGTGGGCTGGTTTGCTTGGATATCTTTGCTTGCCATGTTGGTTTATGCGCTGTTTCGTTGGCGTGACTACCAGCCTGCGTGGAATGGACGGGAGTGGGGAATTTTCTTTACATTTTTAATTCTGATCCCCCTCACCAGTTTGTTCATTGGGTTACGGCTTTCCTCCGACTCTGCCCGACCTTTGCCTGGTCTGCCCGCCGACGCGCCTGGTTCTGCGCTGATGATTTTCTCCGCCATTCCCTGGCTGTTGGGCGGTGGGTTGCTTGGTCCCATAGGTGCGGCTGTGCTTGGCGCATTCTCAGGACTTTTGCGCGGCGCGTGGGATACGTATTCCATTTTTTCCATTATTGAATTTGCCATATTGGGCGCGTGGTTTTCTACAAACATGCGCCAACGATACCGAACACCAGCGTATAAGTTATTGCGCCAGCCAATTGTGGGCGCTTTGTTGTTGATCCCGTTTCATACGCTATTCTATGGCGCGCCTTGATTTTGCCCTCAGCAATGCGTGGATTGTGACGCTTGCGTTTGGCGGTGAGATGCTGGTGGGGGGCTTGGTGGCGCAGATTATTTCAAAGGCGTTCCCCGTTATATGGGGCGATAAAAAGGCATTGCAGCCTTCCCCCGCTGAGAGAAGCCTTGAGTCGCGCTTCCTGTTTGGCGTGGGGACGTTTATTTCCCTTTTGTTGTTAACTTTGTTGATCGGTGATTGGGTGGTGGCTGGACGCGCCGCGCGCGATATGTTGCAAGACCGCCTTTCCAGTGCAAGCGAATCTGCGGCGCAGAGTGTGCCGTTCTTTCTTGAAACAGGACAAAACCTGACGGTGCAATTGGCTTCTGATCCACGCCTGTTGACGGCTACCGGCGATGAGTTGAAGTCGATCATTGGTTTGCGTATTCAGGCAGTTCCGTACTTTGATCAGTTCTTTGTGCTTGAAGCAAGTGACGATCAATCTTTACTTGCGGGTTATCCTGAAACTGCCAGTGCAAGTTTCCAACTGTATCCCGATGAAATGTCCGGCATGTTGCTGGCATCCAGCGGCGTGTTGACTCAGATTTATTCGATACCGCCCATTTCAGTAGATGACGCTTCGCGTGTCTCTTTTCTGGTTGCCATTGTGGATGGACTTGGGCAGGTACAGCGGGTGTTAATTGGACGTACTACATTGGAGACCAATCCGCTCACCTTGCCGTTGATTGAGAATATTAATAACATGCGTGATCTGGGCGGCGCAGGTCTTTTGTTAAACGAAAATGGCCGCGTCATTTACCATTCAGATCGGACACAAATATTATCCACCTACAACGGTCAACGCGGAGATTTGCCTCTTTTTTATGATGGCACTGCGTCAGATGGCACGCGGCAATGGGTTTATTACCAGCCCGTGATTGGGCGTCCGTGGGCGGTTGTGTTGACTGTTCCTGCACAGCAGGCGCAGCAACTTTCGTTGAATATTGCCATGCCGCTCTCGTTGATGATCATTTTCCTCGCTTTTGTGGCAATGGTTTCGTTGCGCGTGGGGTTGCGTGTGGTGACCGGTTCTTTGCAAAGCCTGGCTGCCGAAGCCAACCGTATCGCGCAGGGCAACCTTGACCATCCGCTTCAAGTGGATGGCGTGGATGAAGTTGGTCAATTACGTCGCGCATTCGAGCAAATGCGATCCAGTTTGCAGGCGCGACTCGGCGAAATCAACAGCCTGCTGCGCGTCAGTCAGGGGGTCGCATCCAGCCTTGAGATGCAGGATGCGGTCAAGCCGGTGTTGGATGCAATTCTTTCCACCGGCGCAAATTCAGTCAGTGTGGTACTTTCGCCCAATATTCTGCCTGATACCTTTGTTGAACTGCCTTCACGTTTCGCTCTGGGCGATGTACAGGATATTTACGCTCATCTGGATGAGCAAATTCTTACGCTGGCGCAGAATCAGGAAAAGATTGTTCTGCCAAACCTAAGCCGTTCGCGCGAATTAAATCTTGACTCATCCCTGCCACAACCTTTGGCTTTGTTGGCTGTCGCTTTGCGACACGAGAACCGTTATTATGGCGTGGTCTGGGCTGGTTTCGAACAGCCGCGCATGTTCTCTGATTCAGACGTTCGCTTTGTGACTACACTTGCGGGTCATGCGGCGTTGGCAGTTGCGAATGCGCATTTATATTTGAGTGTGGAAGCCTCCCGCCGTCAGTTGGAGGCAGTTCTCAATTCCACGCCAGACCCGGTTCTGGTCACGGATCATCGCAACCGATTGTTGATCACCAACCGCGCGGCATCCATTGCTCTGGGACAGGATGTAAACAAAAGCACAGGCATGGAAACTGAAAAGGTTGTAAAACTTAAACCTTTGCTGGCTTTACTGCAAAGCACAACGACTGAAAATCAATCTGCTGAGATCGTGCTGGCTGATAAACGCACCTACCTTGCCACCGCATCCTCGGTGATCGTGGAAGGACAGCAGATTGGACGTGTCTGCATCATGCGTGATGTGACGCATTTCAAGGAATTGGATACAATGAAATCGGAGTTCGTGGCTACGGTCAGTCACGACCTGCGCTCCCCGCTGACGCTGATGCGCGGCTACGCCACCATGCTTGAAATGGTCGGCGAATTGAACGAGCAGCAACAGGGCTATGTCAAGAAGATTATTTCGGGCGTTGAAAATATGTCCCGTCTGGTCAACAATCTGCTCGATCTTGGGCGCATTGATCTGGGTGTTGGACTTCAAGTTGATCATGTCACGGTGCTTGATATTATCGAGCGTGCAACCAGCGCCTTGCAATTGCAAGCCACGCAAAAAGGCATTGATCTGAGCGTGGAACTTTCCAAGGATATGCCCCATGCAGTGGAAGCCGATCAGGCGCTTTTGCATCAGGCGGTATATAACCTTGTGGAAAATGCAATTAAGTACACGCCGGATAATGGACGTGTGACCATCCGCACCTCATCCCAACCTGGTTGTTTGATCTTTGCTGTGGAAGATTCGGGCATCGGCATTGCGCCAGATGATATGCCGCGCCTGTTTGAGAAATTCTATCGCGGCAAACAACGCGAGGCGCGCGCCCAACACGGTTCGGGGCTGGGACTTGCCATTGTTCAATCCATTGCTACCAATCATGGCGGCAAGGTATGGGTGGATAGCGTGATGGGCAAAGGCAGTACGTTCTATTTACAAATTCCCCTTGCTCAACCCAAAGAGCCAAAATCTGCATAAAAAAGAATTTGGACTATAATCACGCCTTGCCCTCCAGCAAGGCGGCGGGTATATATTTTTTATGTAAATAGGTATTTATGATCAATCACGAAAATAATCCACAAACCTCCATCATTGAGCGTACTACAAACTATAAGCCCCCGCGCAACTTGAGTTCCTGGTTGATTGGGCGTCCGCTCTCAACGGCAGACGCATCCCATCAGACAATTGGAAAACTTGTGGGGCTTGCAGTTTTTGCATCTGACGCGCTTTCTTCCACAGCCTATGCCACACAGGAAATACTTGTCATACTTGCGGCGGCTGGCACAATAGCCTTTGGCTATGTTGTTCCGATTTCGATTGCCATTGTTATTCTGCTGGCCATCGTTACGATTTCGTATGAGCAAACCATCCACGCCTATTCGGATGGCGGTGGCGCATATATTGTTGCGCGCGATAATCTTGGCGAATTCCCAGCCTTGATTGCGGGCGCGTCCTTATTAACCGATTACATCCTGACGGTGTCGGTTTCCATTGCGTCCGGAGTCGCGCAGATCACATCTGCGTTTCCGGATTTATACCAATATCGCGTTGTGCTTTCTGTTATCTTCATCATGTTTATTATGATGATGAACTTGCGTGGCGTGAAAGAGTCAGGCGCTGCGTTTGCTGTTCCAACTTATTTCTTTGTGGTGTTGATGTTTGTTGCCGTGGGAGTCGGGCTTTTCCGCCTGTTTGTTACCGGCACACTGGGAACAGTGATTGATAAGCCTGAAATGTTGGTACATGGCGTGGCAACCATTACGCCTTTCCTGATTTTGCACGCCTTCGCCAGCGGAACCACTGCGCTCACCGGCGTGGAAGCCATCTCAAATGGTATTACCGCGTTCAAAGAACCGCGCAGTAAAAATGCAGGCATCACACTGGTTTGGATGTCTCTTATTTTGGGTTCGCTTTTTCTCGGTATCTCCTTCCTTACAAAATCCATTGGCGCAGTTCCATCAGAAAGTGAAACTGTGATCTCGCAGTTGGCGCGCACCATCTTTGCCGGGCGCGGCACTTTGTATCTGATGTTGATTGGCGCCACTACCGTCATTCTAATCATGGCGGCGAATACGGCCTTTGCAGACTTTCCACGGTTGGGGGCGCTTGTGGCAAAGGACGGTTTCCTGCCGCGCCAGTTAACGTATCGCGGCAGTCGTTTGGTGTATTCACGCGGTATTGTTGCCCTGGCTTTTATTGCATCCATTCTCCTGATCATCTTTAATGCAAGCGTTACGCGTTTGATCCCGCTGTATGCAATTGGCGTGTTTCTATCGTTTACGCTTTCACAAGGCGGCATGTCTCTTCGCTGGCTAAAAATTGGAAAACTAAAACCCGACGAGGAAAAGGTGGAACGTGGTTCCACTCTGCGTTTTGTAAAAGACTGGAAACTTAAAATGATCGTCAACGGATTTGGATCATTCTGCACCGCCATCGTGATGATAGTTTTTGCAGTCACCAAATTTAGAGACGGCGCATGGGTGGTTTTAATTCTTATTCCTTCCCTGGTGGCAGGATTTTGGATGATTCACCGCCATTACAACAATTTAGCCAAAACGCTTTCCCTTGATAATTTTGGCGTCATCCCCCCGCACACCATGCGTCACCGCGTAATTTTACCGGTCAGCGGCGTGCATCAGGGGACGCTTGCCGCACTGCGCTACGCCCGCATGTTGTCTGACGATGTAACCGCCGTGCATGTTGTGATCGAACCGGCAGACGCTGAAAAAGTCCGCGCCAAATGGGAAACCTGGGGTGGGGGCGTACGCATGGTTCTGCTCGATTCTCCCTATCGCCTGTTTGTTGAGCCAATTCTCGGATATATCTCTGACATTGCCGATATGCGCCAGCCAGGAGAGACGATTACAGTTGTGGTGCCTGAATTTGTTTCAGACAGCCGAATCACCAGCGCCCTGCATACCAATACCGCAAATATTTTGCGCGATCAGTTAAAGAATAAGCACGGTATTGTCATCACCAATGTGCCATATCATGTGCATGAAGAAAGCATAGTGTAAGGAGTTCTAAATATGAATTTTATCGTCATCGGGTGCGGAAGGGTGGGCGCGGAACTTGCCTACCGCCTGTACCAAAATGGATATCAGGTCGTGGTTGTGGATAGCAACCGTAACTCGTTCAACCGCCTTCACGCCGATTTTCACGGACGCACCGTGGAAGGTGAGGCGCTCTCCAGCGATACCTTCACCCGCGCCGGCATGGAAACTGCCGACGGTGTTGCAGTTGTCACCAACACAGACACCATGAACGCGGTCATTGGGCACGCCATCCGCGCGCATTATCCGCAGGTAAAGCGCGTGCTTGTTCGCAATTATGACCCCGCCATGCGCGGAATGTTGGAGGCGTTTGGATTGCAGTCTGTCAGTTCCACCGCATGGGGCGCCGAGCGTTTACAGGAATTGTTGATTGATGCATCCTTCCGCTCTGTGTTCTCCGCTGGAAATGGCGAAGTGGAAGTATACGAAATTTACATTCCTGAAAAATGGGTTGAACGGACTGTTTCCGACCTGTTATCTGGCTGTACCAACACCATTGTTATTGCCGCCTTGACCCGCGCAGGACGCGCCGAATTGACATCGCCTGATTTAATGTTGAAAGGCGGCGATATTCTGACTGTGAGCGCAACATTGGAAGGTGTAACCGCCCTTCACGCGCGTTTACAAGAAGGAATGGAGGCTTAATATGTTTGTTTTTATCGCAGGCGGCGGAAGAACCGGCGCGCAACTGGCCAAACAACTACTGGAGCAAAATCACCAGGTTCGCTTGATCGAGCATCGGCGTGAATTGCTGGCGTTATTGCATCGCGAAATTCCCACAGAAGTGATTTATGAGGGCGTTGCAACCGACCCAAACGTTTTGAAACTTGCCGGATTGGAAAAGGCGAATGTCATTGTCACCACCAGCAGTGACGATGCCGCCAATTTGGTCATCTGCTATCTGGCGCGCACCCTCTTCAACGTCCGCCGCACGGTTGCCCGCATCAACAATCCGCTGAACGCCTGGCTCTTTGACCAGAATTTTCATGTGGATGAGACCATCAACCAGGCCGATGTGATGGCGCACCTTATTCAAGAGGAAATGTCTCTCGGCGATATGATGACCCTGCTCAAACTGCGCCGTGGACGGTATTCAGTGGTCGAGGAAAAAGTTCCCGCTGGCGCGAAGGCCATTGGAACAAAAATCAAAGACCTCGGTTTGCCCGATCAATGCATTGTTGCGGCAATCATCCGCCATGGGCAGATTACCCTGCCGCGTGGCACCAGCATCCTTGAAGAAGGCGATGAAGTGCTGGCTGTCACAGATACAGAAGGGGCGCAGGAATTGGCCAAACTATTGGCTCCCCCTACCAGACCTGTAAAATAAACTGGAAAGTAAGATACTTCAGACCCTAAAGGTTTTCAAACCTTTAGGGTCTTTTATCAACGCGTAGTGAGGTATTTATGAATCGCAAACTGGATTGGTCCCTGCTGTTTCTTTTTGCCGCCCTGCTTTTTGGCGCGGTGGTTCGCTTTGAGCCGGTCATTTCAAACGGATTTCCACTCAATGACGGCGGCATGTTCTACGCCATGATCCGCGACTTGCAGGCGAATCATTACATTCTTCCGCAATTCACAACCTATAATTTTGTAGATATTCCCTTTGCCTACCCCCCGCTTGGATTTTACATCGCCGCCGCTTTTTCCAGTTTACTGCCTGTTTCTGAACTTCAAATATTGCTCTGGCTGCCGGCTTTAGTGAACACCCTTGCCATCTTTGCTTTTTATAAACTTGCGGGACAAATTCTTCCTTCGCGCATGTCGGCTTCGCTGGCAACGCTGGCGTACGCGCTTTCATCGCGCGCCTTTCTTTGGCAGGTGATGGGCGGCGGAATTACCCGCGCCTTTGGCATGTTGTTTTTGATTCTTATGCTGTGGCAGGCTGTGCAACTCTTTAGGGAATATACGCTCAAACGGCTTGCGCTGACCATTCTCTTTGGCGCATGTACGGTGATGAGTCATCCGCAGACGGCTTTACATGCCGTACTGGGCGGCGCAATGATTTTTCTCTTTTATGGGCAAAACAAACGCGGAGTTATTTCATCCCTGCTTGTGGGCGCGGGAGTCCTTCTGCTGACTGCCCCCTGGTGGGCGACTGTGTTTTTACAGCATGGGTTTGAGCCTTTGCTTTCGGCAGGTCAAACCAGCCGCCGCACACTTGAGTTTTATTTGATTGTTTTGAATCTGCACAGCCCAACGAACATCCTGGCCCTGCCGTTTTTGATTTTTTTCTATATTGGGCTTTGGCTTTCCTTTAAACGCCGCGAGTTCTTCTTCATCACCTGGATTGTGCTTGCCTATTTGATTGATACGCGCGGCGGCGATGGTGTTGCGTTGCTGGCTGAATCGATGCTGGCGGGGACGGGGCTGATCCAACTCTCAGCCTGGATCAGCCGCTCGGACAGTGATCAACCCGAGGGCGTGGTGATGAAGCGCGCCAGTCAAATCCTCATCTTTGGCTCGGCGTTTTATTTCCTCCTCGCCGCCAGCATCTCTGATTTTCAATTGATCAACACAAGTTTGAAACCCGAAGATATTAAAATGATCGACTGGGTCAATTTGAATGTGGATGACGGGAAAACTTTTTTGCTTTCAACCGGACGCGAATTTTCGATGTCTGACCCGATGCAGGAATGGTTCCCCGCGTTGACCAAACAGCACAGCGCGACCACCCTGCAAGGTTTGGAATGGACCCTGTCTGATAAGTTTTTCCCGTGGTACGAGCAGTTGGTGTCCTTTCAACATTGCGCCGATTTGGATTGTGTTACCTCGTGGAGCGCGGCGAATGGCGTGGATTATGATTATTTAATTGTGCTCATTCCGCTGAAAGACGATGAAAGTGAATTTGGAAAATCTCTGCGAAGTCTTGCGCTTTTAACCCGCGCTTCCGATTCGTATGCGTTGGTTTATGAGTCCAAGACCGCGCTGGTATTTGAGGTGGAGAAGTAGTCATGCCATACGAGGTGACAGTCACTTTTAAAGTGACTGTCACCTGTGTTTATAATCTCTTCCTTCCCATTCAGCCATAAATTGATCGAGGAAGCGCAGCATGATTTCATGCCGTTGCTCTGCGATTTTTTTTGCGGCTAGCGTGTTCATCATATTTTTGAGCAAAAGTAGTTTCTCGTAAAAGTGGTTGATGGTTGCGCTTTTGCTGTTCTTGTATTGTTCAAAACTTGCGTGCATTTGATTTTGCGCTTCAGGGTCGTACATGGGTCTGCTTTTGTATCCGCCGTAAGCGAAGGCGCGACCGATTCCAATTGCGCCGATGGCATCAAGACGGTCAGCATCCTGCACGATGAAGCCTTCGAGGGTTTTCATTTTGTTTTCGACTTGCGCGCCTTTGTAAGACACGCGCATGATGATTTCGCAGACAGCCTGAATAATTTGCGGTTCAACGCCGCAGGATTCCATCCAGGCTTTGGCGCGGCGCGGGGTTTCGTCTTCGCTCTCGTTGAACTTCCAGTCGTCAAGGTCGTGGAGCAGCGCGGCGAGTTCCACGATGAATAGGTCGGTTCGGGTCGCTTCGTGCTCACAAATGGAAATGGCATTCTTCCACACGCGGTAGATGTGCCACCAGTCATGCCCCGAGGAATCGTCGCCGAATTCCTGCTTGATATATTCTGCTGTTTTTTGGATGATCTCTTTTTTATTCATGCCCGCAATTCTACAACATTCCGGCGGTGATATACTGCCAGTATTCAATGCGATGTGAAAAGCGAGAAGGAAAATCAAATGAAAAATAAAATACAGATCATTCTTGCCTGTGTCCTTGTTGTGGCGGTTGTTTTGGCTTGCGGCCAGTTTTCATCCCAGTCTGCGTCGCCCGCCTCCCCTTCCGCAGTGACCGCTGTGATTGTCCCCGAACAATCTGTTGAATCTGGCGCGGAGGCTGGTTCGTCGGGCTTGGGTGATTCGCTTTATCCTGGTTTTGGTAATGGCGGTTATGACGTGGCGAGTTACGCGCTGGACATTACCGTTGATGATATTTCCACCAGCCGATTGACGGCGATGACAACCATCGAAGCCGTTGCGACGCAAGACCTGCTTGGTTTTAATTTGGATTTTGTCGGCTTTGAAATTTCCTCGCTGACGGTCAACGACGAGCCTGCTGATTTTTCGCGCAAAGGGCAGGAGTTGACCATCACACCGCTCAAACCGCTTCTGAAAGATCAATCTTTTACGGTGGTGATTCAATACCAAGGCTCGCCAGAGAAGATGCAGTCTTTGTCAATGCCTGTGCAGGCGGGCTGGGTGACGGTGAATGGCGGCAGTTTTGTGTTGAGCGAACCAGATGGTTCGGCTAGTTTTTATCCCGTGAACGATCATCCGCTGGATAAGGCAAAATATACTTTTCGCGTGACGGTTCCAAATCCGCTGGAGGTGGCGGCGAATGGCGTACTGATCGAGACCATAGATAACGGCGATACGTCCACTTTTGTCTTTGAGGTGCGCGATCCGATGGCTAGTTATCTTGCGACCATCAATATTGATGAGTTCGATATTGAAACCATGACCTCTGAAAATGGCGTCCCAATCCGAAATTATTATTCATCAGAATTGCCCAAGGAAGTCCGCGAGCCGTTTGCGCGGCAGGGTGAAATGATTGATTATTTTAGCGAGATTTATGGCCAGTATCCGTTTGAGGTGTATGGCTCCATGGTAATGAATGCTGTCTTTGAATCGGCGCTTGAAAATCAAACCCTTTCCATTTATGGAATTGATGCGATTGATTTTGAGGATGTGGCAGAGACGGAGTTCATTGTGGCGCACGAACTATCTCACCAGTGGTTTGGAGACAGCATCAGCGTGGCTGATTGGGGCGACATCTGGCTCAACGAAGGTTTTGCGACCTACTCCGAAGGGCTGTGGATCGAACATCTCGACGGGCGCGAAGCGTTGGATGATTGGGTGAAATCTCAATATGCGGATGTGGTTGAAAATTCCTACCCTGCGCCGGGCAATCCATCTGCGGATGACCTGTTCAACGGCGGAGTTTATGTTTGGGGCGGATTGACCCTGCACGCCCTGCGGCTTGAAGTTGGCGATGAAACCTTCTTTGAAATATTGCCAGCCTATTTTGAACGCTACAAAAACGGCAACGCCACCACCGCTGATTTTATTGCCGTCGCCGAGGAAGTCAGCGGAAAAGACCTGACAGAATTTTTTGACAACTGGCTGTACGGCGAAACAATTCCGCCCATTCCGGCGCTGGGGCTGGGGAATTAATAGGGAGAAGTTTCCATGAATGAACCGCGCACTTATCGCCATTCACTTATTCAACTTGTATTTGCCCTTTTGCTCCTGGCGGTGTTGGGCGTTGTCTTGCTGATAATAATCATCCAAACAAATCGCCCCTTGTTGATTCCTTTTATTATCTTTTACGGGGTTATTTTTCTGTCCATCTTTTATTCGATGACGTTGAAGACAATTATTTCAGCGGATGAGATTTCCTCTCAAACTTTTTTCGGCGTGAAAACACTGCGCTGGGGCGAGATTAGCCGCGTATCGGGCAGTGGAAATTCCCTCAAGTTGCACAACTTTGACGGCGATGTGACGGTTGCGCCAAACGAGCAGTTGCCAGGCTACGAAGAAGTTGTGGAATGGATCGGCGCTAAACGGCTAGATTTATTCAATCCGCTGGAACATGGCAACATGACAAAAAATCTGGAGTACGGACTAATACTGCCCTCGATTGCATTGTTCACGCTTGGAATTGGCGTTTTTATTATGCTCCAGATGTATTATGCAGGCGCGGGTATCTTTTCCCTCCTTCCATTCATCGTTCTGCTCATTGTAAGCATCGTTGTTTTTGGAATTGCATTTTCAGCGCCGCAATCTTTAACTGTGAATGAGAAATCCCTGCTCATTAAGTACCTGTCCAGCCAAACGATGGTACAGGCAGACGAAGTCCAATCGGTTGAATTAAAATACCAGCAATCTCGAAACGGAAAAATATATTTTGTAAAACTCAATCTGGTTGGGAAAAAACCTATACGGCTCTCAGGATTAAAGCCCAGCCTGCCCATTATCTATCTCACGCTCAAAAACTGGCATGGAAAGAATTCTGCAATGGGTCTGGCAGTTCAACAAAATTAATATACGCCGACAATTTTCTGTTAACGGTAGACTGCTATAATAAGCCCATCTTATTGACAGGCAGAATTGCCCAATTACCAATTACTATTTACCAATAACCAATCACCAATAAACCCTATGACTCAACATCGAATCACCGACGACCTGGAAGCCCTCCTCGACGTTCTCCCCCTTAATATCCGTCACGCGGTCGAAAAAGCGAACAACAGCGAAAGATTGCTGGAGATTGTCATTGACCTTGGGCGCGTATCTGTTGCGCGTTTTGTCGAAGGCGAAATTACCCTTTCTGAAAAAGAGATCGCGCGCGCAGACATTGATCACATCACCGAGCGCATCGGCACCTTTGATGCGGATAATCGCGCCGGTATGGAGCGCACGCTTCACCGCATCTCCGCCATCCGCAACCGGCTTGGCGCAGTGGTGGGACTCACCTGCCGCGTGGGTCGCGCCGTGTACGGCACCGTGGATATTATTCAAGACATCATCGAATCGGGTAAATCCGTTTTAATTCTTGGCAGACCTGGCGTTGGAAAAACCACGCTCCTGCGCGAAGCCGCCCGCATCCTTGCGGAAAATAAACGCGTCGTCATCGTGGATACATCCAACGAGATCGGCGGCGACGGCGATGTGCCGCACCCCGCAGTTGGGCGCGCGCGCCGAATGCAAGTCAGCCAGCCCACACTTCAACATGAAGTGATGATCGAAGCCGTTGAAAATCACAACCCTGAAGTCATCGTCATTGATGAAATTGGGCGCGAACTCGAAGCGCAGGCGGCGCGTACCATCGCCGAACGCGGCGTGCAATTGATCGGCACGGCGCACGGGCAAACGCTCGACAATCTTTTGCTCAACCCAACCCTCAGCGATCTCATCGGCGGCATCGAAGCGGTCACGCTTTCAGACGAGGAAGCCCGTCGGCGCGGCACGCAGAAAACCGTGTTGGAGCGCCGCTCGCCCCCGACCTTTGATGTGGTGATCGAAATTCAAACCCGCGACCGTTTTGCGGTTCACCTTGATATATCCGCTTCGGTGGATTCGCTTTTACGCGGCGTCCCTGTGCCACCCGAACTTCGCACACGCGATGCCGAAGGGAAGATCGTGATCGAGAAAGCCGCACCCGCTCCACGGTCGAAGATGGAAGCGCGGGATGTGGTCAAGGCTCCGCGTCGTGGACGTCAATCCGCAGAACCGACTCAGCCCAAACCTGATCCGGTTAGCGAGGGGCAGAATCCACGCTTCGACTCCTCCAGCGCCAATCAAACTCCGGCAATCCTGACCTCGCCTTTGCAAACGGTGCGCGTGTTCGCGTACGGCGTGGCGCGCAACCGATTGATGCAAGCCGCGAAGCGCCTTGGCGTACCTGCGGTGATCGTGACCGACGTGGACGAAGCCGACGCGCTCGTGACCCTGCGGACATATTATCGCAACCGCGAGCAAACGGTGATGGATGCCGAACATCGCGGACTGCCCATTTATGTTTTGCGCGCCAACACCGTGGCGCAAGTGGAACAATTCCTCGGCGATCTGTTTAACATCAGCGAACAGCAGCACCCGCGTGACAGCATGGACAGCGTGCGTGACGAAACACAGCAAGCCATCTCGGCGGTACTCAACGGCGAACGCTGGGTGGATTTGCCCCCCGGCACATCTCTTGTGCGCCGCCTGCAACACGAACTGGCGCGCAATGCCGAGTTGGTTTCACATTCGTACGGCAAAGAACCCAGAAGGCATGTGAGAATTTTTAGGGAGTAAAAAATGCAGAAGGATGAATGAAGAATGCAGAATAAAACCTTCATCCTTCATCGTTATTATTATGTTCATCACACTCGAAGGTCCCGAAGGCTCCGGCAAGACATCCCACATACCCCACCTCGTTGAGTTTTTGCGCGAGAAGGGGTATACCGTTTTTTCCACCCGCGAACCAGGCGGCACATCCATCAGCGAGCAGATCCGCGATATTTTGCATGACTTGAAAAATACCGAGATGCACCCGCGTACCGAGACCCTGCTCTATCAAGCCGCGCGCGCGCAGATCGTGGAGCAGGTTATCAAGCCGCGCTTGGCTGTGGGCGAGATCGTCATCTCTGACCGTTATTACGATTCGACGATTGCATATCAAGGCTACGGACACCAACAGGATTTGGATCAAGTCCGCGCGCTGGTGAAATACGCCACCGGCGGCTTGACCCCCGACCTGACCATTTTGCTCGACCTCGATGTGGAAGTGGGACTCAAACGAAAAAAGCAAAATGCATCCGAATGGAATCGCATGGACGATCATGAAGTGAAATTCTACGAGCGAGTCCGCGCGGGATATTTGGAGTTGGTCAAGCGGGAGCCGCAGCGCTGGGTGGTGGTCAACTCAGAACAAAAATGGGAAGAAGTGCAGGCGGAGTTGAAGAAGGTGATTGTGGGAACGTTGAACATTCAAAGTTAAACGTCAAAGGTTGAAGGTCAAAAGTCGATGATTGTTGAAAATGAAAACGATATCAAACACCTGAAAATAATCGGTCACATCTGTGCCATGACTTTACAGGAAATGATGAAACACGCCAAACCCGGCATGACCACCGCTGAGTTGGATAACATTGGCATGGAATTTCTAAAAAAAGAAGGCGCGCAGTCTGCGCCGATGAGCATGTATCATTTCCCTGGCGCGACGTGCATCAGCATTTCGCCGGTTATCGCGCACGGCATTCCCGGTGACCATGTTCTGCGCGCAGGCGAGTTGATCAACATTGATGTTTCGGCTGAATTGGATGGCTACTTCGGCGATACCGGCGCTTCGATGGTCGTTGCAAAGCATGTGCCTGAATTTGAGAAAATGATCGAGGCAGCCAAATCCGCGCTAGCGAAGGCGGTACAGGTCGCGCGGGCGGGTCAGCCGATCAACGTGATTGGCAAGACCATCCAACAGGAAGCAAAGCGACACGGCTACGGCGTCATTTATGATCTGACAGGTCATGGCATTGGACATCATCTTCATGAAGAACCTGTGCAAGTGTATAACTATTTCAAGTCAAAAGATCGTCATATTTTGGAAGAAGGTTTGGTGTTGGCGATTGAGCCATTCTTAACCATAGGCAAGGGACATGTGCTTGAAGAAGATGATGGCTGGTCCCTGCGGACAACGGATCGAACCATCGCGGCTCAATTTGAGCATACGATCAT
>JFJP01005350.1_pt1 | contig 33064 bp, 34 predicted proteins | sample 431651 | NCBI WGS metagenome assembly JFJP01 (sample SAMN02602958, study PRJNA72255) | Microbial mat metagenome, whole genome shotgun sequencing project. | biome: fresh water; feature: sink hole; material: water; isolation source: purple microbial (photo- and chemosynthetic) mats found in... | reverse complement strand
TGCAACCGTATTTGATGCTGAATTTTCGGAGGCAGAGCCGGTGGGGGAGGCATTCGAAAGCGAGGGCGGGGAAGAAAACGGGGTCAGATCCCAATTCAGGACAGGCGCCTGTTCGGAGACCAAATACGCTGAACGAAATTGGGCTCTGACCCCGTTTCCTGGCGCAGTCGGCGAAAGACCGGCGGGAATGAAGGCTCCACTGCGCATTGCGCCAAACTTCTTGGGGCATTGACGTCTGAATATCCAACTTCCCGCAGTGTCGATAACGCGAGCCCAGCCTGACAACACCGTTGTGCACGACCATGCGGTATTCGGCGGAAATGCCAGTCACGATCGGCGATACCGCCAGCTGCCGAGTGGTTTAGCGGCGAGTTGGTCCTGGAGTCTGGCCGAGAACTCAGCGCGGATGAGTCGCCGTACTGCTACGCGTGGGAGCGACAGTTGGTATTGAATGTGAGAAACGGCTTGGTCGATTTTTAGAATTCGACCTGCTGCACATCGCGCGCATGGTGCAGCACGCGAATGACCGTGATGCCGACTCCATCTACGACATAGAACAAAATGTAAGGGGTTGAAGTTGGCCAGCTTCGTAGGCCTGCCACTAGCTCTGGCCTTGAACGTCCCATCAAAGGCTGGGTTGCGAGGATTTCAGCTTCCCGCCCGATGGTGTCCAGGACACTGTCTGCGGCGTTCAAATTTTGCTCTGCAATAAACAACCACGCTTCGAGCAAGTCGTTTTGCGCGCTTTGCGCATAGATGACGGCACCCATTAGTTGGGTCTGGATTGCAATTTCGAACGACCAAGCGCCTTAATGTCCTTCATTTCAACCAGGCCTGCGCGCCCAGCTTGAACGTCCGCCATGCCCTGCGCGATGTCTGCTTTGAGAGCAAGCAAACTCGATGCCCTGACCGTCTGATAGGTCTCAAACAGTCGCAGCGCCTCACGAATCACCTCACTGGCAGAACCGTACATACCGGAAGCAACATGCTCACGAACGCGATTTTCCAACTCGACAGGCAACGATACATTCAGCGACATGAGTTCCCCTGATAATGGCAGACTTTGCCATTTTATGGGTTTTGCAGTGCTCGCCAGGCAGGGTGGTCATCGTTCAAACTTGGGCAGCATGCCGTTCCAGGTTCAGCTTCAGTAAACGACCTAAAACCTCCTCGTTCGTCATCGCTTCGGTGTAGTCCGTCCAGCCGTAGGCAGCGGCAACGGCCTGGTCCAGGGTTTGGTGCGCCATGGCGAGCCAGGCGGGGCGGGCGTTGTAGAGGTTGGTCAGCGTGCGGGCATGCAGGGCTTTGAGGTCAGCAGCGCTGATGCCGGGCTTGGGCTCAATGCGGTCGGGGTAGGGGCTGGTGGCCATGCCCAGCGGAATCACTTCGGGCACGCTGTGCGTCCACTCGGGCGGGTTGAGCCAGGCCTGACGGCGGTCGTTGAGGGATTTGGCGGCGGTGGCAATGGCGGTGGCTTTGGCGATCAACTCTGCGGTTCTGGCGTTGGGCGGGTTGATTGCCGTAGTGTTGGTTGTGCTGATGGCGGTGTTTTCGGCTGGGTTGTTGGTTGTTTTTTGGTGTGCGCCCGGTGGAGTTGCAGGGTGTGCCGGGGGCCTCATGGTGCCAAATGCGCACAAATCGGCTCCCGGCACACCCTGCAACCCCACCTCGGGGTGTGTGGATACTGCTGCAACCGTATTTGATGCTGAATTTTCGGAGGCAGAGCCGGTGGGGGAGGCATTCGAAAGCGAGGGCGGGGAAGAAAACGGGGTCAGATCCGAATTCAGGACAGTCGCCTGTTCGGAGCGCAAAGACGCTGAACGAAATTGGCTAAACCCCAAGTCCACGGCTCTGACCCCGTTTTCTGGCGTAGTCGGCGAAAGAAGTGCCGGTATGACCGCCCCGCTGGGCAGCAATTCGGTGCGCTGGTGCGCAGTGTCGGCAGGCGTGAGGCCTTCGGGGAAGGGGAAGGTTTCGAAGCAGGTGGTGGGGGTGTAGCGGGGGTCATTGCCAACACCCATCCAGGTGCACATTTTGAGCGACCAGAGTTCGTGGAAACGGCTGTGCAGAATGCCGAAGGTGGTGTCGTCGGAGCGGGCGGTGGCCACAAGTTGGCCGTCAATGATCGCGTGCGGGTTGACCCAGGCAAAAAGCCGGTACTTCGCCACACGCGGCGTAACCACCATGCGGCTGAGGTTTTGCGTGGCCCGGCGCAAATCGGGTGCCGGTCGGGCGTGCAGCCACCAGCGGGACTTTTCCAGTTCGTTGCGCACCAGATCGCGTTGCGGCTTGACGTGGGTTTTCGCGTGGGCGAAGGGGCTTTCGTACAGCGAAGACTCGTCCAAGGAGCGGTCCAGACCGAAATCCACAATCCAGTTGTCGGCATGCCTGCGCGTGAAGTCCAAACCATTGAACCAAGGCTTGACCACATCGGCGCTGCTGCGGCCGTTGGGGTTGGGCTGCGTCAGCCATAGGCGGGCAATGTGGCCGGGAATATCAAACGGGCCTTTCTTCATGCCGCCAATAAAGCAGGCGGCGCGATTTTGCGGCAGGGGTTTCGCGTGAGTCAGGTTGAGGGATGTCTGCCCCGTATCAGACGCGCTCAGGTCGGCGTGAATCTCGCCTGCAGCATGCCCGTCCAACATGGCGGTTTGTGTCGCATTGCCAAACGCCACCAGTGACACACGTACCGCAGCGCCGTAGTTCACCCAGTCTTCATCACTCCACGCTTCGAAAATGCGGGTACTCTTTGCAATGGCTTCCAATACGACGCGATTTTTGCCGCCGCGTATGGAGTTGGTGGCAACCAGTCCGGCAGCGTGCAAGCGTCCCTGTTCTATCGCCACCCGCGCTTTGTCAAACCAGTAGCACACCAAGTCAGCGCCACCGGGCACGCGGCCCTCGTAGGTTTTGCGCAGCGCTTCGGTGTAGGCATCGCCCAATTCCGAGCGCATGCGTTTGTCACCCAAAAACGGCGGATTCCCTACCAGCACATCGGCTTGCGGCCACTGCGCTTCGAAGACGCTGGAAATGGGGTCAGCCTCCAGGATTAGCGTGTTGGCAGGTGCTCCGGAATGGGGGTCAGAGCACGAGTTTTGCTGCGCAAAATCGTGATCCGACCCCCATTCGTCCGTGCCGCGCTCAGCCACAGAGGGAGCGGCAAAACCCGCCACTGGCGCTCCACCTGCGTGGGCAGCGTCAGCGACCCCACGCCCCATCAGGTTCGGCGGTGTGGGCGGGGCTAGGGTTGGGGGCGATTTCGGAACCGCAGGTTCATGAGCCCCCGGCCCTAGCCCCGCTCGCGCCGCCGAACTTGTACCCCCGGACCCCGGCCAGCACAGCAACGCATCGCGGTGTTCGATGCTGTCAAGGCTGTGCAGTACCGGGCGCTTGTGGATGGGGCGGCCATTGCGTTGGCACCATTGAATATCGCCAATCCAGACAGTAACGCGGGCGAGCTCGGCGGCGTATTCGTTGATCTCAACACCCAGTATGTTTTGCGTGCCGCATTCAATGCCAAGCTGCTGCTGCTGCAAGCCCAGGGCATCGGCCTCCAGTTGCGCGGTGTGCTCCAGGTCTTTAAGGGCATGCAGCGCCAGATATAAAAAGTTGCCCGAGCCACAGGCCGCGTCCAGCACCCGGAAGTTGCGCAGCCGCTCCATGTAGGCGTAGTAGGTGTTTTCAGCGGCCTTGCGGTGGGCGTTTTGGGCGCGCGTCTTGGTGGCGTTTAGCAGGCTGTCTTTGCTGCCTGCAAACTTGGCCATGGCAGCGGCGATGCTGGCTTTGGCCACCTGCCATTCAGCGCGCAGCGGAATCGTAATCAGCGGGTCAATGATCTTGTGGATGGTGGCCACATCGGTAAAGTGCGCGCCCAGTTCGGCGCGGCTGCTGGGGTCAAGCCCGCTCTCGAACAGCGTGCCAAAGATGGTGGGGTCGATGGCGCGCCAATCGTGCTGGTCGGCTGCGCGGTAGAGGCTGCCCATGTCTTCCAGCGTAAGCGCTGGCACATCAATCTTCTTGAACAGACCGCCGTTGAACCAGGTGATGCTGTCGTTGCCATACTGGCCACCGTCATTCTGCATGGCGGTAAACAGGCTAGTAATGCGTTGCGCGGCCCGGGTGGTGTCGGTCTGTGCGGATTTGAGCAACGCGGTAAATATCGCGTTGTTGTCGGTGGGGCTGTCGTGCAGCAGGCCTTCGTCTTCGGCAAACATGCAAAAAATGCACTGCGTCAAAAAATGGGCCACCTGCTGGGCGTCCAGCCCACGCGTCCGCATGGACTTGGCCAGGTTGGCAAACTCGGCGGCCACTTCTTGCGTAATGGCGGCGTTGGACTTGTGGGGCTTGAGCTTGTCGGGGTCGGTAAACACCCAGCGCAGGGTTTGCAAGTTGGCCGGGTCGCCAATGTCTTTGAGCCAGATGGTGCGGGGTTCGTCGGGGTAGCCCCGGAACACCGTGTGGATTTCGATGCGCTCGCGGTCGCACACAATCTGCAAGGGCGGGTTGTCCAGGTTGCCCGCGTAGGCACGCAGTTGCTCCAGTGCCTTGACCAAATCACGCTTGGGGCTTTTGTTCTCCCAGCCAAAGTGGCCGCGCTTCCATACATCTGCCCAGCCGTCGCCGCCACCGGCTTTTTTGGCGCCGCGCTCAAAGCAATAGTTGTCGGGGTCGCGCGGTTTATCCACGCCCAGCAGGTCGCACAGATCGTCAAAGTGGGCTTGGGCACCAGCGCGTTCGGTCAGTGGGTTGTTGGCCCAGCGGGCGATGAATTCTTGCGGGGTCAAGGTAGGGCTCCCTGTTTTGCCTGGTTCCCGGATACTCACGGGACAGAGGTTTTTCTTTGGCGCGCTTCCAACCGTGCATGCAATACGGCCCTGGCGGTTTCATTGGAGTAGCTTTTCATTTCTCCACTATCCAGTGTATTGACGATTCGGGTCGTGTCAATGGTGTGCTGCCTGGTTGTGCAAGACCCCGTACGCTTTTACGCGCCCGAGTTGCTCCTGGATCCGGCAAGTGCGCAGATTCTCTCGGCGCTGACCGACAAGCTGTAGCGGCAGGTGTTCGGCCTGGGCTTTTTGCGCTGGTGTTGATGCAGAAATCGGGCTGCAATGCCCGCCAATAAAGCGCAGAACGCTACATAAAACGTAGCAAAAGCTACTTCGCTTCCAGCACCCGTCGACACTCCGGCGGCAGTTTCATGAGTGTGAGCGGGGGTGGTGGAGTGCCTGAGGGTTTGGGATGCAGTGCCTCGTCGGTGAACCACCAGTCCAGAGAAGCATCGCAACCGTCGCCCTCCGGCGTGGGGTCTTGCACGGCGCACTGGGTGGCGCCAACGGGGCACAGCAGACGCACATGAAAGTGGTAATCGTGGCCGTGCTCGGGGCGCATCTTTTGCAGCCAGGGCGCGCCCTTCTCAGCCCTGCACAGAGCGCGCTTGATCGCCGCGTTGACAAAGATGCGCTGCACCTGCGGGTCCTGAGCGGCCGTGCGCAGCACCGCTAAATGCCCCTGCGTCCATACCGATGGGTCCACATCCAGGCGATCAGAGCGGACTACTTTGATGCTTGAGACTTCTTCGCGTTCGGCGCGCGTCATCCGCTGCGAAGGCATGGGCTTTAGCCAGATGTCGGCATCCAGCCCCAACTGATGTGAGGCGTGACCGGTGAGCATGGGGCCACCCCGCGGTTGTGCCAGATCGCCCACCAAAATACCGTTCCAGCCGCTAGCCTGCGCAGCGGCAGGCGCAAAGCGCTCGATAAAGCGGATGAGCTCGGGGTGTCCCCAATTGCGGTTGCGTGAGGGGCGCATGGCCTGCCAATGGGGGCCGTCTGCGGGCAATGCCTGGGCGCCCGCGAGGCAACCGCGGGAATAGAACCCAATCGGTTCGGGCTCCAGTGGCGCGGCTTTGGTGGCACGTCCAAACAACGCTTTGGCCGGCGTGTTGGCATTGGCAGGGTTATCCAGTGGAGGTAGCGCAGTGGGTGTGAGACTGCCTTTGTCTTGCGCCAGGATGGTCCCGCACCACAACACAACACACAAGGCAAGGATCTGTCGGGTGCTCATAAGTGGCCTCATGGGTTTAGGCAACCGCGGGATGGAGCAGTTGTATGGTGCCAGCATCGGCATCGATCTCTACCTCGGCACCGACTGGAATGGTGAACTTGCGTTTGATGTGGCCGATCATGGCGCCACGGTATACCGGCACATTCAATGGCAGAAAGTAATCGTCAAAGACTTCGTCGAGGGTGAGCGTGCCGAACTTGCCTTCGCCAGGCTCGCATTTGGTGAATTTGCCAATGACAACACCTGCCAGTTGGTCCAGCGCACCGCACAACCGCAAGGTGGACAGCATGCGGTCGATACGATAAATGTATTCGTTGATTTCTTCCAGAAACAGAATGCCGCCGCGCAGATCGGGCATGTAAGCCGACCCGGCGAGTGACGACAGCACCGCCAGATTGCCTCCCCCCAGTCGACCGCGTGCCTTCCCGCCACGCAGGGTGGTGGTGCGGTCCTGCGTTTGCACCAGGTTGTCGCCACGCTCGCCACTCGGGTTACGCAGCAGCGAAGCCTGCGCCTGCATCACCATGGCCTTGAAGTGGCGCACGCTGAAATCGTTCCATTCCGACTCCGCGACCGGACAGTGAAAGGTGACGAGTCCGGTTTGCCGGGTGATGCCATTGACCAGCGCGGTAAGGTCTGAGAAGCCGCCGAAAAATTTGGGGTTGCGGCGGATGAGCGCGTAGTCGAGTTTGTCCACAATGCGGTTGCAACCCGAACCGCCGGTGACGGCAAGGATGCCAGCCACAGTGCCATCGGCAAACATGGCGTTGATGTCGGCTGCGCGCTGGCTATCTGTGCCTGCGAATTGTCCGTAGCGGCCACGGGCGTTGGCACCCAGCTTGACCTTGAACCCCAAGGCCTGGATCGCCTCAATGGCCAGTTGCATCGGTTCGCGCTCGTAGGTGGCGTTGGCCGGGCTCACCAGGCCCAGGGTGTCGCCTTCCTTCAGGCGCGGCGCCAGCAAGGTTGGCTGGACCGCCCCGCCAGCGGCGGTCGGTACGGTCGTTGCACTGGCGACAGTAGCTTGGCTGGCGGCAATGGTTCCCCCAACGGAGAGGGCGCGCACAAAGTCGCGGCGGTGCAGTGTCATGCTGAGCTCTCCATGTCAAACCCCCAGTGCCTTCAAGCGTGCCTGCGCCACACTGGCAACGAAACGAACCAGTCGCCGCGACGACTGCGCCAGGGGCGCAGTGGCCGCAGTCAGCAGGAACAGCGAAATCTGTGCGCCCTCCTCCAGCGGCCGGATGCGCACGCGCATCGGATCTGCGCAAGAGGCAGTAAAGGGGTCGACCACGGTGACGCCAGCACCTGCTTCCACCAGTGCGCGTGCCAGTTGGTAGGTTTGCACCGTCACCCGGCTGCGTGGCACCGCGTTGGCCGCTTCGAAGGCATCGGTCACCAGCATACCCAAAGGGTCGCTTTCTTCGAGCGCGATGATTTGAGAGCTGATATCGGTCAGCGCCAGCGTGCCAGACTGAGCGCCTTCGGGGCTGTCAAGCGGACACAAGGCCATTAACGATCCACTGGCGAGTGCCTCGGTCTTGATGCCCGGATGGTGTGGGTCTTGCAGCGACAAAGCCAGGTCGGCCTCGCCCAGCAGCAAGGCGCTGACGATCTCGCGGGTGTGGTTGGTGGCGAGAAAGCAGCGTGCCGTGGGGAAGGCCTGCGTCCATTGCCGCACCGCATCCGGGACGACCGAGGCGCCTAGCGTGGGACTGCTTACCAGTCGCAACTGCTCTGCTTCGTCCGAGCGCAGGCTGGCGGCCAGGCGCCGGATCGACAGCAGGTCGCGGTTGACTTTTTCGACTTCGACAAAGAGGCGCTGCGCTTCGGGCGTGGCGTAAAGCTTGCCGCGTACGCGGTCAAAGAGCGGCAGGCCCAGACGCAGTTCGCAATGCTGCAAGGCTTTGGTTGCCGCCGGTTGCGAGATGTGCAGAATCTGCGCTGCTCCGCTGATGGTGCCGGCTTGCATCACAGCGTGGAAAACTTCAATGTGTCGCAGCCGCATGCCAATTGCTCAATGGAAGAACAGATAAGCCACCCAGATGGCTGCGAGCACACCGGCGAGGTCGGCAATCAGGCCGTAAGTAATGGCATAGCGTACCCGCTTGACGCCCACCGAGCCAAAGTACAGCGCGATGATGTAGAACGTGGTGTCGGTGGCACCCTGGAATATGCCTGCCAGGCGTCCCACAAAGGAATCCACGCCGTAGGTTTGCATGGCATCAATCATCATGGCGCGCGCGCCGCTGCCGCTGATCGGCTTCATCAGTGCTGTGGGTAGGGCCGGCGTGAAATCGGTATTCCAGCCCAATTGCGTAAAGACCCAGGTGAAGCCGCTCACGATGAAACCCATGATGCCCGAATTGCGCAGCACACTAATGGCAACCAGCATACCGACCAGGTAAGGAATGATGGTCAGTGAAGTCTGAATACCGCCCTTGGCGCCATCAATGAAGGCATCGAATACATTCACTTTCTTGCGCAGCGCGCCAATCAGGAACGCCGCGATGATGGTGGCCAGCGTGACATTGGCAGCCACTTTGGAAAACAGTTCGATATCGGCTCGCGTCATGAAGTTCACCATGGCCCAGACCATGCCGCCAATGACCGCGGTAATGCCGCCAAGCCAGCCCAGAATCACATGGTCCCACAGGTTGATACGTTGCTTGATGGATACCGTAATCAGCGCCACCAGGGTTGCCACATAGGTTGCAATCAGGATGGGCAGAAAAACGTCGGAGGGGTCTTTTGCCCCCAGCACGGCGCGTTGGGCAATGATGGAGATGGGTATGAGCGTCAGCCCGGACGTTTGCAGCACCAGAAACATGATCTGCGCATTGGTGGCTTCTTCCTTGTTGGGGTTGAGGCTTTGCAGGCTGTCCATGGCTTTGAGGCCAAAAGGCGTGGCCGCATTGTCCAGGCCCAAGAAATTAGCCGAAAAATTCATCACCATATGGCCCGTGGCTGGGTGGTCCTTGGGCACCTCAGGGAAGATGCGCGAAAAAAACGGGCCGATGGCCCGCGCAATAAAGCCGATGGCACCGGCACGCTCGCCAATGTTGAGCAAGCCCAGCCACAGCGTCATGACGCCTGCCAGTGGCAGCGCAATGTCCATGACGGCTACCTTGGCGGAGGAGAATGTGCCATCAATGACGCGTTTGAAAACCTCGGTGTCGCCCATGAACAACCACTGCGCGAAAGCGGCAGCAAACCCGACAAGGAAAAACCCGGACCAGATGTAGGAGAGAGCCATGGTGGGAGCCGCTACCAGCGGGACGTGTAGGGTCGGTTGGTGGGTGTTGCGGGCGCGGTCAGCCGCATGCCCTCCTGGGTATTGACGACATCGAGCAGCGCGGCCGTTTCGGCATCCATTAGGCCGTCGTACCGGGTGGGACGAAACTTCATCTGAAAGGAAATCATGCTGTCGCGCGTCAGGGCGTCAAACTCGCCACTGCTGGAGGTGCCGAATCCGTAATCGGCCAGCTTGCCCTGAAACCAGGCTGCATCTGGCAACTGCATCTCATAAATTACTTTGCGATTGGCCACCATGTCAGCATCGGGCCAGGCAATCAGACCCACGTCGGCCAGTCGCTTCCACGGGAACAGGGGGCCGGGATCCTGCTTGCGCCCAGGCGCAATGTCGGCGTGGCCTACGATGCGATCGGGCTTGATGTCATGGCGAGCGACGATTTCCTGGCACAGTGCGACGACTTCGTCGATCTGTTTTTCCGAAAAGGGGGCATACACGGGAACGCCATCGGGACCCTTGACCCACCCAGGGTTGACGATTTCAATGCCAACCGAACTGGCATTGAGGTTGTTGTGCCCCTTCCAGAAACTCGGGCCGGCATGCCACGCGCGGTTGGTTTCATGCACCAACTGGTATGTCACGACAGGCTCATCGCGCACCAGATAGTGGCTCGACACCGGCCTGTTGGAAGGCTTGGTCAGCATCTTCAGAGAGCTCTCAAAATTGCCCACGGTGTAGTGCAGCACCAGAAACAGCACACGGCTGTCCTGATTTTCGGACGTGAAACTGTTGTCAATGCGCACGCCGGAGGCACAACCACCCAACAGCAGTGCCAAAACTGCAGTGCACAGGACAGCGACACGCTGCAAGAATGGTTCGGTCAGCATAAGCTTGTTGGAAGAAGGAGATGGCGGGTTAGAAGACATAGTCGGATCAGCTTACATCAGCGCATAGGCGCAAGAACATAGCAATTGTGCACGTGTGCATAACAAATAGGTATGGGTGAGGCAACGCAGGCACAGCGTCACAACGCAGCATGCGGTTTCTTGGGAATCGACAGCATCCACAAACCGCCAAACGTGAGTGCGCCGTTCAACAGCAGAATCTCCAGGCCGAGCTGGTAGCTGCCAAACAGGGCGCGCTGGTTGGCATCGATCGCAAAGCACAGCGCGGGCGAGGCAAAAGCCACCCAGGGTACCCACCGATCCCGTACGCTGCGCTGGGTGAGAATTCCAAATGCAAATAGTCCCAACAGGGGGCCGTAGGTGTAGGCGGCGAGTTTGAGAATCAGCCCGATCATGCTGGGGTCGTTGATCCACTTGAAGCCCATGACCAGCGCCAGGAACAGCGCCGCAAATCCGAGGTGCACGTGCTGGCGTACCCGTTTCTTCTGCTCGGGACTCCAGTCGGAGTGCGACTGTAAGCCCAGCAGGTCAATGCAAAAGCTCGAAGTCAGCGCAGTGATGGCGCCATCGGCGCTGGGAAACAGAGCCGAGATCAGCGCAATGATGAAGATGATCTGGATGAATGCCGGCATGTGCCCCAGAACCACTGCGGCAAAGAGCTTGTCACCGGTTTCCTGCATCCCGGACTGTGCCGCAAAGAGGTGCAACAAGCCGCCCAAAAACAGGAACAGCAGCACAACCCCGGTGAACACCAGCGCCATCAACACCATGTTCTTCTGCGAATCGGCCAGTGTTCGGACCGAAATATTCTTCTGCATCATTTCCTGATCCAGGCCACTCATCGCAATGGTGATAAAGATGCCCGCCAGCACTTGCTTGACGACAAACAGTCGGCTGTCACTCTCCAGCACCAGAATTTTCGAGAGTCCGCGCTGTTCCATGGCTGCGAGGCTTTCAGCAAGGCCAATGTGCATCTGGTCGAGCAAAAAGTAGACACAGATCAGCAGCCCGATCAACATGCAACTGGTTTGCAGCGTATCGGTCCAGACGATGGTCTTCACGCCCCCCTCAAACGTGTAGAGAAGAATCATCAGCAAAATGACCAGGGTGGTAACCCAGAACGGCACGCCGAGTCGGTCAAGAATGGCCGCCTGCAGAATGTTGATCACCAGATAGAGCCGGGCAGTGGCACCAAATGTGCGTGAAACAATGAAAAATGAGGCGCCGGTCTTGTAGGACGTGGTGCCCAGACGCTGGCCGAGGTAGTGGTAAATGGACGTGAGGTTGAGCCGGTAGTACAAGGGCAGCAGCACAAAAGCAATGACCATGAAACCGATCAGATGGCCGGCGACCAGCTGAAAGTAGCTGAACGCATCGCGCCCGACGGCACCGGGCACACTGATGAAAGTGACGCCACTCAGCGACGTTCCAACCATGCCAAATGCCACCAGGAGCCAGTGGCTGCTGCGGTTACCGATGAAAAAGCTGTCGTTGGTGGCCCGCCGCGAGGTGAGCCACGCCACGCCTAGCAATAAGCAGAAATAGCCCAGAACAACGCTCAGCAAAACAATGGGGTTCATAGGCTTGATTGGCTCCGCTCGGAATCGCAAACTATAGCGTGTCAAAATCAAAACCCGAGCCCCTTGTGCCCGTCCAAAGCGAGAACGACTGCATGCTGAATACTGAAACACCGAGCACCGCCCACGCCGATCTCGATCTCTACGCCACTGAAGATCTGGTGAGTGCTCTGGTGGAAGATCAACTTCAAGCCGTCTCCGCGGTGCGCGCAGCAGGCCCCCAATTGGCACGAGCGGTCGACGCCGCAGTGACCCGCATGCAACGCGGAGGGCGGCTGATCTACGCGGGAGCAGGAACATCGGGGCGTCTCGGTGTGCTCGACAGTGTGGAGCTCTACCCCACGTTTTCCTGGCCGCGCGAGCGAGCGGTGGGCCTCATCGCAGGTGGTGCCGATGCCATGTTTGTGGCGGCCGAAGGCGCGGAAGACGATCGCGCGCAGGGCGCGCGCGATGTGCAGGGCGTGCATGTCGGCCCCAATGATGTAGTGCTGCTGATTGCGGCCTCAGGCGCGACACCCTATGTGCTGGGTGCGCTCGAAGCATCAAAAGCGGTGGGCGCGCTGACCATCGGTTTGGCCAACAACCCGGATGCACCGGTGACCAGGCTGGCTGACATCGGCATCACGCTCGACACTGGTAGCGAAGTGATCTCCGGCAGCACACGCCTGAAAGCCGGCAGTGCGCAGAAGATGGCGCTGAACGCTTTTTCAAGTGCGTTGATGGTGCGGCTCCACAAGGTGCATGGCAACCTGATGGTCGACCTCAAGGCCACCAATGCCAAACTGGTGCGCCGCTCCATTGCATTGACCATGCGCGCCACGGGTTGTGACGAAGCCGCTGCACGGGAGGTGCTGCAGGCCTGCGACCACCATGTGAAGGTGGCCTTGGTGGCCATCAAACTGGGCTGCGATGTGGCAGCTGCGCGCAAGCGACTTGACACTGCTGGCGATAGCGTGCGCCGCGCATTGGGTGCCGTATGACCGCGCTTCCTACCAAACCCGCCACCAACCCGTGGGCCTGGATACCGACGCTGTACTTTGGCCAGGGTATCCCGTACGTGGTGGTGATGACGCTGTCGGTCATCATGTACAAGAACATGGGCGTGAACAACACCGACATTGCCCTCTACACCAGCTGGTTGTATCTGCCCTGGGTGATCAAGCCGCTGTGGTCACCCCTGATCGAGCTCTTTGGCACCAAGCGAATGTGGATTGTGGCGCTGCAGTTTGCGGTGGGCGCATCGCTGGCCTGTGTGGCGTTGACCATTCCTGGCCCTGGTTTTTTCAAGATGACACTGGCGGTGTTCTGGCTGATGGCGTTTTCTTCCGCTTCCCACGATATTGCGGCGGACGGGTTTTACATGCTGGCGTTGCCACAGCACAGCCAGGCGGCCTTTGTCGGCGTGCGCTCCACCTTCTATCGACTGGCCAATATCGGCGGGCAAGGTGGACTGGTCTACCTTGCAGGGGTGCTACAGGAGCGCACGGGCAGCATGCAAACCGCTTGGGCCACCGTGTTCTTTGTACTCACCGGCATGTTTGTCGCCATGGCTCTTTACCACTGGCTGGTGCTGCCTAAGCCGCAAGCCGACACACGAGGCGCAGGTCACAGTGAGATCGGCGCTCTGGTGGGGGAGTTTTTCCGCGTCTTTGCGGAGTTCTTCAGGAAACCCGGCATTCTGGTGGTGCTCGGCTTTTTGCTGCTGTACCGGTTTCCAGAGGCCCAATTGCTCAAACTGGCGACGCCGTTTTTGATGGATCAGCTCGATGCAGGTGGCCTGGGTCTCAGTACCAAGGCCGTCGGGATTGCCTATGGTACGGTCGGGCTGACCGCGCTCACCATTGGTGGCTTGCTGGGTGGCTGGGTTATCTCCAAAGTGGGACTCAAACGCGCACTGTGGCCGCTGGTGCTGCTCATGCATGTGCCCAATGCCGTGTTCCTTTTTCTGGCTTTGACGCAGACGCAGGATGTGGTCATCGTCAGCGTGGCGCTGGCGGTGGAACAGTTCGGCTACGGCCTGGGTTTTACAGCCTATCTGATGTACATGATTCTGGTAGCGGACGGCCCGCACAAGACTGCGCATTACGCCATTTGCACTGGCTTCATGGCACTCGGGATGATGTTGCCGGGCATGTGGAGCGGCTGGTTGCAACAGCAGTTGGGCTATACCAGTTTTTTCATCTGGGTACTGGTCGCCACCGTCCCCTCATTTGCCATGGCTGCGTTGATCAAGATTCCTGAGGGCTTCGGAAAGAAAGAGTCGGCATGAAAGAGCGTTTGGTGTCGCTCGATGCGTTTCGGGGCTTCACCATTGCCGCCATGCTGCTGGTCAACAACCCGGGTGATTGGGGTCACCTGTATGGTCCACTGGCGCACGCGAAGTGGGATGGCTGGACGTTTACTGACTGGATCTTTCCCTTCTTTGTGTTCATCAGTGGTATCTCTATGACGATCAGTCTGGGACGCCGCGCTGCACTGGGGGATCCGCGGCACGTGCTCCTCATACAAACAGTACGCCGGGCAGCAGTGATCATTGCCATCGGGTTGCTGCTGAATTTCATACCAACCTTTGATCTGGCGCAGCTGCGTATCCCTGGAGTCTTGCAACGTCTGGGGTTATGCACCTTGCTGACTGCGCCGCTCGTTCTGTATTGGCGGTGGCGCGGGCAACTGGTGTGGCTCATCGGGCTGCTTGTTGTCTATACCCTGGTGCAGACCTTGGTGCCGGTCCCCGACGCGCAGGGCGTTTGGCATACCGGTTCACTGCAGCCCGGGCAGGATGTGGGTGCCTGGCTGGACCGTACGCTGATGGAGGGGCATTTGTGGCGCAGCAGTACCACCTGGGATCCGGAAGGGCTGCTGTCTACATTGCCTGCGGTGGCCAGCCAGCTTGCGGGTGTACTGGTAGGGCATTGGCTGGCGCAGCCACGCGATCCAATGGAAAAGACCGTGTGGCTGTTGGTGCTGGGTCTGGCCTTGCTATGGATCGGTCAGGTGCTGGGTGCGTGGAGCATGCCGATCAACAAGAGCTTGTGGTCGCCTGCCTATGTGCTGTTCACGGCGGGATGGGCCTGTTTGCTGTTTGGCGTGTGTTACTGGCTGTTGGACGCGCAACCGGATAGTCACTTGCGCGCGAGCGCTTCCTGGTTTGCGAAGCCTCTGGTCATTTTTGGGATGAACGCCCTGTTTCTGTTTGCGCTCTCGGGTTTAATTGCCAAAATGCTCGGGTTCATCCGGATGACTCCCAGTCTGACACTCAAGGGTTGGTTGTTTGCGCCCTTGCAGGCATCGGGGTTGGCGCCGGTGAATGCGTCACTTGCGTTTGCGCTGCTGTTTACCAGTGGCCTGTTTGTCATCGCCTGGGCGCTTTGGCGCAAAGGCTGGTTCATAAAGGTATAAGTCCATGTCTTGTCTCAACCGACGTCAGATTCTGTCGTTGACAGCTGTCGCGGGCGTTGGAGCGGCAGCTGCGTTGGGTGGCTGTAGCACGGTGCTGGAGCCATTGGGGGGAGTCTCACTGCGCCCGGCGCAGGACATGGAAGCGCTGGCACCGGTGGCACCACGAGAGTTCCGGGCCGCCTGGGTCGCTACCGTAGCCAATATTGATTGGCCCAGTCGCAAGGGGCTCAGCACGGCCCAGCAGCAGTCTGAAATGCGTGCGATGCTCGATCGGGCGGTGGCATTGCGATTGAACGCCATCATTTTGCAGGTGCGAACCAGTGCAGATGCGCTGTATGCGTCCGAGCTCGAACCCTGGAGCGAATACCTGACTGGCACCCAGGGCCAGGCCCCCGAGCCGTGGTACGACCCGCTGGCACTGTGGATCTCTGAGGCGCACGCGCGCGGCCTGGAGTTGCATGCGTGGTTCAACCCGTTTCGGGCACGTCAGAGCAAGGCAGCATCGCCCGCCGCCAGCAGCCATCTCAGCAAGACCCGGCCTGATTGGGTCAAGCAATATGGAGACCAGCTCTGGATCGACCCCGGCGAGCCTGCGGCTGCCGACCATAGTCTGGCGGTTTTCTTGGACGTGCTCCAGCGCTACGACGTCGATGGCATTCATATCGATGACTATTTCTATCCCTACCCCGTGACCCAGGGAGCCCAAAGCGACAACCCCAAAGCAGAGGTGGATTTCCCCGACCAGCCTTCCTGGCAGCGCTATCTCGATGCGGGTGGCGTCTTGGGCCGCGATGACTGGCGGCGCAGCAATGTGGATGCGCTCATTGAACGCATCTACCGCGGTATTCGCAAGACCAAGCCCTGGGTGCGATTTGGCATCAGTCCTTTTGGTCTGGGTCGTCCGGAATTGCGCCCGCCCGAGATTCGTGGCTTTAGCCAGTACCACAAGCTCTATGCCGACGTGGAGCGCTGGGTGGCGCAGGGATGGTTCGACTATCTGGTGCCGCAGCTGTATTGGACCATTGCCACCAAGGAGCAGGCATTCGGCCCGCTGTTGAACTACTGGCACCAGCAAAATACGCAAAACCGCCATGTGTGGGCAGGTTTGTTTACCAGCCGGGTTGCGGCCGAAAACGTCACGCCCAAGCCGCCCACAACGTGGGCATCGCAGGAAATTGCCGATCAGATCGCGTTGGTGCGTGCACGTGCGCCAGACAGTGGACATGTGCACTTCAGCATGGTGGCGCTAATGGGTAATCGCCAGGGTTTGGGCGAGCAGTTGCAAGCAGACTTGTACGCCCAATCGGCTCTGGTGCCGGCAACACCCTGGATGAGCGCGGACCGTGTGGGCTCATTCAAGGTCGAACTGACATCACGGCGTGAGGGAGACTACCAGTTGCAGCTCCAGGCTGAACCGCCCAATGCGACACATCTGCGTTGGGTCCTCTGGCTGCGCTACGGTACGCGCTGGGCGCTACACACCACCGGGCAGACCGGACTCGAGTTGCTCAAGCGCAGTCCCAATGGCGACCTGCTCAACGCATTGGTGGTGTCTACGTTGGATCGGGTCGGTAATGAAAGTCCACGCCAAGGGTACCGCGTGATGGAGCCGATCCTGTGAGCGCGGCCGAGACAACTGCTGACATCGAGGAACCGGTCTGGGGGCTGGGGCTTGACGCCGGCGGCACCCAAACACGCTGGGCGCTGGCCGGTCGCAATGGTGCCATCGTTGCACAGGGGCAGGTAGGCGGCATGAGTGGATTGCAACTGACGTCGCCGACCGGGATCGAGGAGATACGCAGCACCTTACAGATACTGGCGGCTGCCGTGTTGCCTCTCATTGGAACCCAGCGTGTTGGCGTAGTCGCAGGTTTTACCGGGCTCGGAGATCCCGGTAGCGAGCTGACATTGCGGGAATTGTTGGGCTCGGTGTTGCCACTGGCGCCTGGCCATGTCACGCTGACCAATGACATGACCATCGCCTACAGGGCGGCCTTTGCGCCGGGTGAGGGCTATCTGGTGTACGCCGGAACAGGATCGATTGCCACTTTCTTGGACATCGAGGGGCATTTTCACCGTGCTGGTGGACGGGGGCCGGCGCTGGGCGATGAGGGCGGTGGCTACTGGATCGCCGTGCAGGCCATGGCGCTGGTATGGCGCAATGAAGACCGGATGCCCGGTGCCTGGCGCACTTCGGCCATGGCACAGCAGATTTTGGCTGCAGTGGGGGGTGAAGACTGGGCCAACTCACGCAGTTTCATTTATGGATCCGACCGCGGCACCATCGGCAAACTCGCCTTGCAGGTTGCAGCTTCAGCACCTGATGATGAGGCCGCGCGCCAGTTGTTGCTGCGTGCCGGGAATGCGTTGGCGCACTTGGCAGTCTGTCTGGCGCAACGATTTGGGCCACGTCCGGTCGTGTTGGCAGGTCGCGCCCAGTGTCTGAGTCCGTTGATCGAGCAGGGTTTTCGCCAAGCGCTGCCCGGCGAACTGACGATGCGCTGTGTGCCGGATTTGCAGGCGCATTGTGTGGCGGCGACGCTGGTGTGGGATAAACCTGTGACGTCGAGCGCATGAAACATCTTAAGCAATATAGTGTCATGGCGCCCGTGAAATGGGCGCGAGCAGCTACCAAAACGATAGCAATCAGTATGATTCACAAGCGAGCGTTCAAGGAGTGTTTGTATGCCCCCGCCCCCGTTGCAATGGACCCGACGCTCCGCCCTTCTGGGTGGCATGGCCTGGGTAGTTCCCACCATGGGTAAAGCCGGACCCCCAGTGACGGCAACCGCCGACGGCGATCGCTCCCTCACAGCGGCATTGCAGGCGCTGGTGGACGACCCGCAGCGTCCGCTCACGGGTCTGTCCGTGCTCTGCATGCAAGCCGGGAAGACCGTGTTTGAAGCGCTGCTGGGGCGACGGGTGCTGGCGCACGGCGCACATCCCGATCTGCCGGTCACGCGTGACACGTTATTTCGCATGGCCTCGGTGAGCAAGCTGGTGGTGGCGCTGGGCATCATGCGCCTGGTGGATGCTGGCAAGCTCGGTCTGGATGCGGATGTCTCCACGATGCTGGGGTTTACCTTGCGCCATCCCGGCCATCCGCGCGCGGCCATCACACCCCGTCTCCTGCTGTCGCACCGGGCGTCCATCAGCGATGACGGTGGCTACCGGTTTGATGCCGATGTGCCGCTGCACAGTGTTCTGCTACCTTCTGGCAAGCACTACGGTACCGGGCGCAGCTGGTTGCCGCACGCGCCAGGCACCTACTTTCAGTATTGCAATTTCAACTATGGCGTACTGGCCAGCGTGATGGAGAGAGCCAGTGGCATGCGCTTTGACCGCCTGATGCAACAGGAAGTGCTGGGTCCGCTGGGCATGCAGGGCGGGTTCGATCCCAGCCAGTTCTCCGATGCCGAGTTGTCGAATCTTGCCACGCTGTACCGTAAACGCTCTGTCGATGAAACGTGGAACACCGCAGGCCCGTGGATCGCCCAAACCGACGCTATTGATGGTGTGCGGCCTGCGGCACCGGCGGTGCCGAAGTCGTATGTCCTTGGGAGCAATGGCACGCTGTTTGGGCCGCAGGGCAGTTTGCGCACGCGCGTGCAGGATCTGGCCATGGTGGTGCAGATGCTTGTCCGTCAGGGTGAGTTCAATGGCCGCAATTTTCTGTCGCGCACAAGCGTGCAGTCTCTGCTGACCGAGCAGTGGAGGTTGGATGCGCAGCAGCGCAATGGCGACTCGGTCAACGGAATGCTTCAGGCGTGGGGGTTGGGTTTGCAGCACTTCATTGACCGCAGCGCACAAGCCGGAGCAGACGGCTTTGGCGACCGGTTATTGCAACGCGGAGGCGTTCAGGCGTGGGGGCATCTGGGCGATGCCTACGGCCTGACCTCGGCTGTGGTGTTTGACCCGGAGCGCGGCAATGGTGTCATTTTTGCGATCGGCGGCACCGGTGCCAACCCTGAGAAACATCGCGCTGCCTATTCCAGCTTTTCAAGTTGGGAAGCACGGTTGCTTGATCTTGCCTGGAACCGGGTGTTGTGACTTTTATCTGCCGCGGGCTGCGCTGGTTCGCCGTATGGTCCGTCATCAGCCAGCTACTGGCCTGTGGGACGCCGGCGCCGCAGACAGCGCCTCCTGGGGACTGGACCATCGTTAGCCCTGGTGTTCTCTACGCCAAACGCTCGCCAGTGGCCAACAGCATGGTGCACGTCGTGCGGGTGGACCTGGCCGCGGTGCGCTTTGAAGTGTCCGCAGGTGACGAGCGTGGGCAGACGATTGACAGTATGGCGGGTACGCAGCGCAGCGTGGTCAGCGCCAACGCGTCCTTCTTTGACCGCAATTTCCAGCCGCGCGGAATCACGGTGAGTAACGGCGTTGCCTGGTCTGCGGTGATGTCGCAACAGCACAGTCCGCTGCTGGCCTGTGACGTGCAACAACATTGCACCGTAGTCTTGACGCCCCCATTTGAATTGAAACCAGCCTGGCACAACGTGGTTGCCGGAACTCCCTGGCTGGTGAACCAGGGACAGGTGCGCACTGTGCAAGACGACGCACAGTGCAAGAACTTGTGCGAAACCCTGCATCCGCGTACTGCGGTAGGGCTGGACGACACCACACGTTACCTGTTCATCGTGACCGCAGAGGGGCGCAAGCCGCCCGTTTTGGGGCTCAGTCTGGTGCAACTCTCCCGCATCATGGCCGACCTGGGTGTGCTGAATGCGGTCAATCTGGATGGCGGTGGCAGTAGCACCTTGTTCGTGCAGGGCCATGCGGTGATGGATCGCCCCGCCAATGAGCCGAACCAGCGCAAAGTCGCGAATGCGATCCACATCTTCGGGCGATAAGGGCGCAAAAAAAAGCCACCCGGGGGTGGCTAAAAAAGTCTCCGAAGAGACGTCGTTGGAACCTGTTGAAGCCAGACTTATAGACTGTCTGGGCTTCGATCCTGGTGAACTGTGACAGCAGCTGGGATCAACTTTACGGGGTTTGGAGCGACGGCGGTATCCCCCATTCGGGTGAATTTGCAGCTAAATTTCACAAAAATGCATGACTTAGGTCAAGAAATGACCAGGCACACCATTTGGGAGCCGGTCTGGACGCTACGCAGATGCCTGTGGAAGGAAAATTTCGAAACAGGCGCCTCCGTGCTGGTTGTCCCGGCAGCGCACACTGCCCCCATGGCGCAATGCGATGGATCGCACGAGCGCCAGACCCAATCCCACACCGCCATCGCGCTCAGAAGCTCCTGGAAGGCGATAAAAGGGCTCGAAAATGCGCTCTCGGAATGCTTCGGGTACTCCCGGACCCTGATCACAGACCTGAATCACTGCGTGGCTGCCATCCTGGCGCAGGGTCAGAGTGACCTCGCCCTGGGCATGCCGCCTGGCGTTTTCCAGCAGATTGCGCATGGCACGGCGCAGCAATTTACCGACACCTGGCACCAGCAATTCGGACCCCGGCATTTGCAGTGCGAGGGTGGATTGAGCACGTGCGCACTCTTCGGCGGCCAGTCCGACGAGGTCGACTGCTTCGACGGTCCCCAGGTCGGACTCCTTGGCGTCGAGCCGACTCGCCAGCAGGATTTCTTCTATGAGCAGATCGAGTTCGGCGATGTTGCGCGCAATCTCTTCTTTGGCTGCGGAACCGGGTGTGTTCCCCATGAGTTCCAGCCCCATGCGGATACGTGTGAGGGGCGAGCGCAGTTCGTGTGAGGCATTGGCGAGCAGTGATTTTTGCGAGGCCAACAAGGCATCACGCGCCTTCACCAGGGCCTCCACTTGCTGCGCTGCATGGTTGAAACGGGCGGCCAGGAATCCCACTTCGTCCGAGCCGGTTTCGGGAGCACGTGCGCTCAGGTTGCCGTCACCCCATTGCTCCACGCTGTGCTGCAGGGATTCGAGCCTGCGCGTGAGGCGCCGCACAATCGGGTAAGTGCCCAGCGCCACTGCGACCGCGACCAGCCCCAGCGTCCAGAAAAATCCGAAGGGTGCACGCCAGTTTGACGCACGCGCACGGGGCAGATGCAGGTGCATGGTTTGCCCGTCCTGCATGCGCACTTCAAACTCCGGGCCGTCACCAAAGCGCCCGCGCGGCTCCGGTGGTGGCTCGCCCCGCAGGTGGGGTGGCACATCGGGCTCGCCGTCACCGTCCAGATCCCCGTTGGGCTGCAGGGGCGTACGGCGCATACCGGGGCGGCGCAACGGGGCGTGGCCGTTGCCAATGACTTCCCCCGACTGGTTGCGCACCACCACTTCCCGCAAAGGCGGTTCGGCTGCCATGCGCCAGGCCCATCCCACCAGGAATGTGAGCACTGCCACCGCCAGCACCACGGCCAGCCAGATGCGGATATACAGCTTGTTCAGCACGCTGCCTCAGTCCTGCTGCCGGGCAAAAACGTAGCCGACGCCGCGTACCGTGAGGATGCGTTTTGGGTCTTTGGCATCTTTCTCAATGGCGGCGCGGATGCGGCCCATGTGTACGTCGATGGAGCGGTCAAACGCTTCGAGTTCCCGTCCGCGCACCGCTTCCATGATCTGGTCGCGGGTGAGTACCCGGCCGGCCCGCTCGGCCAGGGCTACCAGCAGATCGAACTGGTAGGACGTCAGGTCGCACGGGGCATCGGCCACCGATACGGTGCGCGCATCGCGATCGATGCAGAGCGCACCGAACCGCAGCACCGTATGTGCCGAGGCAGCACCCTCACCGCTGCGTCGCAACACGGCGCGTATGCGTGCCAGCAATTCGCGTGGTTCAAAGGGTTTGGGCAAATAATCATCGGCACCCACTTCCAGCCCGATGATGCGGTCCATCGCGTCGCCCTTGGCGGTGAGCATCAGCACCGGGACCTGCGCCAGCGGCGCGGCCATGGCACGGATGCGCCGGCAGACGTCCAGCCCATCCATATCGGGCAGCATCAGGTCCAGAATCACCAGCTCGAACGCTTTGCCGTGCGGCGGGTTGGCCAGCTGCGCCAGCCCACTCTGGCCGTCGCCAGCGTGGTGCAGGACATAGCCGGACTGCTCCAGGTACTGCGCCACCATCGCGGCCAGCCGGTTGTCGTCCTCAATCATCAAAAGGTTTTGGCTCATAGACGCAGTCTAGCGATGTGCCTGGCCCTGCGTGTGCGTGTCGAATGGCTTGGGGGTAAAGTTTGGTAAATGGCCGATCCGTTCAGTGGGCGTTTTGAAACACAAACCAAAGTCATCTAAACTCGGTCGGTCTTTGTCAACCGCTGTTGGGGAACCCACTCTCATGTCATTTCATTCGCTTTGGCTGAAATTTGCCGCCCTTGTGCTCGTAGCGCTGGTGGGTGGCTGTGGCGGCGGCAGTTCAGCGTCGCCGCCGGTAGGAGGCATAAAAGTCGAGCCCGGAGATGGTCAGGTCACCATAACCTGGACGCCTGACAAGGATGTGCAGTATTGGCTGTTTTACGCGCCCGGAACGCGTATTTCTACCGACGAGTTGTTTACGACGCCCAACCATGTGGACGTGCTCAATGTCACCTCCCCCTACGTGGTGACAGGGTTGACCAACGGCGTGTCCTACGCGTTCACCATCAACGGACGTTTTGATGGTGGTCCGGGGGGTGCACAGACACCTTCCGTCGCAGTAGTACCCCGGCCTGCAGGCAGCGTCTGGCAGGTGGGCACGGCCGCGGGGCTGGGCAGCGGCGATCTGCGCGGCATCACGTATGGCCTTGCGAGCGATTCTGTGCAGCGTTATCTGGCAGTAGGTGCTGGCGGTGCGATGTACCACAGTGCAGATGGCCTGAGCTGGACTGCGGTGGCCGGATCCGGTCGCCCCGAACTGTACGCGGCGGCCTATGCCTTTGCCAATTTTTATGCGGTGGGGGATGCCGGCAGCGTGTTATATGGCTCAGACCTGTCCACCTGGACCACAGCGACTTCCGGCACGACGGCACGGCTGAACGCGGTTGCCTTCAATGGCGCGCGGCTGGTTGCCGTAGGCGACAACGGTACCGTGATCACATCTACCGACGGCCTTGCCTGGACCGCCGCGACCAGCGTGCCCAGTAGCGCCAACTTGTACGGCGTAGCCTTCTCTGGAGTGGGTCTGTGGATGGCTGTAGGTGCTGGGGGCACCGTGCTGACCAGCACTGACGGACTGACCTGGACAGCGGCCACCTCCAACACCACGGCCAATCTGCGTGCCGTGGCTGTGCAGTACTACACCTCGTACGCCTATACCGCGGTGGGCGATGGTGGAACCATACTGACCAGCATTGACGGCGTGACCTGGACGGCACAGACGCTCAGTCCCGCCTCCGATCTGCGCGCAGTGACGGCCTCATACAGCCAGTTTGTTGCCGTTGGAGCCGGTGGTGCCGTATGGACCAGCCCGACCGGAGCCACCTGGACGCGCCAAACCAGCAACACCACGGCCGATCTGCTGGCGCTGAACTATGTGCAGGCCCAGTTGCTGGCGGTAGGCAAGGGTGGCGCCAGCGTCTATTCCAAGTAGCAGCGCTGCCAGCGCCCACCTGCACAGCCTGTGCGTCGGCCTGCTGGTGCTGGTGCTGGCGGTGCCGGTGTCTGCGCAGAACAGGCCACCGGCAGAAGGTGTCGAGGTGGGGCGCAACTCGGCTTTTACCAAGCTGGTGCCAGCCGATCAGGTGGAGCGTTCCAGCGCACAGCAATATGCGCAAATGCTCAGCCAGGCGGCCCAGCAGAACGCCCTGGCATCTGCGGACAATGCCCAGTTGCGACGCTTGCGCGCCATCGCTGCGAAAATTATTCCATTCGCCATTGCCTGGAACCCCCGCGCCCGCGACTGGCGCTGGGAAGTCAACCTGATCGGCTCCAACCAGATCAACGCCTTCTGTATGCCAGGCGGCAAGATCGCCTTTTACAGTGGCATCCTGCAACAACTGAAGTTGACCGATGACGAGGTGGCCATGGTGATGGGGCATGAAGTGGCGCACGCGCTACGCGAACACGCCCGCGAGCGCATGGGCAAGAACGCCGCCACCAACATCGGCGCCAATGTGTTGAGCCAGGTGCTGGGGTTTGGGCAGTTTGGGCAAACGGTCACCAACTACGGCGCGCAACTGCTCACGCTGGAATTCAGCCGGGAAGACTAGTCCGAAGCCGATCTGGTGGGCATGGAACTCGCCGCCCGGGCTGGCTACGATCCCCGCGCTGGCGTCACACTGTGGCAAAAGATGGGGGCCGCCAGCAAGGGCGCGCCGCCCCAGTGGCTGTCGACCCACCCTTCGGGCAGCAAACGCATCGCCGAAATTCAGGCCAATCTGCCCAAGGTCATGCCGCTGTTTGAACGGGCACGCAAAGTGCCCGTTCCGTCGAACAAGCAGTAAGTAGAAGCTCTAAGGGGAAAAGGGCTCCAGCGTTTGCTGCACCTGCGTAAGCAGCTCTGGTTTTGATAGCGAATCGCTGGTCGGTGTGGCGTCATAGGATTCACCCTGCGGAGTAGCCTGAAACATGCAAATACTGAACAAAGACTGGGTCGGGCAAGACGTTTGGATTGTGAACGACCCACGGGTTCCGATGGCCGTTCGCGACCATGGCGCGCGATTTCGGCATCCCGCGTGCTACGTGATTGAGGTTGAACCTGGCAGCTACCTGTTGTATGCGGCAGATGGGGAATTGCTGGACTTGTGCCGTCTCAAAAAACTCTGCGCAGGCTCACAACATCTTGAGCCGGTTCCAGGGTGATGGCAAAGACCAGCCGCGTACAGGGTTCGGCAGCGGGATCGCATTCGATCACCTGGCACGCCAGTGCCTCGCCCGCGTCCAGGCGCCGGGCGATGTCGGCGTTGACCGGGCGGGGTACATAGCCGAGGGTTACCGTGCAACCATCGATACGCACTGCCATCGCGTCATGCGGGTTGTGCGGCTCGCGCACCAGCGCCAGCGCGCACCCGGGTGTCAGCTGCGCTTGCACCGCCGCACCGTTGTGGTAGCCAAAGCCCGCAACCCTGGCGCGCAGCAGTTCGCCGGGTAGGGGCCGGTTTTCGGGTTGGGCCGCGTGGCGCGCCAGCACGCGAGCCAGTTCGCGCGCGCTTTCGCGGTCCAGCGGCACATACGCAGCCGGGATCGGCGCATCGCCTTGGCGAAGGGCACGTGCCGTTGCTGCTGCCAGCGCCGCCGCGCGGGCGGACCGACGCGGCACAGCGTTCAGTTCGGCTTGCACCTGGGCGGCCCAGTCATCCATCGCTTCGCTGATGTCGTCGTTCTGCGGCCCGCGCAGCTGAACCAGGCGGTAGTTTGTTGTGTCGGCAGCCGTCGGGCTGGGCTGATATTGGGCAGTGGCGCGCTCCCCGTCGGGGCGGCGCAGGCTCACGATGCGGTGCCCGTGCTGCAAGCAATCGATCCAGTAGTCGGCTACGCAGTGGCCCATTTCGTCACCTTCGCGCACCAGGCCGGGCCGGTCGTCGATCTCGCAGGCTGATCCTTCGGCAGTTTCAAGCGGTCCCAGCACTCGCGGCAGCACTTCTGTGCATTGGTCCGGGTCGACTGGTGCACGGTAGGCCGCGTGCCACCGCCGCGATGCATTCAACAGCGACACCAGGCCACGCGAACGCATCCAGGCCAGCGCCAGCCGGGTGGTGCTCCAAGCGCCAGCGCCGAGCGTATTTTCTGCCTGCGCCGTTGCGGCGCGCAGAAAGTCGCCGGTATCGAACAGCACTGCCGGCAGCGACTCAAAGCGCTGTGCGCAAGCGCGCCACAGCGCGGTCCAACCGGGCCGAAAAACCGCGCGCCCCAGCGCCACGAGCCGATCCCGTTCGCCCAGCAGTCCCCATAGCGCGGGCAGATTTGGCACGAAGGGCTCGATTTCTTCCCAGCTTGCGGGCCGCTGTTCGGGCGCCAGAGCGTCGAGCAGCAACAGGAAGTCCCGGTGCGACAGTGCGGTACTGCCCCACATGCGTTGGCACACCGCGCTGCGTACCAGAGCGCGCGAGATGCCGTAAAAGGCCGCCAGCGCTCCTGTCAGGTCGCGGCCCCGATCAATTGCCTCGACCACCGCGTCGTCATGTTCGCGCCAGGCGTGGCGTTTGCCGCCGAACAGTTCCAGGCGATGGTGCGCCGATAGCAACACCGGCGCCACCAGCACCGGGAACCGCGTGATCGCCTGCAGCCTGTAGGTGCGTTGCACGGGTGTCAGCGTCGCCAGCCGGGTGTAGTTGCGCGCCGACCCCCAGGTGCGCAGGCTGTCGAGTTGCCCCAGCACCTGCAGCACCTCGCCGTCCAGACTGGCCGCGAAACGCAGCGCCTGCGCCTGCGCCACGCCCCAGCGCTGCGGGTTCGCGACGGGCACTGCGGGCGCTGCGTAAACAGGAATCGCCCAGTCGAATTCCGGATCGCTCAGCTCCAGCAACAGGCCGCGCGGATCGGCCATCGACGCGACGGCCAGCGGCGTCAGAGCGGCTTGGTGGCCCAGCTTGGCTGCTGGCAGACGAAAGACGCGTACCTGTCCGTCGTCCAGGTGCAGCCAAAGACGTGCATAACCGTCGTTTTCACCCAGGTCGGCGGCTGAAAGCCAGACATGCGCCCGAATGCGTGGCAAAACGTCGTTCACCCCCGCCACGCGTACCTTTCGCGCTGCGCACGGCCCAGCGCGTCCAGCGTTTCCAGCAGCGTGGGCCGGCACCACCTCGCTCAATTGCTGAAGGGGCACTTGCGCACGCAACGCAGTGCCGGTGTGGTCAAGCGCTTGATCAAAGACGATGTCAAGTGATGCTGCGAACTCTGTCATGCCGTGTACTGCTTGTGATGGCTGGAAGGATTCAGGCATTATCCGGACCGTGTGGCTCAAATACTGCGCCACCCTGCACACCGCAGGCCAATAAGGATGTCGAACCATGAACCGCATCGAACGCTTTTACAAAATCGACCAGATGCTGCACGCCCGCGGCGTGGTCACTCTGGAAACGTTTCTGAACGAACTGGAGGTATCGCGCGCGACCTTCAAGCGCGACATGGAGTACCTGCGTGATCGCCTGCACGCGCCCATCGTCTGGGATCGCAGCGCTGGTGGTTACCGGCTTGATGGTGGCCATGCGATTGGGCCGGTGTATGAACTGCCGGGGCTATGGTTTTCGGCCAGCGAGTTGTATGCGCTGCTGACAGCGCACAAACTGTTGGCCGACATTGAGCCCGGCGTGCTGGCGCTGCACTTGGCCCCGCTGCAAAACCGCCTGCAAAAACTGCTGGAGGCCACGGGTCACCCGGCCGATGAAATCAACCAGCGCGTGCGTCTGCTGTCCATGACCAAGCGGACGCTGGAGCCACATCACTTTGCAGAAGTGGCGCGCGGCCTGCTGGAGCGCAAACGCCTGCAAGTAGTGGCCTGGAGCCGTGGCCGTGACGAGGTTAATGCACGGGTAATTTCGCCGCAACGCCTGGTCCATTACCGTGACAACTGGTATCTGGATGCGTGGTGCCATTGGCGCAAAGGCTTGCGCAGTTTTTCGGTTGATGCCTTGCAGCAGGTTCAGGTGTTGGATATCAGGGCGCGCGATGTGCCTGTCGCCACGCTGGACGCACACCATGCCTCAGCGTATGGCATCTTCAGCGGCGCAGTCAAAGCCTGGGCAGTTTTGCTGTTTTCAAAAGAGAGTGCCCGCTGGGTCAAGTCCGAAAACTGGCACCCCGATCAGACTTCCGAGACCCTGCCCGATGGGCGCTACCGACTGCGCGTGCCCTATGCGAACGAGCGCGAACTGTTGATGGACATCCTTCGCCATGGCAGTCATGTTGAAGTCGAACAACCGCCCACACTTCGCCAGTGGGTGGCAGATGAAGCGGCGGCGCTGGCAAAGCTCTATCAGGCAGTCTGATTTCCATACATGAAATAAGGCTGCAGCGCACGTTGAAAAAGCGATAGCAGCTAGTGTATTGATAGCAATTGGTGCTGCCAGTGTTCAGGCCTACTCTCTCAAGCTGATACGCAGACGCACCTCAACGCTGGGCGTGCCCCAGCCCTACCAGATGCCGATACTGACAACCTCGGTGGTCAACAGTTTGCCGGCATCCATCAAACGTGCCAGCACCGGGTTGCGGTTTGTGGGCACGTAACCGAGCTTGGTGCGGCCTTGCGTCAGAACCTCTATCGCCAATGCATCGTGTTCGTTTCCGGGCTCGCGTTGCAGCAGCAGCGGCAAGCCCTCCACCAGCGCATCGCGCACTGATTCAACTTGGTAATGTGCCAAACCAGCCACGTGGGTTCCGAGCAAAAACAGGTCGCGCGAAAACGGCAGCGCGGGCACATTCGTCTGAAAAGCGCGCTACATCAGCTCGCGGCCGCGGTCGCCAATCGGAATCAAACTGGTTGCAGTAGCAGCCATTGCTTTACGCCTATGTTGACCCAGCTTCATTCCCCCGGCTGTTCGTTTCGCGCCCGCTGGCGCATCGCGTTTCTCAGTCTCTCGAGTTTCAGTCGATCAGGAATGTCTGACTCGCGCGTTGTGCGTTTGGTTTGCAGCATGCCATCCACGTCCAAGGTCACCACCGGGATGCCGTTCAACACCACCGCTTGCATGTGTTGGCGCAACTCTTCAAACGATCTGGATGCTGCGACATACAGCAAATCAATAAAGAGCTCGCCTTCCAAAGCGGTTGAATGGCCTTTGTCCATCCACTCTGGCCGCAATTGCGCCAGTGCCTCTGCGTTTTCTGGCATCGATTCAAGCGCACGCAGCAGTCGGCTGTTGTTTGCCGGGTCAATGGGCAGCAGCAAGTCGATATCTTTGGTCATACGTGCAAAACCATGCAGTGCCATCGCGGCACCACCAATCACCACGTACTCCACGTCAAAAGCTGCCAGTGTTTGTGCCAGCCTGAGCAAGTCGGTCTGAGTCGGTTGCCTTGGTCCAGTCATGGTGGACTTGCCCTGTGGATCGGCATTTGCAGCGCTTGCCTAATTTCACGGTCTTCGTCGAAACGGTTTTTTTCGTCCAGGCTGGCATAGCACCTGGCTGCACCGGGCACGGGCTGTTCATTTGGCGATAGCAAAGCAGCGCTATCTTGCAAACGCCCCCAGGTCTCTTGCAGCCACAACCAGCGCGCAACCGGTGTCATGTCCTGCACACGCAAAGCCTCTTGCAGCTCGCGCTCGGCCTGATGATCAGACATGGCCCAAGCGGACTCGAAACTGTTTGCACCCACGGCTAACTCCTGTTTTGGTTACTGTAGGTTAGCACGCCGCGCTGAGACCAGCGCCTCACCAATGTAGTCAGTCAGCGCCGCCGTTCATGCTTGAAATGATGCAGCCATGCTCGACCTGCATCACGCTGGCGGCGTCAAGCGCCTCCCATTCGGAAACATATTTGCCCCAGTAAAACTTCAGCGACAGGTAGCGCAACTCGCCGCTGAACCAGTCGGCAAAGACCGGTGTCGATGAATTGGAAAATACCTTGCTCAGATAGTTTGGCATGGTGGGCACTGCCAGCCCGGATGCCGCATCTACGGTGAATTCAATGTCGTTGGTATCTGGCCACCTATCGCAAAACGGTTCAAGCTTTTCAAGATAGAGCTTGCCACGTTTGATGCACCAACCCGCCACGTAGCCGCGCCAGCACGCCGTGCAACTGGCCGCAAACGCCTTCGGCTTGGGGTACTGGTCGTCAAAATAGCTCTCCAGCGGCTCGGTGAACAGGTCGTGAACTCGCCGGTTGAAGCGCAGGCGGTCAGGAATTTGTCTGGTCATGTTAAAGCCTGGCCAAAATTACTTGGCGCGCACCTGCTCAACCAGCACGCCACGCAAAACTTGCAGCTTGAGTCCATTCTGATAAACATAGCAAGTATCAAAACGGTCATCCAGATCGCCATAACCCAATCGCAACTCGCCGGAAAACCAGTTGGCAAATTTTGGGCTTGGCACGCTGCCAAATACCATAGCGAAATGACGTTGATAGGCATCTTTCAAGCTTTCATTCAAATGCAATGGCATGGCAAATGGCTGGATACGGGCAAGGTAGAGCTTGCCGCGGCTCATACGCCAGTGCGCAACATAGCCACGACCGCAGGCGGTACTGACCATAGCGAATGCATCCGGCCTGGGGTGCAAGTGATTGTCAAAATAGTCTTCCAGCGGATCTGTCAGCAAGGCATAAACGCTGCGCTTGTAAACCAACTTGTCTGGCACGTCGGCGGTCATCGCGGCCACCCCGTTTTCTCATCCAGTCGGCAAACGCCCCCAATGCCTCGGCACCATGGGGTACAGCGGTGTACCAACCGAAATTGGATTGAGCGCATTCACCTTGAATCCAAAGTTCAACGTATTCACCATCACAAACCTGATCGCTGACAGGGTAGGCGGGCACCGTAGCGTGGCGAAGCAATTCAAGCTGGTGTTCAACCTCGGCAGCTGGAACATCTATGTGCCAACGCTTGTTCAGTTGCCCATGTGAATCAGTTATTGCAATCCGATAGCCGCTGGGTCTTTTGCTCAATTCGAAAGTCTGCTCAGGAAGTGGTGCAGCAACAAAGCACGCTGTTGATCGCAATCTCGCAATTCCAGAAAAATGGTTCATGACGGTCCTTTAAAAAATCAGGGGCTTACCCACCGCACATGAAGAGACATTCGTTACGCTGGCTACACATCTTCTTCAAGACCAATACGGCCCTGAAACTTTCTCCGCCATTTGTTGGTGTATTGCCCGTCTGGTGTGGTCCAAGCCGTAGTACCGCCAAAAAGTTCGCGAATCGTCAAATTAACCCACTTTTCGCCGGGCGTTCCGTCGGCTTCCATGATTTTTGCGATTTCAGCACGCAACTCTTCCCATGTGCTGCACTTGTCATACAAAGCATTGATTTCGTCGTCGATGTCCATAGCGTCGGAATTATCCGCACCCGGTGGCTCAAATACTGCGCCACCCTGTACATCGGCTGTCAAAAAATTTGCACACCCATGAACTGCAACGAGCGCCGCTACCGGCTGGACGGTGGCCATGCGCTGTTGAAAATATATCGGGTGAAGTAATTTCAAGGCTCACTTTCTGAGCCACAACGGCTTTACGCTGGCAACATGAAGGAAAAATTCATCGTCTTTCTGGAAGTTATCTTTGCATGCCTGGTTCCCATCATGGTCCTGGGAGTTTTGATAGCACTACTGGGTGCGCCAAAGACCGGGCTATGGATCGTCTCCATCACCAGCATTTTCTGGATTGCAAGAGGTTTCAAGTAACCTAACCAAGAACGGCGCATCGCCGAGTCGCTATGGCTGATCAACCTCAGGTGCCGCACCGGGTTCAAGTTCTAGGGGTCGCGCTGCGCCCCACTTTGCAACGGCTGGAGCTGGCCTTGCGGCAACGCGTTCGCGCAGACCAGGCCGTTTACAGCATGCTTGACACTGCCCGCATCACCTGCTTGCCCTTGGGGCGGAACTCCACATCTTCAGCGAAATCGCCCTCCAGCGCTTGATGCACCTGCGCAAGCAGCTCTTGTTTTGATAGCGATTCAGTTGTTTGTGTGACCGGATTCTGAAACTCCGGTTGCAGCCCGCGCACCGAGCCTTGTGCTTCCTCGGCGGCCGGTGCTGGTTCAGGGTGAGCAGGTGGGTGCCTCAACGTACGCGCTGGTCGCTAACGCACGACGCCAACGCTCGCATCATCTTGCCAAATTTTGCCAACACTTCTAAACTGAGCAGATGGCCACAAACAACAAGGTGGCATGAAGGTCAAGCCGGTCGTTCCGCGCGAACTGGCCAATCGCGACATTGAGGCCATCCTTGGTCACTATCTGGAAACTGCTGGCGTACCCGCAGCCAATGGCTTCATTGACGCACTCGAGCAGGAGTATTTTTTGCGGCGATCCAATCTTTCAGGCCTTCGGTTCTTGTCTGGTGTGCAGGCAGCTCAATACCACCATGCGATTTGGTTCCGTCAGGAAGAACAGAGCATATGGAAACCGCTTTAAGAACGCCCGGCGCACCTGCCCGTGGACGATCGGAAAGTGCTCAGGGTTTCTCGCTACACGCTCGATGGCGGCCTCAAGGTTCAGGGCAAACTCGGCCCCCAATCCTTTGCGCTGCAGTTCGTACCAGGCTTGCGCGGTTGCAACTTGCGTCTGTGCGGTGGAACGAAAAACGACAGCACGGGAGTGATCCATCACGTAGTCAAGCCCAAGGTGCGCCGGACTTCTGGCCACGACACTACATCATGCGGGTGGGCCGCATGCTCTGCCAGGCGCTGGGTGATTTCAGCTGCTTCAGCGGTACTGATGGCGTCGGCCGTGGACTCCATGGCGATGCTGTCCCACAGTTCCTGCACCAGCTCGATTCGTTCTGCAACGCTCAAGTCCAGAAGTGCGCCCAAGTCTGATGAACCCATGTTGATCACCCTCGTTCAAGTGGAAAGAGAAATCATTGTAGTGATGCCCGCCATGCAGTGCCGTCGCCCTGTTCAACGTCCCGGCTGCGCTGCGCCCGCCCCAGCGCTTCCAGCGTTTCCAGCAGCGTGGGCAGGCCCTTCTTCCAGTTGCCTTTGCCTTTGAAACGCGCCGCGATGTCGGCCAGCGTCAGCGGCGCGGCGCTGCTGGCAAGCACCTGCACCACCGCACGCACCTGTTCCGGCAAAGTGGTCGGCCAATGAATTGCAGCAGCGAGATGAGGTGCAGCGGCATTGGGGTCGGATCCGCGCCCGAAGGGTGACGGCTCAGACCCCAATCCCGCAGTCCGGAGCGGATGGTCTCCCGCTTTCGATGCCTCCGATTCCATAGCGAAATCGCCCTCCAGCGCTTGCTGCACCTGCGTGGGCAGATCTTGTTTTGATAGCGATCTGCTGGTCGCCGTCGCCGGATTCTGAAACTCCGGCCGCAGCCAGCGCACCACGCCTTGGGCTTCCTCGGCGGCGCGCTGCTGGTTCAGGGTGACCAGGTGGC
>JFJP01006041.1_pt1 | contig 33067 bp, 28 predicted proteins | sample 431651 | NCBI WGS metagenome assembly JFJP01 (sample SAMN02602958, study PRJNA72255) | Microbial mat metagenome, whole genome shotgun sequencing project. | biome: fresh water; feature: sink hole; material: water; isolation source: purple microbial (photo- and chemosynthetic) mats found in... | reverse complement strand
GACTTCGTCGTCTCCAAAATCACACGACCTTTGCCACCTTGGGTGCTTCAAAGTCAGCTCGCGGCGCCTGGGTAACTGCTGTTTTTAGGTTCAATAGTTCACTATTGAAATTTCAAGCCTCGCGACGCAGTGCGGGGAACAGAATGATGTCGCGGATGCTGGGGCTGTCGGTCAACAGCATCATCAGGCGGTCCATGCCAATGCCGCAACCACCGGCGGGGGGCATGCCGTATTCGAGGGCGCGCACAAAGTCATGGTCGAAGAACATGGCTTCGTCATCGCCGCCGTCTTTGGCCTCCACCTGGGAGTGGAAACGGGCGGCCTGGTCTTCAGCGTCGTTCAACTCACTGAAACCGTTGCCGAACTCGCGCCCGGTGATGTAGAGCTCAAACCGTTCGGTCACGTCCGGCCGGGTATCTGATGCCCGGGCCAGAGGAGAAATTTCCACCGGGTGTTCGCAAATGAAGGTCGGGTTCCAGAGCTTTTCTTCCACCGTTTCTTCAAAGTACAACACCTGCAGGCTGGCCAGGCTGCGGGTGGACAGCTTGTGCTTGTCTTCCTTCAGGCCCAGCTTTCGCAGTGCGTTGATGAGCCAGTCACGGTCATCCACCGCCGGCACACCTTGGTGGCCAAGCTCGCCGCCTGCACCGGTGTATTTGAGGATGGCCTCGCGGATGGTCAGCCGCTCGAATGGCGCGGCCAGATCCACAGGTTTGCCGGCATAGGTCAATTGCAGTGTTCCAGTCGCCTTCATGGCTGCGTCGCGCACCAGTTCTTCGGTGAAGTTCATCAGGTCCTGGTAGTTCCAGTACGCCGCGTAGAACTCCATCATGGTGAACTCGGGGTTGTGGCGGACGCTGATGCCTTCGTTGCGGAAGTTGCGGTTGATTTCAAACACCCGCTCGAACCCCCCCACCAGCAGGCGCTTCAGGTACAGCTCGGGCGCGATGCGCAGGAACATCTGCTGGTCCAGCGCGTTGTGGTGCGTCTCGAACGGCTTGGCGTTCGCTCCCCCGGGAATGGAGTGCAGCATGGGCGTTTCCACTTCCAGAAAGCCGTGGTGCACCATGAACTCGCGGATGCCACTGACCGCGCGGCTCCGTGCCACAAAACGGCGGCGGGCACTTTCATCGGTCATCAAATCGACATAGCGCTGGCGGTATTTGATTTCCTGGTCGTGGATACCGTGGAACTTGTCGGGCAGTGGGCGCAGGCTCTTGGTCAGCAAACGCACCTTGGTGGCATGGATGGACAGCTCGCCAGTGCGGGTTTTGAACACCGTGCCTTCAGCGGCGATGATGTCGCCCAAGTCCCAGTGTTTGAAAACGTTGAGCATGTCTTCGCCCACGCTCTCGTTGTTCAGGTAGATCTGGATGCGGCCACTGCTGGGCCCAAACGATGCGTCTTGCAGTGTGGCAAAGCTGGCCTTGCCCATCACGCGCTTCAACATCATGCGACCGGCCACGCTGGCGGTGGCACCGAGTGCTTCCAATTCTTCTTTGGTGTGTTCGTTGAAGCGGGCAAACAACTCGTCGGCCCGGTCGGCGGGTTTGAAGTCGTTGGGAAACGCCACGCCGTCGCGGATGGCCTTGAGCTTCTCGCGGCGCTCGGCGATCAGCTGGTTGTCATCGAAGGCGTCCGAATGATGAGGGTGCTCGGGCGTGGGCGTGGGGGCGTGTTGGGTCATGGTGTGCAATGAAAAAAGGGCTGCGTCTTTTGGACGCAACCCGTTATTTTAGGTTTGTGCCGGCCGCGCCCCTTGGCACGGGCTGTCACGGGCTCACTCGCCCAGGTATGCGGCGCGCACTTTGGGGTCTGTCAGCATTTGCTTGGCGTCGCCGGTCATGGTGATGAGGCCGGAGTCCATCACGTAGCCGCGGTTGGCAATGCCCAGCGCGCGGCTGGCGTTTTGCTCCACCAACAGGATGGTGACGCCCTGGGAGTAAACGTCTTTCACCACCTCAAAAATCTTGTCGACCATGATGGGCGACAGGCCCATGGACGGCTCGTCGAGCAGCAGCACCTTGGGTTGCGACATCAGCGCACGGCCCATGGCCAGCATCTGCTGCTCACCACCGGACATCGTGCCAGCGAGTTGGTCTTTTCGCTCCCGCAGGCGGGGAAACAGGTTGAACATCTTCTCGATGTCGGCGGCAATGCCGTCGTTGTCGTCGCGGATGTAGGCGCCCATCTGCAGGTTTTCGGTGATGGTCATGCGGGTGAACACGCCGCGCCCTTCGGGAACCATCACCAGACCTTCTTTCACCAGATCCCACGAGCCTTTGCCTTTGATGCTTTTACCCAGGTATTCGATGTCACCTTCGCCATAGGGCTGCGTGCCGGTGATGGCCTTCATGGTGGTGGTCTTGCCCGCACCGTTGGAGCCGATCAGCGTGACCAGTTCGCCCTCATGCACTTCCAGATCAACCCCTTTGACGGCCTTGATGCCGCCGTAGTTGACTTTCAGACCCTTGACTTTGAGCAGTGTGTTTGCCATGTGTGCTGTTCTCTCTTGCTGAAGCGTCAGGGGTATCAGTGTCCGCCGGTGCCCAGATAGGCCTCGATGACTTTTTCGTTCTTCTGAACCTCGGCGGGTGAGCCGGTGACCAGCGGCTTGCCGTAGTCAAGCACGGTCACGCGGTCGCACAGGCCCATGACCAGCTTCACATCGTGCTCGATCAACAGGATGGTTCGGTTGTCGTTGCGGATGCGGTCAATCAACTCGCGCAGCTGCACCTTTTCAGTGGCGTTCATGCCCGCAGCGGGCTCGTCCAGCGCAATCAGCTGCGGGTCGGTGGCCAGGGCGCGGGCAATTTCCAGGCGGCGCTGGTCACCGTAGCTCAGCGTGCGGGCCTTGAAATCGGCGTATTTGCCAATGCCCACGTAGTCCAGCAGTTCCTGGGCGCGTTTGGCGATGGCTTTTTCTTCGGCCTTGAAACCGGGTGTGCGGAAGATGGCACCCAGCAAACCGGAGTGTGTGCGCACGTGGCGGCCCACCATCACGTTTTCCAGCGCTGTCATTTCGGCAAACAGGCGGATGTTCTGGAACGTGCGCGCAATGCCCGCCTTGGCCACTTCGTGCACCGCTGTGGGGGTGTAGGGCTTGCCGGCCAACTCGAAGGTACCGCTGTCTGGCGTGTACAGCCCTGTCAGCACGTTGAAGAAGGTGGTTTTGCCGGCTCCATTGGGGCCAATCAGGCCATACACCTGACCGCGCTTGATGGTCACACCCACATCACTCAGAGCTTGCAGGCCACCGAAGCGTTTGGACACACCGGCCACGTTCAGAACAATATCGGCGCTCATGCTGCGTCTCCTTTGGTCAGGGACTTGCCGTGCTCCGGCGCAACATGACCACGATCATGGCCAGCGCGATCAGCAGCTGGCGCAAAATTTCAGGGGCCAGGCGCCCATCGGTGATGTAGTGCAGCGGACCGGCCATGTGGCGCAACAACTCGGGCAACGCCGCCAGCAACAAAGCGCCCAGAATGACGCCGGGAATATGGCCCAAACCACCCAGTGTGACCATGGCCACGATCATCACACTCTCCATCAGGCTGAACGATTCAGGCGACACAAAGCCCTGGAAACTGGCAAACATCACGCCCGAGATACCGCCGAAAGACGCACCCATGCCGAAGGCCAGCAGCTTCAGGTTACGGGTGTTCAGGCCCATTGCCTTGGCCGCAATTTCGTCTTCGCGAATGGCCATCCAGGCACGGCCGATGCGCGAGTCTTCCAAGCGCATGGACACCACAATGATGACCATCACCAGAAACAGGAACATGTAGTAGTACAGGCTGACCGACTCGAAGGTGATGCCGAAAAACGTGTGCCGCTGTCCCAGGCTGAAGCCAAACACGCTGACCGGGTCGATTTGCATCAGGCCCTTGGGTCCGTTGGTGATGTTGATGGGCCGGTCCAGGTTCAGCATGAAGATGCGGATGATTTCGCCGAAACCCAGCGTCACAATGGCCAAGTAATCGCCGCGCAGCTTCAGCGTGGGAGCTCCCAGCATCATGCCCACCAGTCCTGCAAACAAGCCCGCGAGGATCAACACGAGCCAGATGCTGAGGTGGATACCGTTGGGGAACATGGCCTTGACCGCTGGAAACGCTTCAGCCAGGTGGGGCGACCCCAACAAACCCATGAAGTACGCACCCACCGCAAAGAAGGCCACGTAGCCCAGGTCGAGCAGACCCGCAAAGCCCACAATGATGTTCAGGCCCAGCGCCAGCATCACGTAGAGCAAGGCCATGTCGATGATGCGCACCCAGGCATTGCCAAAGGGTTGCAACAACAGGGGCAGCACCAGCAGGCCGATGCCACACAGCACAAACGCAATCAACTTGCCTTGTTTGGAATCAAACATGTGTGTTCTCCTTAGGCACGCTCAGGCTCGATCGGCCACACGCTCACCCAGCAAACCCGACGGGCGAACCGTGAGCACCAGGATCAGCACGATGAAGGCAAAAATGTCGGTGTACTGGCTGCCCAGGAAACCACCGGTCAACGCACCCAGGTAACCCGCGCCAATGCCCTCGATCAGGCCCAGAGCGAGGCCACCCACCACCGCACCGCCGAGGTTGCCGATGCCACCGAACACGGCCGCCGTGAAGGCTTTCAGTCCGGGCATGAAGCCCATGGAGTGCTGAACCGTGCCGTAGTTGGCGGCCCACATCACACCGGCCAGCGCGGCCAGGCAGGCGCCAATGACGAAGGTGGCGGAAATCACCACGTCGGGCTTGATGCCCATCAGCCCAGCCACGCGGGGGTTCTCGGCCGTGGCGCGCATGGCGCGACCCAGCTTCGTGCGGTTGACCAGGTACATCAACGCGGCCAGCGTGACCGCCGTGGCAGCCAGAATGAACACCTGCGTCACCGAGATCACTGCGCCGCCAAACTCAAACGGCTCGGACGACAGCACCGACGGATACGACTTGGGGTTGGGTTTCCAGATCATCATTGCAAACGTCTGCAACAGCAGCGACATGCCGATGGCCGTGATGAGGGGGGCAAGCCGTGGCGAATTGCGCAACGGTCGGTAAGCCAGTTTCTCGATGGTGAAGTTCAGCACCGAGCACACCACCATGGAAATCAGGATGGCAACCACGAGCAGCACCCAACCCGGCACCCCGGGCATGGACTCTTTGGCCGTGACGATGATGGACCAACTGGTTAAAGCACCCACCATCAGCACATCGCCGTGCGCAAAGTTGATGAGGCCGATGATGCCGTACACCATGGTGTAGCCCAGCGCCACCAGTGCATACATGCTGCCCAGAACCAGACCGTTGATGATCTGCTGAAGCAAGATATCCATAAAGTGTTTCTCCGTTGTTGGGAAGTTGCCGGCGCGTTCCCGATCGGTTTCAGGCTAGCAAAAAACCCGCCAGTTGGTGTCCTGTTGGGAGACTGACTGCGGGTTGGTCGCGGATTGTAGCCACGCACCCGCGTCCAAACGGTGCCCCAAGCTGGGGCAAATGGCCGGGTTTTCCCTTGCATGTGTCTCGGGGTTGGGTTGCATCAAGCGGACAGCGCCATCATGAGTTCGCCTGATTGTTCAGGCTTTTCAGTTCGCGCAGCTTATCGGCGATGCGAATTTCCAGCCCGCGCTCCACGGGTTTGTAAAACGTTTGCACCTCCATGCCCTCGGGCAAATACGTTTCTCCGGCAGCAAATCCGCCCGGTTCGTCGTGTGCATAGCGGTAGCCTTTGCCGTGATCCAGGTCTTTCATGAGCTGGGTGGGGGCGTTGCGCAGGTGCATGGGCACGGGGCGTGTGCCATCGGCTTTCACAAATGCCTTGGCTGCTTTGTAGGCGGTGTACACCGCGTTGGACTTGGGCGCCACGGCCAGATACACCGCACACTGGGCCAGGGTCAGCTCACCTTCGGGGCTGCCCAGTCGCTCGTAAACCTCGGCCGCATCCAACGCCATGCGCAAGGCGCGGGGGTCGGCCAGGCCGATGTCTTCGCTGGCCATGCGTATGAGGCGGCGCACCACGTAGCGCGGGTCGGTGCCGCCGTCGAGCATGCGCACCAGCCAGTAGAGCGCCGCATCGGGGTCAGAGCCACGGACCGACTTGTGCAGGGCCGAAATGGCGTCATAAAAATGGTCGCCGCCCTTGTCGTAGCGGCGCAAGCGCTCGCCCAGCACGCGCTGCAACCACGGCACCGTGACCAGTCCAAGGTGTTCACTGCTGGCAGCCACGGCCAGGGTTTCCATGGTGTTGAGCAGTCGACGGGCGTCGCCATCGGCGTACTCAGACAGCACATTCGCCGCTTCATCATCAATAGCTGGAAACGCTTTATGGGAAAGTGCCAGGGCCATGATTTTCTTCAAATCTTCCGGCGTTAGCGACCGAAGAACATACACGGCCGCGCGCGACAGCAACGCGGAGTTCACCTCGAACGACGGGTTTTCAGTGGTGGCCCCGATGAAGGTGAACAGCCCACTCTCCACATGCGGCAAAAACGCGTCTTGCTGGCTTTTGTTGAAGCGGTGCACCTCATCCACAAACACCAGCGTGCGGGTGGGCACCAGCCCGGTGAGCGCAGCCTGCGCCTGCTCCACGGCCTCGCGGATGTCTTTCACGCCGCCAAGTACAGCGCTGATGGTGATGAACTGCGCATCAAACGCATCGGCCATCAGCCGTGCAATGGTGGTTTTGCCCACGCCGGGCGGGCCCCACAGAATGCAACTGTGCGGCTGACCCGATTCGAACGCCAGCCGCAGCGGCATGCCCGCACCCAGCAGGTGCTGCTGGCCCACCACGTCGCCCAGGGTGCGGGGGCGCAAGCGCTCGGCCAGCGGCATGTGGGCGGGCGCACCGGTGCGCCCGCTGGGGCTGCCCACGCTCATTGTTTGAGCACATCAGCCCCAGGCGGGGGCTTGAATGCAAAACCGCTGGCGCTCAGACCGGGGTTGGACTTGAACCCGTCGAAACGGATCACAGAGCGCTGGCCGAAGCTGTCCTCCATGTCCAGGACCGCCAGTTGGCCTTGGGCAAAACCCACGCGCACGCTTTTCAGCTGGCCATCGCGCTGCTTGGGTATGGCTCGCACCCAACTCAGGCCCTCGGCATCGGGCTCGGACTTGAATTCAAATGCTTCTCCCAGTTTGGCCAGGCTGGCCGACGAGGCCACCAACGCAGCGGGTGTGGAGCCCAGCGCCTGGGCCTGCGATCGGCTGGTGACCTGGTTCAAATCCACATCGTGCAGCCAAAGGGTTTTTCCATCGGCCACGATGGTTTGCTCGAACGGCTTTTGGTAGTCAAACCGAAATCGGTCAGGCCGCAGAAACGCAAACGTGCCGCTGCTGGTTTTGGCGCGGGGCGCGGCCTCGCTGGTTCGGGCGGGCGCGGTCACGGTTTGGATGAAAGTGGCGCTGCCACTGTGGGTGCTGACCAAAAAATTTTCAAGGTCTTTTATGCCTTCAGCGCAAGATGGGATTGCGTTAAAAGCTATCAAAAAACCAAATATGAATGGGCGCATGGATTGTGGGTGTGTCATTCGGCGCGGGGCGGTACCAAGATATCGCGCTGCCCGCTGCCGCTCATGGCGCTGACCAGACCGGCTTTTTCCATGTCCTCCACCAGCCGGGCAGCGCGGTTGTAGCCAATTTTCAAATGGCGTTGCACCAGCGAAATGCTGGCCTTGCGGTTTTTCAGCACGACCTCCACAGCCTGGTCGTACATGGGGTCTTTTTCACCGCCTGTGGCATCGGCGCCGTCGGAAGACAAGTCCCCGTCACCATCCACCGTTCCGCCTTCCAGCACCCCTTCGATGTAGTTGGATTCTCCGCACTGCTCTTTCAAGAACGTGACCACACGGTGCACCTCGTCATCGCTCACAAACGCACCATGCACGCGCACGGGGTAGCCGGTGCCGCTGGGCATGTAAAGCATGTCGCCCATGCCCAGCAGGGCTTCCGCACCCATCTGGTCCAGGATGGTGCGGCTGTCGATCTTGCTGCTGACCTGGAAACTGATGCGGGTGGGAATGTTGGCCTTGATGAGGCCGGTGATCACATCCACGCTGGGCCGCTGGGTCGCCAGAATCAGGTGAATGCCGGCGGCACGGGCTTTTTGCGCCAGGCGGGCAATGAGTTCTTCAATTTTTTTGCCCACGACCATCATCAGGTCGGCCAGCTCGTCGATGACGACCACGATGTGGGGCAGCCGCTCCAGCGGTTCGGGCTGCTCGGGCGTGAGGCTGAAAGGGTTGTAAATGAACTCGCCTTTGGCCTTGGCTTCGTCGATCTTGGCGTTGAAGCCCGCCAGGTTGCGCACGCCCATTTTGCTCAGCAGCTTGTAGCGCTTTTCCATTTCGGCCACGCACCAGTTCAGTCCGTTGGCGGCTTGCTTCATGTCGGTGACCACGGGGCACAGCAGGTGCGGAATGCCCTCGTACACGCTCATTTCAAGCATTTTGGGGTCGATCAGCAGCAGGCGCACGTCCCGGGCATCGGCCTTGTACAGCAGGCTGAGGATCATGGCGTTGATGCCCACCGACTTGCCCGAGCCCGTGGTACCGGCCACCAGGCAGTGCGGCATTTTGGCCAGGTCGGCCACCACCGGGTTGCCCACAATGTCTTTGCCCAAGCCCATGGTGAGCAGGCTTTTGGCCTCGTGGTAAATCTGAGACCCCAGAATTTCGCTCAGCTTGATGGTCTGGCGCTTGGCGTTGGGCAACTCCAGCGCCATGATGTTTTTGCCCGGAATGGTCTCAATCACGCGGATGGACACCAGGCTCAAACTCCGCGCCAGGTCTTTGGCCAGGTTCACCACCTGAGAGCCCTTCACGCCCGTGGCGGGCTCAATCTCGTAACGTGTGATCACCGGGCCGGGCATGGCGGCCACCACGCGCACTTCCACACCAAAGTCTTTCAGCTTCTTTTCAATCAGGCGGCTGGTCATTTCCAGCGTGTCGGCCGACACGGTCTCCTGCCGAGCCAGCGCGCCATCCAGCAAGTCGACTTGCGGCAGGTTGGAGTCGGGCATTTCCTGGAACAAGGGCTTCTGGCGCTCTTTGGCCACGCGCTCGCTGCGGCGTGGCTCTACCACGGTGGGCTCCACGATCAGCACGGGGTCATGGTGGGTTTCGATGATGTCCTCACGCTCTTCGGCCACCACCTCTTCACGCTGGCGGGCCGCTTCCTGACCGATGCGCAGGTCCTGGTCGGCCTCGCGGCGCTCTTTGCGGGACTGGAACCAACCGTCCACGGTCGCACCCAGCCATTGCGCACCTTGCCCCCAGGAGAAGCGAAACACCCCCGCCGTTGTCAACACCAGTACCGCAATGGCCACCAGCGCAGACCCATTGAAACCCAACCAGTGCATGGCCAATGGCCCCAGCCAATGGCCCAGTGCGCCCCCCGCGTGGTCGGGCAGGAGAGGCTCGAGCCGATACAGGCGGCCCCACTCCAACACAGCACTCGAAGCCATCAGCGCAACCAGCATGCCAACGTAACCCAGGCGATGCAACGGTGCCGCGCCCAACCAGGCCCAGAGCCCTCTGGCCTCGGTGTCTGCGTTTGGTTCGGCAGGTTCGGTGCGCAACCAGCGGGCAAGGGATGTGAGCCACGCACGCAGTGCAGCCAGAAACAGCCACCACACCGAAAAACCAAACAAAAAATACCCGCCATCTGCCACCAATGCCCCAAGGCGTCCAGCCCAGTTGTGCGTGCCGTCACCCGTTCCGGTGGTGGACCATGCCGCATCGCCCAGTGAATGGGTGGCGAGGGCAAGAAACGTAAAAACCCAGCCAACAAAACCCGCAAACAGCACCAGTTCGTGGGCAAAACGCCCCACCCCCGACACGGGTTCAGGCTGGTTATTGAGGGTGTTAAGGGAATACGTCATGCGGTTTTCAGGTAAGTATCGACCCCACCAGGGCACTGCGCGGGGTCAGGCGCCTGTCGTGCACCAAGGTGGATCCATCGGGGGTGAGTTCGACAAAACCTCTGTCTTCAAGGTCTTTGATGACACGGCTGACCATCTCGCGAGAGGCACCGATCATTTTGGCCACATCCTGGCGCGATACCCGCCCCGCAATCACCAGCCGCCCACTGGCATCGGGCTTGGCAAAATCGATCAGCACACGGGCCACCCGGCCGTAAACGTCCATCAAGGCCAGTGTTTCGATTTTTCTGTCTGCCTGCCGCAAGCGTTCCACCAACCCCTTCATCACGGCATATGCCATGGCATTGTTCTCGGAAAGGCAACGGGCAAACTCGGCGCGCCCCAAAATGAGCACATCAGTCTGTATGTCTGCTCGCACCGTGGCCGAGTGCGGCTGGTTGTCGATCAGGCTCATTTCACCCAGGTAGTCGCCGGGACTGAGTGTGGCCAAGATCACCTCGCGGCCACGCTCGTTGGCCTTCACCACACGGGCTCGCCCGGTGAGCAATATGCCCAAACTGTTGGTCTTGTGCCCCTGCTCAACGATGGCGTCACCCCGTTTGAAGCGGGCCTTGGTGACAGACGCAGCCACAGCCTCGGCCTGAGAGGGCGTGAGGTTGCAAAACAGCGGAACGCGCCGGATGAGATCAAGATTGGACAAAATGGCCATGGTGGTTTCTCGGGTGTGTGCAAGCTGCACAGCTTGCGTGCAACGGGCTTTCTTACAATGCAGCGGAGTCGGTCACCAGCAGGCAAAGAGCACTGACTGGCACTCCGGATACGCAGCTACAGCCTTACTTGGGGTCCTCAGGCCAACACATCCACATGAAGCATTCTAAAGTTCTGATTTTGGGCTCCGGCCCTGCTGGCTACACGGCCGCCATTTATGCCGCCCGCGCCAATTTGGCCCCCACACTGGTCACCGGCATGGCACAAGGCGGCCAACTGATGACCACCACCGAAGTCGACAACTGGCCGGCTGACGTGCATGGCGTGCAGGGCCCTGACCTGATGCAACGCTTTCAGCAGCACGCCGAGCGTTTCAAAACCGAGATGGTGTTCGACCACATCAACGCCGTCGACCTGAGCAAACGCCCCTTTGTGCTGACCGGCGACAGCGGCCAATACAGTTGCGACGCGCTCATCATCGCCACCGGTGCATCGGCCAAATACCTGGGCCTGCCGTCTGAAGAGGCATTCATGGGCAAAGGCGTGAGTGGCTGCGCCACCTGCGACGGATTCTTTTACCGGGGCCAGCCGGTGGCCGTGGTGGGCGGCGGCAATACCGCTGTGGAAGAGGCGCTGTATCTGTCGAACATCGCCAGCAAGGTCACGCTCGTGCACCGCCGCGACAAGTTCAAGGCCGAAGCCATCATGATCGACCACCTGATGGAGAAAGTGGCTGCAGGCAAGATCGAGCTCAAAACCCATTGTGTGCTCGACGAGGTGCTGGGCGACGTGAAAGGCGTGAACGGCATCCGGTTGAAGAACGTGTTGACCGGCAGCACCGAAAACGTGGACGTGCAAGGCTGCTTCATCGCCATCGGCCACCAGCCCAACACCGACATCTTCAAAGGGCAACTGGAGATGAAAGATGGCTACATCGTGCCACGCTCGGGCTCTAACGGCTTTGCCACCATGACCAGCGTGCCCGGCGTGTTTGCCGCTGGCGACGTGCAAGACCACATCTACCGCCAGGCCATCACCAGTGCCGGCACAGGGTGCATGGCGGCTCTCGACGCCCAGCGTTTCCTGGAACAGGGTGCTGCCTGATCTATAATGCTGGGTTTTCCAGGGTTACCGCCACCCTTTTTCATGGCGAGGTGAGGTTGTCATTCCTGGCCGTCAGGCCACGACAACCGTGTTTATCGGAGTGTCCTTTATGGCACGCGTCTGCGATGTAACGGGCAAAAAGCCCATGGTGGGAAACAACGTTTCCCACGCCAACAACAAAACCAAGCGCCGCTTCCTGCCCAACCTGCAATACCGCCGGTTCTGGGTCGAGAGCGAAAACCGTTGGGTGCGTTTGCGCGTGTCCAGCGCAGCCCTGCGCCTGATCGACAAAAACGGCATTGACGCCGTGCTCGCAGACCTGCGCGCACGTGGCCAAGCCTGATACTGAAAGGAACCGATCATGGCAAGCAAAGGCGGACGCGAAAAAATCAAGCTGGAATCCACTGCAGGTACCGGCCACTTCTACACCACGAACAAAAACAAGAAAACCACGCCTCAAAAGCTGGCTTTCATGAAGTTCGATCCCAAGGCTCGCAAACACGTCGAGTACAAGGAAATCAAGCTGAAGTGATTCACTTCGCCTGAAACAAAAAAGCCGCTGTGTCCCAGCGGCTTTTTTGTTGCCTGCCGCCAAGTGCGGCCGGTCGGACACTCTCAGGACAGGCGCACAGCCCGAAGGGTGTACGAGAACTCCTTGAGAGCGGAAATGCCGCTGTCTTCGGCGCGCTTGCACCAGGCCTGCAGGTCTTTGGCCAGTTGTTCACGGGTGTGTGTCCGGCTGGACCACAACTGGCGCAGTTCTTCACGCATCGCGTACATCTTGTCCAGCACGGGGTGCTCGGCGCGGGCTTGGGCCAACTGGGGGCGCAGCACAGCGGGCACCTTTTCATCATCGCGGTGGAGCCACCGGCGGGCCACTTCCAGCGCCTGAATATTGCCCTGCCCCATGCGGGCAGCCTGGAGTTCTGCCTTGCACGCGCGCCGCATTTCACGGGCGAAGGTGGCCATCACTTCATAGCGGTTGGCAATGATGGCTTCAAGCGTCTGCTCGTCGGCCACGGGTTTGACCATGCCCAACACCATGTGAGGGCTGGTTTTGCGCACCTTGGCCAAGCCGGCCATTTCCAGACAGCGGATGTACAGCCAGCCGATGTCGAACTCATAGGGCTTGACCGACAGTTTTGCCGACGTGGGGTAAGTGTGGTGGTTGTTGTGCAGTTCTTCGCCACCAATCAGGATGCCCCAGGGAGACACGTTGGTGCTGGCATCGGCGGCCTCGAAGTTGCGGTAGCCCCAGTAGTGCCCCAGACCGTTGATGATGCCGGCGGCAGTGATGGGAATCCAGGCCATCTGCACAGCCCAGATGGACAGGCCGATGACCCCGAACAACGCCACGTTGATGACCAACATCACACCCACGCCTTGCCATGAAAAGCGCGTGTACAGGTTGCGCTCAATCCAGTCGTCCGGTGTGCCATGGCCGTAACGGGCCAAGGTGTCGAGGTTCTTGGTTTCCGCGCGGTACAGCTCCGCCCCTTCGGTCAGCACCTTCTTGATGCCGAACACCACCGGGCTGTGCGGATCGCCTTCCTGTTCGCATTTGGCGTGGTGTTTGCGGTGGACCGCAGCCCATTCTTTGGTCACCTGTCCGGTGGTGAGCCAGAGCCAGAAACGGAAAAAGTGCGACGGGATGGCATGCAGCTCCAGTGCCCTGTGCGCCTGGTGACGGTGCAAAAAGATGGTCACACTGGCAATGGTGATGTGCGTCAGCGCCAGCGTGATCAGCACCACCTGCCACCAGGTGGTCTCAATCAGTCCATGGCCCAGCCATTGGATGGCCGCATCAAAAAAACTCATGCTCGACTTTCAACAGGGGAAGGACCGGGGAGTGTGTCACCGGGGGTGCGCGATTTTAGGCGCGGCGCTCTCAAAATGCCAGCGCCCGCCGCTCAGGTTTTGCGTTGCCAGACGGCGGCAAAAAACCCGTCGGTGTCGTGCCGGTGCGGCCACATACGAAGGTAGGGCCCACTGCACAGATGGGCCGACGCATCGGCCGGTGTGCGCCCGCCCGCAAGCGCCTCAGACGAATCTTGAGCCAACAGTCGCTCCAGCAGGCCGGGCACCGGCAGCAGCTCAAAGTCGGGCGCCTCGGCCACCGCCTCGTTTTCTTCGGGCAACACGCTGCAGGTGGCGTACACCAAGCGGCCTCCGGCTTTCACCAGCCGCTGCGCACTGCCCAGGATGGCAATTTGTTTGGCTTGCAGCTCCAGCACACCCGCTGCGGTTTGCCGCCATTTCAAATCGGGGTTGCGGCGCAGGGTGCCCAGGCCCGAACAGGGCGCGTCCACCAGCACCCGGTCCATCTTGCCCGCCAAGCGTTTGATGCGCTCGTCGCGTTCGTGGGCGATGGCCACAGGATGCACATTGGACAGGCCGCTGCGGGCCAGCCGGGGCTTCAAGGCATCAAGCCTGTGAGCCGACACGTCAAACGCGTACAGCCGCCCGGTGTTGCGCATGGTGGCGCCAATGGCCAGGGTTTTGCCACCCGCACCGGCGCAAAAATCGGCCACCATTTCGCTGCGCTTGGCTTCGAGCAGCCAGGCCAGCAGTTGCGAGCCTTCGTCTTGCACTTCCAGCTCGCCAGCGATAAACGCGGGCAGCTTGTTGATGGCGGGCTTGCCTTGCAGCCTGATGCCCCAGGGCGAATACGGCGTAGGGACACCTTGTATAGCAGCCTTCGCAATCTGGCCAAGCGCTACAGGCCTTTTTTGCTTGTAAATATTCACGCGCAAGTCCAACCCAGCAGGCTCGTTCATGCGCTTGGCCAGCGCTTCAAACTCGTCGCCCACCTGGGCTTTGAGCGGGGCCACCAGCCAGTCGGGCAGGTTGTGGCGGTGGTGGGCCATCAGCTCGTCGGGGCGCACGCGGGCGGTACCGTCCAGCCACAAGCATTCCTGCTCGGTCAGGGCAGACTTGATGAAATTGCGGTCGCCATGAAAACCCAAAATGGCCAAGCGGCGCTCGCGCGGGCCTGAGCCCGAGCGGGCCAGGTGCTCGAACAGCAGCTTCTGCCGCAGCACGGCATACGTGGTCTCGGCCAGGGTGTTGCGCTCGCGCGGGCCGAGGTTGCGGTTCTCACGAAAAAAACGGGACACCACGGCATCGGCCGGGTGGTCAAACTTCAATACCAGTTGCACCAGGGCGGTGCAAGCGTCTAACAGGGCTTTGGGGTGCATGGGGTGGATTGTCCCACGCACCCCGTCATGGGCGTTGACCCATGACCGGTGCGGGATAATCCCGCCCCATGTCTGACATTGAAAACCAGGTGCGCCGTCGCCGCACCTTTGCCATCATCTCCCACCCCGACGCCGGTAAAACCACGCTCACCGAGAAGCTGCTGCTGTTCTCGGGCGCCATCAACATAGCCGGATCGGTCAAGGCCCGCAAGGCCGCACGCCAAAAGCAGCGCGGCATTTCCGTGGCATCGAGCGTGATGCAGATGGAATACCGCGACTGCGTCATCAACCTGCTCGACACCCCCGGCCACCAAGATTTTTCTGAAGACACCTACCGCGTGCTGACCGCCGTGGACGCAGCGCTGATGGTGATTGACGCGGCCAACGGCGTGGAGCCCCAAACCCGCCGATTGCTGCAAGTCTGCCGCGCCCGCAACACGCCCATCCTCACCTTTGTGAACAAGATGGACCGCGAGGTGCAGGCCCCGCTGGACGTGATGGACGAAATCGAGCGCGAACTCGGCATGACCGTGGTGCCGTTCACGTGGCCCGTGGGCATGGGCAAACAGTTCCACGGCGTGTACGACCGTCGCACCGACCAGATGCGCGTATTTGCCGCCGGTGAGGACCGCGCAGGCGGCGAGGAAGAAGTACTGGCCGGCCGTGACAACGCCGTGACCGCCCAACGCTTTGGCATGGAATGGACCCAGGCCAAAGACGAAATGGAGCTGGTGGAAGGCGCATCACCTGCCTTTGACGAAGCCGAGTTTCTGGCCGGGCGCCAGACGCCCATGCTGTTCGGCTCGGCCATCAACAACTTCGGCGTGCGCGAGGTGCTGGACGCGCTGGTGGACCTGGCCCCACCGCCCGGCCCCAAGCCGTCCATACAGCGTGTGGTGCAACCCACCGAGCCCAAGTTCACCGGCGTAGTTTTCAAAATCCAGGCCAACATGGACCCGGCGCACCGCGACCGCATTGCCTTTGTGCGCGTGGCCAGCGGCAAGTTCGAGCGTGGCATGCCCCTGAAGGTGGTGCGCAGCGGCAAGGTCATCAAGCCCAACACCGTGGTCACCTTCATGAGCCAGCGGCGCGAACTGCTGGACGAGGCTTTTGCCGGTGACATCATCGGCATTCCCAACCACGGTGTGCTGCAACTGGGCGACACGCTCACCGAAGGTGAACAACTGCAGTTCACTGGCCTGCCCTTCTTTGCACCCGAAATCATCCGCAGCGTGGAAGTGGCCGACCCGCTGCGCGGCAAGCAACTGAAAGCAGGTCTGACGCAGCTGGGTGAAGAAGGGGCCATTCAGGTCTTCCGCCCCATCGCAGGCAGCGTGCTGATGCTGGGTGCCGTCGGCCAGTTGCAGTTTGAAGTGGTGGCGCACCGGCTGGAAGCCGAATACGGCGTGAAAGCCCGCATCACCCACAGCACCTACCAGGTGGCCCGCTGGGTGACTTGCGCGCCCGAAGACGGCGGCGAGCAGGAACTGAAGCGCTTCATCGACGCCAACCAGCACCGCGTGGCGCTGGACGCGGTGGACGCCCCCACCCTGCTGGTGGACCACAACGCCACCCTTCGCGCCGTGGAGGCCAACTGGCCCAAGAGCATGCGGGGCTGGTGTTCCACAAGGCGATGTGAAGCGCACCTCCGGTTATTTGACGGTGGCAAGCCGCAGAAAATGCCTTCATGAACACCCCCGCCGACACCCTGCGCCACCACCTCGCTGAGGTGGATCGCCTGCGCGAGGCCGCTTGGGCAGCCTCCGCTCCCTTGCAGGCAGCACTGGCGGCTGTACGAGGTGTGCAGGTGCAGCGGTTCCACTTCACCTACGCCGACTTTCTGGCCAGCCCGCGCCACGGGCAGGCGGCGCGGTTCTTTTTGAACGAGTTGTACGGCAGCCACGACTACCGACAGCGCGATGCGCAGTTTGCCCGCATTGCAGGGGCCATCGAGCGGCTGTTTCCGGCCAAAGTGATGGCGCTGGCAGTACAACTGGCCGAGGTGCACGCCCTCACTGAAACGCTGGACTGGCAATTGGCCCAGGCGTGGTCAGCAGTGCCAGGGCCCACGCCCTGTTCGCCGGAGGAAACAGCCAATCGATACCTGACCTGCTGGCGGCAGGTGGGTCGGCCAACAGATCGCGAACGCCAGTTACAGGCCGTGATGGCGCTGGGCTGGCAACTGGCCGAGGTGGTGCGCATTCCAGGCCTTCGCATGGCCTTGCGGCTGATGCGCAAGCCAGCACACGCCGCTGGGCTGTCAGTACTTCAGGAGGTGCTGGAAAACGGCTTTGATGCGTTCACATCCATGGGCCAGCCTGACGGTTTTCTGCACGAAGTGCACACGCGGGAAAGCGACTGGATCGGCAGCTTCTTTGATGCAGATCTGCCTGCCATCACACAACGGCTGGCGTTGACACTGAACCTCGGTAAAAAGGGTTGAACCTAAATCCGGCAGTGACACCGTGGACGACAGGGCATATGGAGGTCTGAACGGCCCATGTGTCGGCGCGATTTTGTCGCTCACGTAGCGCACCAGCACCGCCAATGGACCTGCTGAGGTGAACTGCTCCGCAGTGGCCCTGACAAGCTGCAAGGCGGCACTGGTGTTGGCGCTCAGTCCCCCAAAAAGCCACCCGAAGGTGGCGGGGGAATGGACGGAATCAGTTGTTTCCGAGGGCGATGCCTTCGCGGCGAGGGTCGGCACCGCCCGCCCAGGTACCGGCGGCCGGGTTGCGCGCCAGAAGCCCTGTCTGTCCGCCGGTCCGGTAGCCGTTGAACACGATGCCGTGAAGGCCGCTGGTGAACGCGGTGGACTGGGCCACTGTGTGTCCGCGGGCCTTGAGGTCGTCACGAATCGCTGCCGTGTCGATCACCGAACCTTTCTCGATCGACGTGGTGGCATTGGTCTGGGCACCGAAGTTGGGCAGGTTGATGGCCTGCTGCACATTGAGTTTCCAGTCGATCATGCCGATCAGCGACTTGGTGGTGTATTGAATGATGGCGCTGCCACCCGGCGAGCCGATCAGGGCTTCCAGGTCGCCCGAAGCGGTGTTGAACACCAGGGTCGGCGCCATTGAACTTCTGGGGCGCTTGAGAGGCTGCACCCGGTTGGCCACCACGCTGCCGTCAGGGTCCTTGTCGGTGAATGAGAAATCGGTCAGCTGGTTGTTGAGCAGGAACCCGCGCACCATCTGCAGACTGCCAAAGCCGTTTTCGATGGTGGTGGTCATGGACACTGCATTGCCATTGCGGTCCACGATGGACATGTGGCTGGTGGATGGCAGGTTCGCAGACGTATCTGTTCCCAGCGGGCTGTAAACCCCAGCCGGCGTGCCAGCCGTCGGGGTGCCGATGGACTTCTTCATGTCGATCAGCTTGGCCCGCTGGTTCAGGTAGACCGGATCAACCAGGCCCGCCTGCGGCAGGGTGATGAAGTCGGGGTCGGCGATGTATTTCGCCCGGTCGGCATAGGCCAGGCGGTAGGCTTCGGAAATCACATGGACCGAGTCGGCGCTGTTGGCCTTCATGCCGGCCAGGTCGAAGTTCTGCACGATGCCCAGGGTCTGCAGCGTGGTGATGCCACCCGAGCTCGGTGGCGGCATGCCGCAGATGCGGTAGCTTGTCCGGTAGGTGGCACACACCGGGGTGCGCACCTTGCTGGTGTAGCCGCTGAGGTCGGCCAGGGTCATGCGGCCCGGGTTCGCGGGGTGGCTGGCCACCTTGTTGACGATGTCCTGGGCAATGGGGCCGGTGTAGAACGCATTGGCACCTCCGGCTGCAATCGCCCGGAAGGTGGCTGCAAGCTCGGGATTTTTCAGCAGCGTGCCGGTGGCTTTGGCTGTGCCGTCGGCATTCAGAAAATAGCTGGCACCCGGCTCGCCCTGGGCCTTGATGCGCGCGGCGCTGCCGGCAATCGACACGCTCATGCGTTCGCTGATGGGGAAACCGTCCTCCGCCAGTTTGATGGCCGGCGCAAACAAATCGGCCCAGGCCAGCTTGCCGTGCGCCTTGTGAGCGGCTTCTAGCATGCGCAACAGACCGGGCGTGCCGACGGAAAGACCACCGTCAACGGCCGCCAGAAAACCCAGCGGCTTTCCGTCTTTGTCCAGGAACATGTTGGCAGTAGCGGAAGCCGGCGCGGTTTCGCGACCATCGTAGGCCAGCACCTTATTGCCGCTCTTGTCGAAATGCAGCATGAACGCCCCACCCCCGATACCCGAAGACTGGGGCTCCACCAGGTTCAGCACCATTTGCACCGCGATCGCGGCGTCAACCGCACTACCGCCCCGCGCCAGAATGTCCACACCGGCCCTGACCGCGATCGGATTGGCTGCCGACACCATGTCCTGGTTGGCGTAGGCAATGGGCTTGGTGGTGTAGCCTGACGGGGGCTCGGGTGGAACAAACTGCTCGGTCGGCTCCGCAAGCAATTCGTCGCCGCCACCCAGACAGGCACTCAAACTCAGGGCAGCCAGGACGGCCAGACCTGTCCGGCGGGACACGGGAAACATCTTCATGGTTTTTGCCTTTCGGTGAAAAAAAGTGAGCTCAGGTTAACAAAATCCGTGCCAACCCTTGCGTCACCCAGGGAACAGGTCGGGCGGAGCAGCCCTGTCAGACCACCCGCTGCGTCTGCACCCCCAAGCCTTCCACGCCCAACCGCATGGTTTGCCCGGCGCGCAAATACATCGGGGGTTTGTGGCCCATGCCCACGCCGGGCGGCGTGCCGGTGGTGATGACATCGCCCGGCTGCAAGGTGGTGAAGCGGCTCAGATAGCTGACCAGAAACGCCACGCCGTACACCATGGTGGCGGTGCTGCCGTTTTGGCGCAGCTGGCCGTCCAACTCCAGCCACAGCTTCAGGGCCTGCGGATTGGGCACTTCGTCGGCCGTCACCAGCCAGGGGCCTATGGGGCCGAAGGTGTCAAAGCCCTTGCCCTTGTCCCAGGTGCCGGCGCGCTCCAACTGGTATTCGCGCTCGGACACGTCGTTCACCACACAGTAACCCGCCACGTGGTTCAGCGCATCGGCCTCGGCGATGTAGCGCCCGCCCTGGCCAATGACCACGCCAAGCTCCACTTCCCAATCGGTTTTCACCGAACCACGGGGGAGTTGCACCGCATCGTCAGGGCCGCAGATGCAACTGGTCCATTTGGTGAACACCACCGGCTCGGGCGGCACGGCCATGCCAGCCTCGGCTGCGTGGTCGGCGTAGTTCAGGCCAATGCCCAGGAACTTGCCCACCTGCCCCACACAGGCGCCCAGCCGCAGGTCCTGCTGCGGCACACCGGGCACCAGGGGCAGGCTGTCGATGTCCAGCGCCTTCAACCGGGCCAGGCTGGCGGGCAGCAGGGCGTCGCCGGCCAGGTCGGGCAGCACGGTTGACAGGTCGCGCACGCGGCCCTGTGCGTCGAGCACACCGGGCTTCTCTTGGCCTACCGGGCCGTAACGCAGCAATTTCATGGCGATTTCCTTGTAGCTACAAACCCATGCACAGCAAGCGACAGAGGCATTTTTTAATTGAAAATTAATCCAAACCAGCCAGCAGGCGCTCCACCGCGCGGGGGTAAATGAGGTGCTCTTGCGTCAGCACCCTGGCGGCCAGCGCTTGGGCCGTGGCGCCGGGGATGATGGGCACCACAGCTTGGTCGAGTATCTGGCCGTGGTCCAGCTCCGGGGTGACACGGTGCACGGTGGCACCGGCAAACTTGCAACCCTCGTCAATGGCCCGCTGGTGCGTGTTCAGCCCGGTGAAGGCGGGCAACAGGCTGGGGTGGATGTTGACCAGCCGCCCGTCGTAATGCGCCACAAACCCTGGTGTGAGGATGCGCATGAACCCAGCCAGCACCACCAGCGCGGGGTCAAAACCATCGATTTCGGCCATCAGCGCCGCGTCAAACGCCTCGCGGCTGGCAAAGGCTTTGTGGTCGACCACGGCAGTGGGCAGGCCATGGCTGCGGGCAAAGGCCAGACCGGCGGCATCGGCCTTGTTGCTCAGCACTGCGGCCACGCGGGCACCCACGCGTTGTGCCCATTGGCGTTGCTCGGCGACGCGCACAAGGGCTTGCATGTTGGAGCCGCTGCCAGAGATCAAAATGACGATGTTTTTCATGACCTGACCGAGTGTAATGACCCCCCTATGAACGCCGCCTACTCCCCCGCCCTGCGCCCTTTGTCACCCGCCGAATCCCGCGTGCTGGGCACGCTGATGGAAAAAGCCCGCACCGTGCCCGACAGCTACCCCTTGTCGATGCAAGCCCTGCTGACCGGCTGTAACCAGAAAACCACCCGCGACCCGGTGATGAACCTGACCGAAGGCCAGGTGGCCGAGGCGTTGGATGAACTCAAAGCCCTGGCCTTGGTGGTGGAACAAAGCGGTGCGCGGGTGCCCCGCTACAGCCACAACTTCCAGCGCGTGGTGGGCGTGCCCGAGCAGGCCGCCGCCCTGTTGGGCCTGCTGATGCTGCGCGGCCCGCAAACCGCGGGCGAACTGCGCATCAACAGCGAACGCTGGCACCGCTTTGCCGACATTTCGTCGGTGGATGCCTTTTTGGAAGAGCTGCAAGACCGCAGCACCGACAAAGGTGGCCCCCTGGTCGTCAAACTGCCCCGCGCCCCCGGCACCCGCGAGCAGCGCTGGGCCCACCTGCTGTGCGGCGAGGTGGACCTGACGCAAACCCCCACAGGCCCGACCAGCAGCGCGGCCACAGAGGACGAGGTGATCGCTCTCACCCGCCGCGTGGCCACGCTGGAAAGCGAAGTGGCCTCTCTGCAACGCACGCTTGCGCAGTTGTGCGAGCAACTGGGCGTCACCCCAAGCTGAAGCTGCGGCAAACACTGGGTGAAACCCTGATCTGTCCCACGCTGGACAAGCCAGAAAAGAACGGGCGTGCTAAAAACCGACACCGTTCACAGGAGACAGCGCATGGATTTGGCTTTCACGCCCGAAGAGCAGCAGTTTCGCGAAGAGGTGCGCGCCTGGGTGGCCGCACACCTGCCCGCCGACATTTCGCACAAAGTGCACAACGCCCTGCGCCTGACGCGGGACGACCACCAGCGGTGGGCCAAAATTCTGGGGGCCAAAGGCTGGCTGGGTTTCGGCTGGCCCCAGCAGTTCGGCGGCCCGGGCTGGACCGCGATTCAGAAACACCTGTTTGAAGAAGAGTGCGCGCTCGCCGGTGCACCTCGCATCGTGCCGTTTGGGCCGGTGATGGTGGCCCCGGTCATCATGGCCTTCGGCAATGCCGAGCAGCAACAGCGCTTTTTGCCCGGCATTGCCAGCGGCGAGGTGTGGTGGAGCCAGGGCTACAGCGAGCCCGGCTCGGGCTCTGATCTGGCCAGCGTCAAGTGCCGCGCCGAGCGGGTGGGCGACAAGTACATCGTCAACGGCCAGAAAACCTGGACCACGCTGGGCCAGTACGGCGAGTGGATTTTTTGCCTGGTGCGCACCAGCACCGAAGGCAAGCCACAAACCGGCATCAGCTTTTTGCTGATCGACATGAAAACCCCCGGCGTGACGGTGCGGCCCATCAAGCTGCTGGACGGCGAGTGCGAGGTGAACGAAGTCTGGTTCGACAACGTCGAAGTGCCTGCAGAAAACCTGGTGGGTGAAGAAAACAAGGGCTGGAACTACGCCAAGTACCTGCTGGCCCACGAGCGCACCAACATTGCCGATGTGAACCGCGCCAAGCGCGAGCTGGAGCGACTCAAGCGCATTGCCAAGGCAGAAGGCGTGTGGGCTGACCAGCGCTTCCGCGACCAGATTGCCCTGCTGGAGGTGGACGTGGTGGCGCTGGAAATGATGGTGCTGCGCGTGCTGAGCGCCGAGAAAAGCGGCAAACAAAGCCTGGACATTGCGGGCCTGCTGAAAATTCGCGGCAGCGAGATCCAGCAGCGTTATGCCGAGCTGATGATGCTGGCCGCCGGCCCCTACAGCCTGCCCTTCGTGTTCGAAGCCATGGACGCAGGCTGGCAAGGCGACGCGGCGCTGGGCCTCTCCGAGTTCCCCGGGGGCAACCTGGCCAATGCGCCGCTGGCCAGCACTTACTTCAACATGCGCAAAACCACCATTTACGGCGGCAGCAACGAGGTGCAACGCAACATCGTTGCCCAAACCGTGCTCGGCTGAACCAGGACAACCACATGGACTTCGATTTCTCCGACGACCAGGCGCAACTGGCCGATGCCGTCACCCGCTGGGTGGACAAGGCCTACACCTTCGAGCGCCGCCGCGCCGTCACCGCAGCAGGCGGTTTTGACCGCGCGGCCTACAACGAGTTGGCCGAACTGGGCCTGACCGGTCTGACCGTGCCTGAAGCACACGGCGGTTTGGGCATGGGGCCAGTCGACAGCATGGTGGTCATGCAGGCACTGGGTCAGGGCCTGGTGCTCGAACCCCTGGCGCAAACCCTGGCCGCCAGCACCGTGCTGGCCCACACCGCTCCGGACGACGTGCAGGCGCAGTGGCTGCCGCGCATCGCCAGCGGCGAAGCGCTGGTGGTGCTGGCGCATCAGGAGCGCAAGGCCCGTTACCAATTGGGCATTTGTGAAGCAAAAGCGGCTCCATCGCTTGATGGGTGGACAGTTTCAGCTATCAAACACATGGTTCCCGTGGGGGACCAGGCAGATGCCTCGCTGGTGCCCGCACGCATTGCAGATGCCTCAGGCGACCGCATGGCGCTGTTTCTGGTCGAGCGCACAGCCCCCGGTGTGATGACCACCGGCCACGCCACGCAAGACGGTGGCCGTGCGGCCAATGTCACGCTCACCGATGCCCCGGCCACCCTCGTCACGCGCAACGGCCTGGCCGCGCTGGAACTGGCGGCTGATGTGGCCCTTGCCGCCCTGTGCGCGGAGGCCGTCGGCGTGATGGATAAAACCGTAGCGCTCACCGTGGAGTACATGAATACGCGCAAACAGTTTGGTGTGGTCATTGCCAGCTTCCAGGCCCTGCGGCACCGCGTGGCCGACATGAAGATGCAGCTGGAACTGGCCCGCAGCATGAGCTACTACGCCACGCTCAAGATGGGTGCACCCGCCGCCGAGCGCAGCCTGGCGCTGTCACGCGCCAAGGTTCAACTCGGCCACAGCATGCGTTTTGTGGGCCAACAGGCGGTGCAGTTGCATGGCGGCATGGGCGTGACCGATGAAATGCTGGTCAGCCACTGCTTCAAGCGCCTCACACAAATTGAAATGACCCTGGGTGACACACTGCACCACTTGGGCGTGGTGAGCGACAACATGCAGGAAACCGCAGGCGTCTTCGCCTGACAAGCCGCCCACCGGGGCGCTGGTTGGTCAGCGACCCAGCGCGACCTTTACCTTGTCGAGCGCCTCTTTCAGCAGGGGCACCTTGATGGGTTTGGCCACGTAGTCATTCATGCCGCACGCCAAGCAACGCTCGCGGTCGCCCACCATGGCGTTGGCCGTCATGGCAATCACGGGGATGTCAGGCTGCAACACCCCGTGTCCACCGGCGCGCAACTGGCGGGTGGCGTCAAACCCGTCCATCACCGGCATCTGACAGTCCATGAACACGGCATCGAAGCGGCGGCTTGCCAGCATGTCCAGCGCCTCTTTACCGTGGGCCACCGCTGTCACCGCGTGGCCCATGCGCTGCAACAGCGCCCTGGCAAGTGCCTGGTTGATGGCGTTGTCCTCCACCAGCAACAACTGCAGCCCGCCGGGCGCAGCAGCAGACACCACCGGTGCCACCACGTCTGCAGCCTCAGCCACCGGCACAGGATGGGGCACAGCAACCGGCAAGGGCATGCTGAGCGGCATTTCCACACGATCCTCGGCGAGTTCGGACTGCGCAGGCTCCACAGGCACCTCAAACCAGAAAGTCGAACCTTGGTTGCGTGCGCTGGTGACACCAATTTGCCCCGACATCAGCGTGACCAGCCGCTTGCTGATCGACAGCCCCAGCCCGGTGCCCCCAAACTGGCGGCTGTTGGACGCGTCCACCTGCTGGAAAGGCTGGAACAGACGTGGAATGTCGCCGGGTGAAATGCCAATGCCCGTGTCCTGTACCTCGAAGCGCAGGCACAGGCCGCCTGGAAAATCGGGTACCAACCTCGCAGTCACCGACACCGAGCCCCGGTGGGTGAATTTCACGGCATTGGCCACCAGGTTCAACAACACCTGACGCAGCCGCTGCTGGGAACCGTGCACCACACGGGGCACATCGGCATCGAAATACTGGTGGAACACCAGGCGCTTTTCGCGGATGCGCACGCTCACGAGGTTTTCCACTTCGTCAAGCAACTGGCGCAGGTCAAAGTCCACCAGCTCCAGCTCCAGCTTGCCCGCTTCGATCTTTGAAAAGTCGAGGATGTCGTTGACGATGCTCAGCAAACCTTCACCACTGGCCTCGATGGCTTTGGCAAAACTGCGCTGCTCCTCCGTCAGGGCGGAGTCGAGCAGCAACTGGGTCATGCCGATGATGCCATTCATGGGCGTGCGGATTTCGTGGCTCATGTTGGCCAGGAATTCGCTTTTGGCGCGGTTTGCGTCGGTGGCATCGCGGGCCATGTCGCGCACCAACTGGAGGGTTTGCACCATTTCTTCGTTCAGCACTTCTGCCCGGGTGCGCGCCTCGATCAACTGTTGTTCGGCCGCCCTGCGGGCCGAAATATCGGCAAAGCTCCCCACCATGCGTTTGGGTGAGCCGTCGGCGTTGCGCTCCACCACGTCACCACGGTCCAGCACCCAGATTTCGCGGCCGTCGGGGCGCAGCATGCGGTGTTCGTGACTGTAAGGGCCAACGCCTTCAAGGCAGGCATTCACCGCAGCCATGACCCCGGGCTTGTCGTCCGGGTGCAGCAACGATGAAAACTCCTCCATCGAGTTGGACAACTGTGCCGGGTCCAGCCCGAGAACCTCGGCCCAACGGGCGTTGTGGCGAACCACGCCGGTTGCCACCTCCCAATCCCACACGCCCTCGCCCGTGACCTTCAGCACGTGGGACAGCTGGGCTTCACTGGCCTCCGCGCGCAACTGCGCCTCGCGCACCTGGGTGATGTCGTTGGCAATGACCAGAATCTGCAGGTTGCCATCGGCATCGCGCAGCGGCTTCTTGATGGACTGGAAATAGCGCACCTGGCCCGTGGCCACGTCGGTGGACTCTTCAAACACCACCTCGGTTTCGAAGCGGCGCATGATGCCCTGAATGTTCTCCAGGAAAAACGCCACCTGCTCACGGTTCGGGTTGAAAGCGCCGTCGTCTTTGCCCACCAGGCCTTCTGCCATACAACTGCGCCAAAGCGCGGTTGCCCAGCAGGAACCGGCCGTGCCAGTCCTTCAGCAGAATGATGTTGGGGTTCTCGTCGATGACCGTTCGCAGCAAGCCCCAGTTGGCGTTCAAGGCCCCCCCGGACGCCTGCCCCTGATCAGGCACTGCCGCGCCAGCCACAGGGGGCTGGTCAGGCAAGGGGGCAGGGGCGGAAACGTCAGAAGACATCGACAAGCACTTTCAGAACAGATGTCGCGCGGTTCGCGCGGGTGCGCAATTTTGCATCACCCGCGTGATAAAACACACTGTTTATGCGCGCAGGCCTAGACCATCAGGCATGCAAACGCGAGTGGCGTGGCAGGTGCGCCATCAAAAACTCCATCTGGTCAGCCAGTATGCGGCGGTTTCGCAGAATGAAGTCTTCCCACAGGCTGGGCACATAGGGTGCGTATAGCAGTGGCATGCCCGCCTGCTCGGGGGTGCGGTTGCCTTTGCGATGGTTGCATGAGCGGCAAGCCGTGACGACATTCATCCAGGCATCGGGGCCGCCTTTGCTCGCGTGAGGTCGAGTTCCTGAAAGTGGTCTCCGCAGTAAGCGCACAGGTTTCGGTCGCGGGCAAACAGTTTGGGGTTGGTGATGCTGGGCGTGGCGCCAAAGGGATTGGCTCCACCAAAACCCTGCGTGCCAATGATGGAGTTCACGGTGATGACTGATTGCAAACCTGTCAGCGCGTTGTGCCCACCGTGGAACACGGCCACCTCGCTGCCCATTTCCCAGCGCACCTGACCGGCGGCGTAATGCAGCACAGCCTCTTCCAGGCTGATCCAGGATTGCGGCAACCCCTGACCCGAGAGCTTCAAGACTTTCAAAACCACCTCCAGCGAACGCGGCCATGAACACTCACCCCAGCGCTGCCTCACGACTGTTCCAACCAGCACCGTGGAACAATAGAGAAAGACAACGCGTTTCAATATAACGCGCCGCTGTGACAAACGCCGCCCAGCCACCCCAATAGCCATGAAGATTTTCAGAGGTCTGCACCACATGCCCCGACGCCCCAACGGCGAAGCGGAGGGCTGCGCACTCACCATCGGCAACTTCGACGGCGTGCACCGGGGCCATAAGGCCATGCTGGCCCTGCTGAACAACGAAGCCCGCCACCGGGGCGTACCCAGCTGCGTGATGACCTTCGAGCCCCACCCGCGCGACTTTTTTGCCGCCCAACAGCGCAAACCCGACTTCGCCCCTGCGCGCATCGCCACCTTGCGTGACAAGCTCACAGAGCTGGCCCGCTGCGGGGTGGACCGTTGCCTGGTGCTGCCCTTCAACGCACGCTTGGCAACGCAAACCGCAGCAGACTTCATCACCGACACGCTGGTGGACGCCTTGGGCGTGCGCTACGTGCTGGTGGGCGACGATTTTTGTTTTGGCGCGGGCCGCAAGGGCGACTACGCCATGCTCGACGCCGCCGGTGCCCACCATGGATTCGACGTGGCGCGCATGCAGTCGTATGAGGTGCACAGCCTGCGCGTGTCCAGCTCTGCCGTGCGCCAGGCGCTGGGCGAGGGCCGCATGGCCGACGTGGCTGCGCTGCTGGGCAGGCCGTACAGCATTTCGGGCCATGTGGTGCACGGCCGCAAGCTTGGGCGCGAGCTGGGTGCGTCTGCCCCCGGCGCAGGCGACGGCTTTCGCACCCTGAACCTGCGGTTTGCCCACTGGAAACCCGCCGCCAGCGGCATTTTTGCGGTGCAGGTGCACGGCCTGCATCCCAACCCGTCGGCACCGCCACTGGCCGGTGTGGCCAACCTGGGCGTGCGCCCTTCGCTCGACCCCGACGATGTGAACGGCGGGCGCGTGCTGCTGGAAACCCATTGCCTGGACTGGCCTGCCGAGGTGGCTGCCCACCTCGGAGCCGAGGGTGCCTACGGTAAAATCGTGCGCGTGGACCTGCTGCACAAACTGCATGACGAACTGAAATACGACAGTCTCAACGCCCTGACCCAGGGCATTGCCAAAGACTGCGACGATGCACGCACTTTTTTTGCTGCCTCCCACGCACAAACCCGTCGCCAGACCACGCGCGATCGAATTTAGCCCCCACCCTTGTGCTGTGTGGCGTGGTCGCCACCCGGCGTACCCGCTTCGCAGCATCGCCTTGTCGGCTGTGCGCCCCAAGCCCCTCGGGGCACTCCGCATCCTCGCACCCAACCGTTCGCCCCATGTCTGACACCAAACCCACAGCCGCCGCCGATTACCGAGCCACGCTCAACCTGCCCGACACCCCCTTCCCGATGCGCGGCGACCTGCCCAAGCGCGAACCGGGCTGGGTGAAGGCCTGGGAAGACAACGGCCTGTACAACAAGCTGCGCGAAGCCCGCAAAGGTGCGCCCAAGTTCATCCTGCACGACGGCCCGCCCTACGCCAACGGCCAGATCCACATCGGCCACGCGGTGAACAAGGTGTTGAAGGACATGATCGTCAAGGCACGCCAGCTCAAGGGCCTGGACGCGCAGTACATCCCCGGCTGGGACTGCCACGGCCTGCCGATTGAAAACGCCATTGAAAAGCTGCACGGCCGCAACCTCAGCCGCGACGACATGCAGGCCAAGGCCCGCGCCTTTGCCACCGAGCAGATCGCGCAGCAAATGGCCGACTTCAAACGCCTGGGCGTGCTGGGCCAGTGGGACCGCCCCTACCGCACCATGGACTTTGCGACCGAGGCCAACGAAATCCGCGCCTTCAAGCGCGTGATGGAGCGCGGCTTCGTGTACCGGGGCCTGAAGCCCGTGTACTGGTGTTTTGACTGCGGCAGTTCACTGGCCGAATTCGAGATCGAATACCAGGACAAAAAGAGCCAGACGCTGGACGTGGCATTTCCATGTGCCGAACCCGACAAGCTGGCCGCCGCGTTCGGCCTGCATGGCCTGACCAAAGAAGCCTTTGTGGTCATCTGGACCACCACTGCCTGGACCATTCCCGCCAACCAGGCGCTCAACCTGAACCCCGAGCTGATCTACGCCCTGGTGGACACGCCCAAGGGCCTGCTGATCCTGGCCGAAACGCTGGTGGAAAAGTGCCTGACACGCTACGGACTGGAGGGCACCATCATTGCCCACGCCAAGGGTGCCAAGCTGGAAAAAATCAACTTCCGTCACCCGCTGGCGCATGTGGATGCGGGCTACGACCGCCTGTCCCCCGTGTTCCTGGCCGACTACGCCACCGCTGATGACGGCACCGGCATCGTGCACTCGTCGCCAGCCTATGGCGTCGACGACTTCAACAGCTGCGTGGCCAACGGCTTTGCCTACGACGACATCCTGAACCCCGTGCAAGGCAACGGCCAGTACGAGGCCGAGCTGCCACTGTTCGGTGGCATGAACATCTGGAAGGCCTGCCCTGTCATCATCGACACGCTGCGTGACAACGGCCGCCTGATGGCCACCGAGGTCATCACCCACAGCTACCCGCACTGCTGGCGGCACAAAACGCCCGTCATTTATCGCGCTGCCGCACAGTGGTTCGTGCGCATGGACGAGGGCGACGGCATTTTCACCACCGACAAAGCGCCACAAACCCTGCGCCAGATGGCCCTGGCTGCCATTGAAGAGACAGGCTTCTTCCCCGAAAACGGCAAAGGCCGCCTGCGCGACATGATTGCCAACCGGCCCGACTGGTGCATCAGCCGCCAGCGCAGCTGGGGGGTGCCCCTGCCCTTCTTGCTGCATGTGGACACTGCCGAGCCGCACCCACGCACGCCCGAGATCGTTGACCTGGCAGCCGCAGTGGTGGAGCAAGGTGGCATCGAGGCGTGGAGCAAGCTGACGGTTGCAGACATTTTGGCCCGCATCGCAGATGGTGCCGACGCTTCAAGCTATACAAAAAGCACCGATATCCTGGAAGTGTGGTTTGACTCCGGCACCACCCACACCACGGTGCTCAAAGGCAGCCACGGCCAGACACGTGCCGACGGCAGCCTGGCCCACGCGCACGACGACGGCTGCGAGGCCGACCTGTACTTGGAAGGCCACGACCAGCACCGCGGCTGGTTCCATTCATCGCTCTTGACCGCCTGCGCCATGTACGGCCGCGCGCCGTACAAAGGCCTGCTGACCCACGGTTTCACCGTGGACGGCCAGGGCCGCAAGATGAGCAAAAGCGTGGGCAACGTGGTGGCCCCGCAAACCATCAGCGAAAAAATGGGCGCGGAAATCATCCGCCTGTGGTGCGCCAGCACCGACTACTCGGGTGACCTGGGGATCGACGACAAGATCCTTGCCCGCGTGGTGGATGCCTACCGCCGCATCCGCAACACGCTGCGCTTTTTGCTGGCCAACATTTCCGACTTCAACCCCGCCACCGACACCGTGGCCGATGCCGATCTGCTGGAAATCGACCGCTACGCGCTGGCGCGTGCGGCGCAGTTGCAAACCGACATCCTGTCGCACTATGAGAAGTACGAATTCCACCCCGTGGTCGCCAAGTTGCAGCTGTATTGCAGCGAAGACCTGGGTGGCTTCTACCTCGACGTGCTGAAAGACCGGCTGTACACCACGGCTCCCAACTCCAAAGCCCGCCGCAGCGCGCAGACGGCGCTGTACCGCATCACACACGCATTCGTGCGCTGGATGGCACCCTTCCTGAGCTTCACCGCCGAAGAGGCCTGGGGCTTCATGGGCCAGAAGGATGCGCCGCACAGCGAATCCATCTTCATGGAAACCTACACCGTGTGGCCCGCACCCGACGCCGCCAGCGAAGCGCTGCTGGCCAAGTGGCAGCGCATCCGCGAGATCCGCGACCTGGTGAACAAGGAAATCGAGGCGGTGCGCACGACAGGCGCTGTGGGCTCGTCGCTGCAAGCGAACGTGACGCTGACCGTACCGAGCGAAGACCACGCTGTGCTGGCCAGCCTGGGTGATGACCTGAAATTTGTGACCATCACCTCAGAGATTGAATTGATAGCTGGCCATGCAATACAGATAAGCGTTTCAGCTTCAAAACACCAGAAATGTGAACGCTGTTGGCATTACCGTGAGGACGTGGGACACGACGCAAACCACCCCGGTCTGTGTGGCCGCTGTACCAGCAACCTGTATGGAGCCGGTGAACCCCGGGCACACGCCTGATGGCCAGCGGCAAACCGGCCAGCAAATCTGGCCAACCCAAACTCGCCCCCAGTCTGGCCCCGTGGTTGGCGTGGGCAGCCATCATTCTGGTGCTGGACCAGTTCACCAAAACGCTGATCCTGGGCTATTACCAACTGGGTGACAGCACACCGGTGACTTCGTTTTTCAACGTGGTTCGGGTGCACAACCACGGCGCTGCCTTCTCGTTCCTGGCCAACGCGGGCGGTTGGCAACGTTGGCTGTTCACGGGCATTGGCGTGGTGGCCGCCATTTTCATGGTGTGGATGCTGAAGAGCCACCCTGGCCAAAAGCTGTTCGCTTTTGCCGTCAGCAGCCTGCTGGGCGGCGCGGTGGGCAACGTGCTGGATCGCCTGCTGCACGGCTACGTGGTGGATTTTCTGGACTTTCACTGGCCCTGGCTGGCGGGCGTGTTCCACGGCGGGCATTTCCCAGCGTTCAATTTGGCCGATGCGGCCATCACGCTGGGGGCGGTCTGCCTGATTCTGGACGAAGTGCTGCGTGTGCGGCGGGGTCACTGACGTGCTGCGGCACACCACGCTGCTGTGCAGCTGGGCCTTGCTTTGCAGCACCGCGTGGGCACAGGTGCCAGGCACCCCTGTGGTGTGTCATGTGGATTACGGCGGCGAAACGCAGCACATCGTTGCCCCCCCGGTGGATTCGCCCTATGCCGTGAAAGCTGTGGAGGTGGGGTCGTACTTCTTGTTCCGTGTCGTCAATCAAACGCAACCGGCCGATCTGGCCTCGGTGAAGGTTTACACCTATGCCAACCACGACGCAGGGGCTGCACCGATCCACCAAGCCCAATACAGCGCACGGCAATCGGCCCAGCGCCCTGTAAAGGGCGGGCACGGCTTCACAGGTCAGCACTGGGTGTACGAGCCCGTGCGAGATGGCGAACTGCGCTACTGGTGCGAGAAAGGCCGACCATGACCGCGTCATGCCTTCGTTGGGCTGGACTGCTGCTGATGTTCAGCCTGGGTATGCCCGCTTTTGCCCAACCGGCAACACCGCCTTCGGGCTCCGTGCGCCTGTTGTTTGCCGGAGACCTGATGCTGGCTGACGGCCCTGGCAAAACGATTGCCGACAGCGGCGACCCCCTGGCCCCTTTTGCGTCCCGCCTGGCCGACGCAGACTACCGCATTGGCAACCTGGAAGTGCCCGTGGCCACCGTGGGCCAACCGATGGAAAGCAAGATTTTCAGCTTCCGCGCCCACCCACATGTGATGCGGGTGCTCAAGGGCCGCTTCGACGCGCTGGCCCTGGCCAACAACCATTCGGGCGACTTTGGCAAAGAGGCGTTTCTGGAAACCATGCGGCATGTGGACGAGGCAGGCATTGCCCGATTTGGCGGCGGCCGCAACCTGGCCGAAGCCCATGCGCCGCTTTGGATACGCAAGAACGGACTGACCATTGCGGTGCTGAGCTACAACGAGTTCAAGCCCCGCTCGTTCGAGGCGGGTGCCGAGACGCCGGGCATTGCCTGGAGCGAAGACAGCCACGTGGTGGCCGACATCCGCGCTGCACGCCGCGCCGGGGCGGACGTGGTCATCCCGTTCATGCACTGGGGCTGGGAGCGCGAACTGCTGCCCACCCAGCGCCAGCGTGACCTCGCCCGCCTCATGATCGACGCAGGGGCCGACGTGGTGGTGGGCGGCCACCCGCACGTGACCCAGGGCGTGGACCGATACAAAGGCAAGCTCATCGTTTACAGCCTGGGCAACTTTGTGTTCGACAGCTTTGAGAACGTGCCGGGCGGCACCACGGGCTGGCTGCTGCGCCTGACAGTTGACAAACAGGGTGTGCGCCAGTGGGA